>Ga0182024_10006241_pt1 | contig 26287 bp, 29 predicted proteins | sample P32metaG_FD_120480 | JGI IMG/M metagenome (GOLD analysis project Ga0182024, IMG submission 120480) | Permafrost microbial communities from Stordalen Mire, Sweden - P3-2 metaG (Illumina Assembly) | ecosystem: Environmental > Terrestrial > Soil > Wetlands > Permafrost | place: Sweden: Stordalen... | reverse complement strand
GGCGAGATCGTGTGGTTCATGCACGGGCTCGCATCGGAAATGAAGAGCGTGCCGATTATCGCCAAAGATGAGAAGGGCGAAGACACTATTTACATAAACGGGTACAACACTCCGGAAAACGATCCGGGCCGGCAGGTCGCGGTGGCGCCGTTCGAGGAAGTGTTGAAGAAGTACGATGCCAATCACGACGGCAAGATTTCAATCGACGAATCACCGGATTCGCGCACGAAGAACTATTTCCCCTATCTCGATCTCAATCGCGATGGGGGCCTGGACGCGTACGAATGGAAAATGTTCGCGGCGTCGATGGCTGCGGAGAATTCGTTGATGGCGGTGAAGGCGCAGGGCAAGGGCGATATGACCGGGAGCGCCGTGAAATGGAAATATGGCCGCGCGATCCCGCAGTTGCCGTCGCTGGTCCTGTATCGGAACGTGCTGTACATGATCAACGACAGCGGCGTGCTGACCACTCTCAATCCACAAACCGGTGAGGTGTTTAAGCAGGCGCGCCTGCGAAGCGTGTCCGACAAATATTTCGCATCGCCGGTGGCTGCCGACGGAAAAGTGTACATCGCGGGCAACAGCGGCGTGGTTTCGGTGCTCAAAGCCGGCGGCGAGCAGGAGTTGCTGGCCGCGAACAATCTCGACGAGGATATTCACTCGACGCCCGCGATCGCCGACGGACGAATCTACATAAGAACCGTAGCGGCCCTCTATTGTTTCGGTGAAAAATGACGCTGTTGATTGTTCTGTTGTTTCCGCTCTATCTGCTTGCGTCCGATTGGACGCGTTTTCGCGGACCCAATGGAACCGGCGTTTCCGACGCGAAGGATCTGCCTTCCGAATACGGCCCCGCGCATAACGTGATCTGGAAAATCGATCTGTCTCCGGGCTTCTCCTCGCCGGTGGTCGGCGACGAGAAACTTTTCGTGACGGCGTTTGAAAAAGATGATCTCTATACCATCGCGATCGACCGCAAAAGCGGAAAAACGTTATGGCGGCAGCTTGCGCCGCGTGCGCGTTCGATCACGAAATATGGCGTAAATACGCCCGTTTCGCCTACTCCGGTGACGGACGGTCAAAACGTGTACGTGTTTTTCGAAACCTTCGGCCTGGTGTCCTATGGCCCCGACGGAAATGAGCGGTGGAGGGTGCCGCTCGGTCCGTTTTCGCTGCCGTACGGATTCGGATCGTCGCCGATTCTGGTGGGCGACAACATTCTGATGCTGGTCGATGCCGACGTCGATTCGTTTCTGCTGGCGGTCTCAACCAAAGACGGCAAGCAGATCTGGAAAACGCCGCGTCCCGGAGTGACGCACGGATTTTCGACGCCGGTTTTGTACCAGCCCCAAACAGGGGCCATGCAGGCGATCGTTTCCGGTTCCTACAATCTGATTTCGTATTCCGTCGATACGGGTGAAAAATTGTGGTGGGTCGGCGGCATGGCGTGGCAAGCGAAAAGCACGCCGGTGGTCGAGGGCGATACCGTGTACGTGCACTCGTGGATGGCGGACATGTCGGGGATCGGCTTGCCGTCGAAGCTTGACTCCTTCGACGACGTGCTCAAGTCGAATGACAAGGATCACGACGGGAAACTTTCGAGCGAGGAAATTCCGTACGACGAACTGCGAAAGATGATGTTCCTGTTCGATCTGAATCACGACAAGTTCATCGATCGGGCTGAGTGGGACAACATGCTCGCGCGCAACACTGCGAAAAACGGCGTTTACGCGGTCAAAATAGATGGAAAACGCGGCGATGTATCGTCGACCAACGTTCTGTGGCGATACGACCAGGCGCTCCCGAATATTCCCTCGCCGCTGCTCTATCGAAATGTGCTTTACATTTTGCGCGAGGGCGGCATTCTGACGTCGCTCAATCCCGCAACCGGCGAGATCATCAAGCAGGGACGCGTGAAGGACGCGACCGATGGCTATTTCGCGTCGCCGGTCGCCGCCGATGGGAAGATTTTTCTATTCAGCGAAGGCTGCAAATTCACGGTTCTGAAGGCGGGCGGAGAATGGGAAGAGTTGGGCGTCTACGATTTTGACGAAGCCGAGTGCCGCGCAACACCGGCCATCGTTGGGAGCAACGTCTTCGTGCGAACGCGTAACGCGCTGTACTGCTTCGGCAAGAAAGTTTGAACTACTTTCCGTACAGCTTCCCGGCTGCGTCGACGTATCGCTTCGTTTTCGGATTCGACGCGTTCCACTGCGGCGCGGGCATATCCGACGCAAGTTCCAGCAGCCCGACGGCTACGGTGCGATCGACCTTCGCCATGTTCGCGTAGTCAATTTTTTGCCACTCATCGCCGACAGCGTGATAGTCCGGAAAATCGAACGCGACGCCGAGTGTGTGGGCAACCACACCAGCATCCGCCAGCGCCTGATTGTCACTGCGCGCAAAGTACGGATCGCTGTTTTTCTCGCTCTTGTAGACCTTGATGCCGGTGAGCGCGCCCGCCTCAACCAGAACCTTTGTGAGCCCCGAAAAATCGAAACCCGTAACGGTCGCGGTTCCTACCTGGGGACCGTCGGAATCGTCGGTGCGGCCGATCTGTTCGAGATTCAGATCGGCGATGGTGTTTCGAAGCGGGACCAGCGGATGGCGAGCGTAGTAGCGCGATCCGACCAGGCCCAGCTCTTCGCCGAAAAGCGTCATGAACAGGATGCTGCGTTTCGGATGCGGATTCTGCGCGGCGATCGCGCTCGCGATCTCGATCACCGACACGGTTCCGCTGCCGTCATCGTTCGCGCCGTTGAAAATCCGATCATCTCCAGTTGTTCGCGTTCCGAGATGATCGTAATGCGCGGTAAGCATCACGAATGTGTTCTTAAGCTCCGGGTCTGAGCCGCGCAAAATCCCCGCGACGTTGCGAACCTTGGCTGTATGCTCGACCGGCGGCTGGACATGCAGCGTGGCGCGCGCGTCTGTTTCGGTTTTCAGGAACTCGAGAAGCTCCGGCGCGGCGATCGTATTTCGCGCAGGCCGGCGCGGCGCTTCCGGATCGATGGTTTGAGAGGCGCGAAGCTCGCGAGCCGTGCGGAGGTCGAGAGCCCCGACGCTCACGCCCGTCGCGGTCAGCTTGATCGGCACATTGTTCAGATCGATGGGCTGATCGGGAAAAATCGCCGTTTGATTCGGAGGAACGTGAATCGTCTTACCCTGCGCGAACACCGTGAACTCGAAACCCTCCGGATTCTGTTCGCGCACCACGAGGGTCGCGGTTTGAAAATAGCCGTCGTCGGCCGCCGGTTCGAGACCCGCGCGCCGAAACTGCGCGGCGATATATTCGGCGGCGAGATCCAGTCCCCGCGACGGCGTCGCGCGGCCTTCGAGCGCATCCGACGCAAGAAACGAAAGATGCCCGCGCAGCGAATCGGCCGAGATGCGATTGGCGACCGCCTGTATTTCGGGAGTGAGCCTGGGATCGGCGGCGAAAACAACGATCGCGACAAACAGTCCGAGAAGCTTACGCATTTCCCTGAAACTCTTCGAGCCACGCCATCTGGATATGCTCGAGCTTGGCTTCGTTCGATTTCGCGGGATCGTCGTCAAAATCCGCGAGCTCGGTGATCCATTTATGGAGATCGGTGAAGCGGATGTGAGTGGGGTCGACGTCGGGGAATTTCTCGTGCAGCGCAAACGCGATGTCATCGAGATTCGACCAGGTGAGCTTTCCCATCAGTTCATTATCCTTATCAAACCTGCGTCCCTTTAAGCGCGGCGTCGACGGCGGTGTTCATCATCAATTCGGCGAGCTTTTGTGTCGCCTGATCCACCTGATCGATCTTCGCCCGAATCAGCAGGTGATCGTCGCCATGGTACACGGTCAGGAGCTGGTTGACGGATAGATCGATGAACGCGCGATCTTCGTCGGTGAGCAGGGAATACGCGTCGTCGAGGCGGGCTTTGTCAACGGCCGAGAGAACCGCCTCCGCCTCGACACGCGCTTCGCGAACCTGGCGTTCCTTGAGATCGTCCTCGGCCTTGTCGAAAGATTCGAGGATCATGGCTTCCACCTGGTCTTCGGTCAGGCCGTAGGAAGGCTTCACGTCCACGCTCTGCTCCTTGCCGGTGCGAACATCGCGAGCAGTGACGTTCAAAATCCCGTTCGCGTCGATCAAAAATCGCACTTCGATGCGCGCGAGGCCGGCGAGCATGGGATCGACGCCGGTGAGATCGAATCGCGCGAGACTGCGGCAGTCCTTGACCAGTTCGCGCTCGCCCTGCACCACGTGGATCAACACGTTGACCTGTCCGTCGACGGCCGTGGTGAACGTCTCGGTAGCCGACGCGGGGATGGTCGAGTTGCGATGAATGAGTTTTGAAACCAGTCCGCCCATGGTTTCGATGCCGAGCGAAAGCGGCGTGACATCGAGCAGGAGCTGATCCTGTACGCTTCCGCCCAGGATTCCGGCTTGAACGGCCGCGCCCAGCGCGACTACTTCGTCGGGATTGAGCTCGATGTGCGGACGCGAGCGGAACAGCGCTTCGACCGCGGAACGGACCAGCGGAATCCGCGTCGAGCCGCCCACCATCACCACTTCTTGAATCTGGCCGACGGTGACTCCGGCGTCTTTGACGCATTCCCGGCATCGGCCCAGGGTGCGATCGATGACCGGCTGGATGATTTGATCGAGCGTCGCGCGCGTGAGCTCGCGCTGATACCGCCTGGTGCCGTATTGAAGATCGATGGCGGCGGCGGGTGCGAAAGAAAGCGACTCTTTCGCCGTGATCACGGCGCGGCGAAGCAATTGCACCGCGGTATGGTTTGAAGAAAGATCCTCGCCCCATTCCGATTGAATGTCTTCGAGCGCGATGCGCAGCAGCAGGTTATCGATATCGTCGCCGCCCAGGTGCGTGTCGCCGTTGGTCGCGAGCACCTCGAAAATTCCATCGTGCAGCCGCAAAATCGAAATGTCGAACGTGCCGCCGCCGAAATCATACACCGCGATGATGCCCTGTTTGCGCTTATCGAGCCCGTAGGCGAGCGCGGCCGCGGTCGGTTCATTCACCAGGCGCAGGACCTCGAGGCCGGCGATGCGGCCCGCGTCTTTGGTGGCCTGGCGCTGCGCATCGTTGAAATATGCGGGAACGGTGATGACGGCTTGCGTGACAGGTTCGCCCAGCGCGGCTTCGGCGTCCACCTTAAGTTTTCGAAGGACGTGCGCGGAAATTTCGGGCGGAGTGAAGGTGCGGTCGCCGAGCCGGAGCTTGAGAACGGAGCCAGATTCTTCCGCGATTCGGAATGGAAACAGCTTCAGCTCTTCCTGAATATCTTCGAGGCCGCGGCCCATCAGTCGTTTGACCGAATAGACCGTGCGCTCGGGATGGGTGAGCAGCATGTCACGGGCAATTAAACCGGCGACAATGTCGCCTCCTTCTGTTAGCGAGACTACACTCGGCACGATGCCGGAAAGAATACGCGGGCCGGTAAGCTCCATCACGGCGACCAGGCTGTTGGTGGTGCCGAGGTCGATGCCGACGATTTTGGATTTCGATTCGCCGAAATCAATTTGAAACGTGGACATTCAACTCCTTGTCGACTTCGCGAACCAGATTCGAGACGTAGCGCCGGCGATTGAGCGCCGCGCGGATCCCGTCGAGGACGCTGTCATCGCCGGACGCATCAAATTTTGCGAAGAATCCCGTCAATTCTTCGTCGATTTTCGCACGCATCGCTTGAAACCGTTCCTGCGCGGTAACCAGTTGCGGCCGCGCCGAATCGTCACCGCCGTGCAGCTCTTCAAGCGCCATATTCAGCTCGAAAACTTCTTCCAAAAGCTCCGGCGGAGCGTCGTTCGACAAGCTCCGGCCACGTTCTTTGAGGAAATATTCGGCCCGCGTGACCGGATCGCGCAATGTTCGAAACGCGTCGTTCAGCAATGCGGTCATATCGAGCGCCTGCTGCTGCTCTTCCGCGCCAGCGCGCGAAAATCGATCCGGATGCCACTGACGGCAGCGGTCGTAGAATCGTACTTTAAGATCTTCCAGGTCGAGCATGAGCTTGGGCTCAAGCCCCAGCGCCTCGTAATATTGCATTACGCCGTGAACGAAGTTCCGCAGCCGCAGCTTTTTTTCGCGTGCGGATTGTCGAACACGAAACCCGAGTGGATCAGCGAATCCTGCCAGTCGAGCGTCATGCCGTCGAGATACACCAGGCTTTTCGGATCGATGAACACTTGCACGTCTTCAAACGCCAGCACCTGGTCGGTCGCGCGCGGCTTCGGATCGAACTTGAACTGATAGCTCAGGCCGGAGCAGCCGCCGCCGAGCACACCCAGGCGCAGCCCGCCGTGAACCCCTTCGCGAGCGAACGCCTCGCGGATTTTCTCGACGGCTTTGGGCGTAACTATGACCATGCTTCTTTAACCCTACTTAATCAGATGCGCGATCGGGCGCGCGCGATCCAGACGACGCCCCAGGCTACTGGGCCGCGGCCTTCTTCTTGTAATCCCCGATCGCGGCCTTGATCGCGTCCTCGGCGAGCACGGAGCAGTGAATCTTCACCGGCGGCAGGCTCAGCTCGTTGACGATATCGGTGTTCTTGATCGCGAGCGCTTCATCCACGGTCTTGCCGCGCAGCCACTCGGTGGCAAGCGAGGAGCTCGCAATCGCGCTCCCGCAGCCGAACGTCTTGAACTTGGCTTCTTCGATCACGCCCGTCGCAGGATTTACCTTGACCTGCAACTTCATCACGTCGCCGCACTCGGGCGCGCCGACCATACCGGTCCCGACAGTGGGATCGTTCTTGTCAAGCGAGCCGACATTGCGCGGATGATTGTAGTGGTCGATTACTTTTTCGGAATACGCCATGGTTTTCTTCTCCCTGTGTGCAGCTTAATGTGCGGTCCACTGGACCTTGCTCAGATCGATTCCCTCTTTGAACATTTCGTATAACGGCGAAAGCTCGCGCAGTTTGTTCACCACGTCGATGACTTTCTCCGATACGTAATCCACTTCCTCTTCGGTATTGAAACGGCCCAGGCCGAACCGGATGGAGGAATGCGCCAGATCGTCGCCCGCTCCGAGAGCCTTTAAAACATAACTCGGTTCGAGCGTAGCCGAGGTGCACGCCGAGCCGCTCGACACCGCGATCTCGTTAATGCCCATCAGCAGCGATTCGCCTTCGACGTAGGCGAAGCTGATGTTCAGATTGTTCGGCAGCCGGCTCTCCATGGTGCCGTTGATATAGACCTCGTCGAGATTCGCCAGCAGCCGGTCCTTCAATTTGTCGCGCAGATGCGCCATGCGCTTGGATTCCTCGGGCATTTCCGCCTTCGCGAACGCGCAGGCCGCGCCCAACCCAACGATTCCGGTCACGTTCAGCGTGCCGGATCGCATGCCACGCTCATGACCGCCGCCATCCATTTGCGCGGTGAGCTGCACGCGCGGATTGCGGCGTCGGACGTACAGCGCGCCCACGCCCTTGGGCCCGTACATTTTGTGCGCGCTGATCGACGCGAGATCGATGTTGTCCTTGATCACATCCACCGGAATCTTGCCGACCGCCTGCGTCGCGTCGGTATGTACCAGCACGCCGCGCTCTTTCGCGATCTTTCCGATCTCGCGAATGTTCTGCACCACGCCGATCTCGTTGTTCGCATACATGATGCTCACGAGAATGGTTTTGTCGGTGATCGCGTCCCGGAATTGATCCAGATCCACCAGGCCGTTCTGCTGCACCGCGAGATAGGTCACGCGCGCGCCGTCCTTTTCAAGACGCTTGCAGGCGTCGAGAATGGCTTTGTGCTCGGTGGCCGCGGTGATGATGTGGTTGCCTTTTTCGGCGTACATCTGCGCGACGCCCTTGAGCGCCAGGTTGTTCGATTCCGTCGCGCCGCTGGTGAGCACGATCTCTTTCGCGGTCGCGCCGATCAGGTCCGCGACTTGTTTGCGCGCCTTCTCGACCGCCTCTTCGGCTTCCCACCCGAAGCTGTGATTCCGGCTGGCCGCGTTGCCGAAGATTTCGGTAAAGTACGGCCGCATCGCCTCGAACACGCGCGGATCCATCGGCGTGGTGGCGTGATTATCCATGTAAATCGGCAGTTTCATGATTGTGTCCTGATGTGCGGCGAAGCCGGATGTGCGGCCGAGCGAATGCTCGAGAGCTGAACTGAGGGAACCGGCATATCGTCCTGAGTCATATCCGAGATTGTGATGCTCGAAAGCAGCCGTAGGATTCCTTCATGCACTTTGCGCAGCGGCTCTCGAACCGGGCAACGGTCGCTCTGGTCGCATTCGGCGTGTTCGGTGAAGCACTGCGTCAGAATGATGGGACCGTCGATGGTCCGGATCACTTCAAGCGCCGTGATCTCGTGCGGATCGCGCGCCAGCCGATATCCTCCATGCGTGCCTTGCTCAGAAACCAGGAGTCCCGCTCGCGCAAGATTTTGCAGGATCTTCGATAGCAGCGCCGTCGGAATGCGATAGGCGTCCGCGATGTCTTTCGCGCTCGCGCTCCGGCGGCACGTCGCCAGGTGCCGGAGGGCGATCAACCCGTAATCCGCCTTTTTAGTTAGCTTGAGCATGGCTGTCCGTCGAGAGCACGGCTAGATCTCAGACCAAATTAGTCCTACATTATTATTGCGGTTCGGGAGCAACATGTCAAGCCTGCGCGCCCCCGGAAACGGTCTCACGGCGTGAAGGGATTGATCGCGCCGCAGTCCGGGCACCGGTAGCGGGGAAAGAATCGGGCGCGAGTCTTGCGGGCGGTCAAAAGGTCCCTCGACTCATGACCGGAGCCGCAGCGCACGCAGACGTTCGTTAACGGCGCCAGATCCAATCCGCCCGCGAGTTTTCCGAAGTAAAACGCCCATCCGTACGCGCCGAGGCGAGTTTTCCATTTCCGATCCATCCAACGTGCGAGCCGAACCGCGCGAGCGAGCATCCATTCCGGCAGACCCCGAAAAACCATCGCGTCCCGGTAGACCGGATCGCGTGTGTTCCTCCGGTTGAGAAAGCTGAAGGAGCTTTGAAGCGCCCGCGTGCCGGCGTGCGGAACACCGAGATACCAGGCGATCATTTTCTCGAGTTTCTCGCTCGAATCGAACAGATTCACGTGTCCGCCATCGTTGATCAGCACCTTGCGATAGATCCGGTCGCTTAGAGTGGTCGCGTCGGGGACGGTGATGAGAGCCGCGCCATCTTGTTTTAAGACGCGCCCGATTTCCTGAAGCGTAAGCTTCACTTCCGCGATGTGTTCGAGCGCGTGATTCACAATCACCGCGTCGAACGTCCTCGATCGAAAGGGCAGGCGCGTGGCGTGCGCCTGCACGAAGCACGGAGGAAGTTTTCGCGGCGGATTGAGATCGACGTGAATCGTCAGGCAGGCATAGCGATTCGCCGGAAAACTGCCGGCGCCGCACCCGAGATCGAGGACGCGCGCCTCGCGCGGCAATCCCGCGAGAATTTCGTCCATCTAATCGAGTTTCAGTTTGACGTGGCCCGCCGGACCATCGTAAACCAACTCCAGCGATTTGATGCTCTTGGTTTTTCCGCGAAACGGGAAAAACAGCAGGCCGGCGACCGGCGCAACGGAATTGCCCTCCGGCAGCGAGGCGCGTTGAATGCGTTCGTCGATGGGAACCGCGGGCTCCCTTTCAATGCCGGCCGGATTCTCTTGCGGGGGCACCGGCGATGGGTACGGCGGGCGCACCGAAGGGTCGCCAGGGAAATGCCCGGCCGGCGTCTGCGTTCCGATGGTCGCGCCGGTGTCCCCGACGCCGCCGGAAAGGCTGGCCCCGGGCCTTTGCGTCCAATCCGAAAATTTGATCGACGCGGCGACGGAGCCGGACGAATCGGCGTGAACGGTCGACGTGTTTTTCCCCATCGTGATGACCAGCGTGAAATTTCCCGCCGCCAGATCGATGCGTTCCTTTACCGGACCGAACGCCGCGGCTTCGATCACCAGGTAATCGTTCGCCACCAGAGATCCGTTCGCGGTGGGCAGCGTGTGGAGCAGATTCTCGGCAGCCAGCGTGAAGTTTTTGTCGAGCGCGGCGTGCGCCGGATAGTCGAGCGGACTGGCTCTGGGCGGAAGGCCCTGCGCGCTTACCTGACTGATCGCGCCCACAATCGCGAGGATCTTCACCGCGCACGTCATCGATTCAGTATAGAATCAACACTTCCGCTGCATCGTACCCCGGCACTTCGCCGCGCCGCACCGGCATGGACTGGGGCTCGTGTTCGCCGGGAAGTTGTAATCGATGGTGAGCTCCTCGCCTGGAGGGATGACGCGCAGGCTCATATAGAGGATATGACCCTTCATCACCCGGCTGATCAGGTTCGGCTCGCAGCTATGGTTGATGATTTCCGCGCCGCTGCCGCCGGCCGAGCCGTCGATGGTCCAGTACTTGTCCACGGCGAACAAACAGGTGAAATCATCATTGTTGCGCCGCTTGGCCTCGCGGCGATTGATGCGCTCGCCGGTGTATTCGATCACTTTGCGATTGGCGGGAATGCGCTCGCCGGCGTAGACGCCGAACCGGTGAATCCGCGACGCCCGGATGGACAGTTGGAAGCAGGCAAAGCACGGATCGATGTGTGGAGCTTCGACAGGACGGTCGGCCATAGCTGACGGATTCAAGTATTGTACCCGCCAACGGCCGCTTTGTGCCGAGGGCTTAATCGCCGGGCTTTATCACCGGAATTTACCGGCGAGCGAGGGACAGGAACTCATCGCGCGTCGATTTATTGGTCCGGAAGCTCCCTAGCATGGTGCTGGTCACCGTGCCCGAATGCTGTTTTTCGACGCCGCGCATCATCATGCAGAAGTGTTGAGCCTCGCACAGAACCCCCACGCCGCGCGGCGAGATTACTTCTTCAATCGCGTCGGCAACTTCCTGCGTCAGCCGTTCCTGCACTTGCAGCCGCCGCGCGAACATATCCACGATCCGCGGAACCTTGCTCAATCCGATCACCTTGTCCTTCGGTAAATAGGCGACGTGCATCCTGCCGAAAAACGGGAGCAGGTGATGCTCGCAGGTGCTGAAGAATTCGATGTCGCGGATCACCACCATCTCGTCGCATTTCACGTTGAACAGCGCTCCGTTGACCACCTCGGCGAGCTTGGTGTGATAACCGCTGGTGATGAAGCGCAGGGCTTTTTCATAGCGCTCCGGGGTCCGTTCGAGTCCCTCCCGCGAAGGGTCTTCGCCCAGAATCTCGAGAACCTCGCGAATTCGAGGAGCGATGCCGAGATTCGGCACCATTTCGATCACCGGCTTTTTTGCGAACGATTTATTCTTCAATGGGTCAACCTTCCCAAATTCTCAAACCCAGACTTTCAAACATCGAGCTCGAAAATATTCCGATCCGTTTCCGAAATACGCACCCTCGCGAGTCGCGCGGCGAGCGGCCAATCGCCGGCGGGCCAATCTAGGACCAGCGCGTCGCGGATCGCGCGCGCCAGGTTTTCCGTGGTTGCGACCACTCCCGCGAGCCTCGCTACGTCCTTACCGAGATCTTTGTGATCCATCTGGCGCAAGACTCTTTCCTCCACCAGCGCGTCGAGCGCACGCCGATCCATCACCTGACCGTTGCCATCGACCGCACCTTCCACCGTCACGTCGAGCACGTAGTCATGCCCGTGGCCATACGGATTGTTGCACTTTCCATAAAGCCGCTGATTTTCTTCTGCGCTCAGCGCGGGCGTGTCCAGCCGATGCGATGCGCAGAAGCGATAGCGCCGGGTCAATTTCAATCTTCGCCTCCGTAATCTACGTACAAGTCGGCGGTCTCGTACAGCCGGACGTTTTTCAATCGCACATTTTCGCGATCGATCGCCGGCGCGAGACGATTCCACACCTCGAGCGCCAGATTCTCGGTGGTCGGCACCACGCGATCGAACGGCGGCACTTCGCGATTCAGAAACCGGTGATCCATCGGTTCGATCACTTCCCGGGTCAGGATCTCCTTGAGCTCGCGCAGGTCGAAAACCATGCCCGTAACGCGATCGGGCTCGCCTTCAATGCTCACTTCGACCACGTAATTGTGGCCGTGGCCATGGGGATTCGCCGCCGCTCCATAGATCGCGCGGTTCTGCGCGTCGCTCAAGGACGGGCTGGCGCACACGTGCGAAGCGGAGAATTCGGCTCTACGGGTGAGAATCATAGCCATAAGTTAGATGCTCGACGACGGCCGCGCGATCCTAAGAGACTTTGCGCCCCGCTTCCGGTTCAGGCGACATCCAGTTAAAATGATAGCGTGACCAAATATCTGGATCGGGTCTTGTTGGGCGCCATCGCATTGCTGGCGATCGGTTTAGTGTGGGTGGTTTCCGGGACACTGGAACAAAAGATCACCAACGCCGGCGATACCGCGCCCGACTTTACTATCACCACCGACGACGGCAAGACCATCACGCGGGAGAATTTCGGCGGCAAGTTGCTCGTCCTGAATTTCTGGGCGAGTTGGTGCCCGCCGTGCGTCGAGGAAACGCCCTCGCTAGAAGAATTCGCCCGCCAGTTCAAATCGCAGGGAGTGGTGGTCGTGGGCGTCAGCATCGACAAGAATCCGAACCTTTATCGCCAGTTCATTGAGCGTTATCACGTCAACTTTGAAACCGCGCGTGACCCGGACGCGACCATCAGCTCGAGCTATGGCACGTTTCAAATTCCGGAAACCTACCTGATCGACACCCACGGCAAGGTTCTCGAAAAAGTGATCAGTAATCCAGCGACACAACTGGGATGGATGGATCCCGAGCTTGTCGATCGCGTGCGGAGAATGTTGTGACGCCTGCCGCTTGCGCCCCGATTCAACAGCGCATCGAAAAGATTCTGGGGCCGGGCGGCTATCTGCACAAACCGGAAGATCTGACGCTGTATGAATACGACGGCGGCCTCGACAAATCGCGGCCTGACCTGGTGGTGTTTCCGCAGTCGACCGAAGACGTCGTGGCGATGGTCAAGCTGGCGGCGGAGATCGGCGCGCCGATCGTCGGGCGCGGCGCGGGAACGGGATTGAGCGGCGGCGCGATCGCCCGCGCGGGCGGAATCATCATCTCCTTCGCGCGCATGAACAAGATTCTTGAAATTGACCTGGCCAATGAACGCGCGGTGGTGCAGCCGGGCGTGGTGAATCTCGATATCACGGCGGCGGTTGAGGCCGACGGGTATTTCTACGCGCCCGATCCCTCCAGCCAGCGCGCCTGCACCATCGGCGGGAACGTCAGCGAAAATTCAGGCGGACCGCACACGCTTGCCTACGGCGTCACGACCAATCACGTGCTGGGTCTTGAAGCCGTGTTGGCGGACGGCTCGGTCATCGAGACCGGCTCCGGAGACGGCCCGGGTGGCTACGATCTGGCCGGGTACGATCTGACCGGTTTGCTGGTCGGATCGGAAGGCACCATGGCGCTGGTGACGAAGATCGTCGTGCGTCTGATGCGCAAGCCGGAAGTGGTCAAGACGATTCTCGCGATTTACAACTGCCCGGAAGACGCGGGCGACACGGTGGCGGAGATTACCGCGCGCGCGATCACGCCGGTCGCGATTGAGATGCTGGACGGGCCCTTGCTGCGCATGATCGAAGAGGCCACTCACGCCGGTTTTCCGCCGGATGCGGGCGCGGTCCTGCTGATTGAGCTGGAAGGAATGCGGGAAGCCGTCGAAGACCAGCTCGAAGAGGTCCGAGCCGCTTGCGGCGCTTGTAAAGCCCGTGAATTTCGCGTCGCGAAGTCCGCCGAAGAACGCGAGCTTCTATGGAAGGGCCGCAAGAACGCGTTCGGCGCGGTGGGCCGTTTCAGCCCCGCGTATTACGTGCAGGACGGCGTGGTTCCGCGCACGCAAATCGCGCCGACGCTGCGATTCATCGGCGAATTGGCGGCGCGGCACGGGCTCGCGATCAGCAATATTTTCCACGCGGGCGACGGCAATCTGCACCCGCTGATCATGTTCGATCCGCGAACGCCGGGCGCGCTTGAAATCGTTCGCCGCGCGAGCGACGAGATCCTGGAATACTGCATTTCGGTGGGAGGGTCCATCACCGGCGAGCACGGCGTCGGAATGGAGAAAATGGAAATGATGAGCCGGCAGTTCGACGACGATTCGCTCGACATGATCCGCCGGTTCAAGGAACTGTTCGACCCGGGATGCCGTCTGAATCCGGGCAAGGTGCTGCCGACCGGGCGCGGCTGCATGGAAATCCGGCAGCGGGTGGGAGATTCGAGTTTATGAGACACGTGGTGATCTTTACGGCCGTGGCCGCGCTGGCCCTGGCTGGCGACCGAAAGCCGCTGCCGGGACAGGCCGGCAACGACGATATCGAATTGGTGGGTTCCGTGATTGTCGATCGCGCGGAAGTGACCCAGGCCGTGGGCGCCGATCTGGGCGCGGGATACGTCGTGGTTCGCATGAAAGTGACCCCCAAGACCGAAAAGCCGCTGCTGATTTCGCCCGACGATTTCGCCATCATCTCGAGCAAGGACGGCCAGCAATCGCAGGCGCTTTCACCGGGACAGATCGCGGGCACGGGCGCGTTGATCGTGAAGGCGGCGGCGAATCAGCCGGGCGGAGTCGGTACGGTGTCCAACGGTCCGGTGTGGGGCGGCGTGGGCCTGGGAAACTCGCGCGGGGCGGGGAATTCGGGCGGAACCGATGGCGGCGTCGAGGTAAAGGTCGAAAATGGCGAGAAGGGCGCGAAGGACAGCCCCTTGCTTTCCGCGCTCAAGTTGAAAATCCTGCCCGAAAAAGAAAGCCTGGAGCCGGTTGAAGGCCTGCTGTATTTTCCGATCGACGGCAAGATCAAGGCCAAGGATCTGCGGGTGAGATACAAGGGACCGGCGGGAAGGCTGATTATGGAGTTCGCGAATTCGAAGTAGCTTGTACCCTCACTTCTTGCCGACAAGCGGGACGAAGGCTTCGGGCGTTAAAGGCCGGACCGGAGATCCGCGCAAACCCTTCGGATCCCGGGTGACGATGTAATCGCATCCGGCAAACTGAGCCGCAGCAGCGGTGACGGCGTCTTCGAAATCAGGCGACGACAAGTGCACAGCGGCGTCAAGGACGTTTCGGTCGACGGCCGCGACGCCGAAAACCTTCAGGATCGAAGACACCGTCCGGGTGGCTTTGGCCGCTCCGAGTTCCTTTCGAACCAGGTAGTGGATGGTTGTGATCGCGTGGGCTGCGAGGAAACCCTTTGAAGCACCCGTCTCGACCGCGGCCCAAACCGCGGCGCTGCCGGCCACGTGGGGTTGGCGGTCGAGAAGAACGTCCAACACCACGTTTGTATCGACCAACACCTGTGTCATCGATATTTGGCGGCCAAGTGGCTCCGATACTCCGGGAGATCGGCCTTTTTAAGAGATCCTCTGAGCGAGCGGAGAATGGGCGAGTCCGGCCGCTCTGGCTGCGACGGCCCGACTACGGAAGCGAGGTACGCCTCGACCATTCCCGACACGGAGATCCCTTGCTGCTTCGCGTAGCGCCGGGCGCGTGAAACCACACTCTTCTCGACACTCAAGGTAAGCTTGGACATCTGTACGTATTATAATCGGAAATTGATACGTAGGGCGTCTGTCACCACTCGATCGGCTTGGCGTCGCGCCACAGCCGCTCGAGATCGTAATACACGCGGGCTTTATCAGAAAAAACGTGGATCAGCAGGTCGCCGTAATCGAGCAGAACCCATTCCGCGTTGTCGTAACCCTCGATGCTCGAGGGACGCTCGCCGCGACGTTTGAGCTGCTGCCCGATTTCGTCGGTAATGGATTGAATCTGGCGCGAATTGGTCCCGCTACAGATCACGAAGTAGTCGGCGAAGGAGGTCGCCTGGCGCACATCAAGCGCGATAATGTCGCGAGCTTGCTTGGATTCGGCGGCGCGGACGGCGGAAAGCCAGAACGGTTCCGGTTGGGGTAATTTTTGGGGCCTTGCCAGGAACGTCCTCCTGACTTCAATCGTACTACAATAGAGTAGGTTCCATGAAGCAATTCTTGTCTCTGCTGGCAGTGTGCGCGGTCGCGCTGGCAGGGGACGGTTCCACCGCGATCGAACAGGCCCGGCGCCAATTGGACAACGTGCGCGAGCAGGTGGCGGCGGGTTTGCTGCCGGCCTCGAAACTTGCCGAAGCGCAGAAAGCGGTGGACGACGCGGCCGATGAGACCGTTCTCGATCGCACCCTTTATGGCCACATCGAGATCGAGGATCTGACGGAAGCGCAGGCCGCCGAAATGCTGGCCGCGGCCGAGCGGCGGCTCGCTCGCACGCAGGCTGAAATCGATCGAGGTAGACAGCTCATCGCCGAGGGCATTGCCGCTCCGGATTATTGCACCGATATGGAAGCCGAGCTCGCGCGGCGGCAGACGGCGCTCAATCAGGCCACGGAGCGCGCGGATCTGCTCACCGGGATTGCCGCGGTGGCGCATGCCGAAATCGAAACTTCCGCGATAGGAATCAAGGGCACCCAGGCGGGGGCGAGACTCCCGGAGGAATTCGTGGACGGCTCGCACGGCCTCTTGACATCGAAAGACATCAAGACGCTGACCCTCGCGTTTGAAAAAAAGTTCGACAAGCCGCTGCCGGTGAGCGCGCGCGGCGAAACCGCGGTGCATCGCGCGCTGGGCTTCGATCATACCGGTCGCATCGATGTCGCGCTAATGCCCGATAGCGTCGAAGGCGTGTGGCTGCGCCGGTATCTGGAAACGAACGATATTCCCTACTACGCCTTTCGGGTGGCGATGCCCGGCAAAGCCACCGGCGCTCACATTCACATCGGACCGGGCAGTACGCGGCTACAATCGACGGACTGATCGGCTACAATCGACGGTTTATGCCGTCGCTGCGGGTGCTGATCAGCGCCGACCAGATCCAGTCGCGCATTCTCGAAATCGGACGCGATATCGATCGCGATTATCCCAAGGGTCCGGTCTATCTGATCGCGATTCTCAAAGGCGCGTGTTTCTTCCTGGCAGACCTGGCGCGCGCGATGAACACGCCTGCGCGAATCGAGTTCGTGGGCATCTCGAGCTACGGCAAAGGCAAGAGCTCGTCGGGCGAGGTGAAGCTCACCAAGGACCTGGACGTGTCGATTGAAGGCTTCGACGTGGTGGTGGTCGAAGATATTGTCGATAGCGGCGTAACGCTCAGCTATCTGATGAAAGTGTTCGCGCAGCGCAAGCCGAGGTCGCTGCGGATCGCGACCCTGCTTGACAAGCCCGACCGGCGGCAGCGTCCGGTGGAAGTTCACTATGTCGGGTTCAAGATCCCGGATGAGTTCGTGGTGGGCTACGGCCTCGACTACGCGGAAGATTACCGGAATTTGAAAGATGTGTGCGTGCTCAGCGAGTGACGCCGCCGCCGGGCTGTCGCCGCCACGCGCCTGTTATCCTTTGAGTACAGGCCGTCTGAATGAGCTGGCGCAAGTTTTCGTACGGTATCGTGATCGGCCTCTGCTTCGTGGCCGGCGCCGTCTTCTTTGTCACGGAGCTCCGTGCCTTCCAGCGGCCGTTCCATCAATATCCCGGCGTCGAGTATCGCCAGTTTGAAACCCCCGAGGACTGGCAGCAAACCGGCGAGTGGGCCTTCGCGCGATTGATGTTTCCGCCGGGACCACTCGACGGCTACTATCCGCGATTTCAGGGGGACTGGCATAACGGTCTCTCCTTGTGGACCCAGGATTACCCGCGCGCCGATCGTCACTTTTCACTCGCGCTGCGCCGCTTGAGCCGTCTCGAGGTGCGCTCGGTCGAGCAGCCGGTCAATCTCGAAGACGGCAGCGAAGTTTACAACTGGCCGTGGCTGTACGCGGTGCAGGTGGGCGAGTGGGGTTTGAACGAGGACCAGGCGCAAGTGCTTCGCGAGTATCTGCTGCGCGGCGGATTTTTCATGGCCGACGATTTTCACGGCACTGACGAATGGGCCGAATTCGAAAAGCGGATCAAATTCGTGTTTCCGGATCGCCCGATTGAAGAGATCGATGACAACGACGCGATATTTCACACCGTGTATGATCTGAACGATCGTATTCAGGTTCCCGGCTGGGAGCACCTCGGGACGGGCTACAAGAAGGACGGGATCGGCGCGCACTGGCGCGCGATCTATGACGATCACCGGCGCATCATGGTTGCGATCTCGTTCAACTCCGATTTGGGCGATGCGTGGGAGTGGGCCGACGATCCCCGGTATCCCGAGAAATTTTCCGGCCTCGCGATTCGCGTGGGCGTGAACTACGTCCTGTACTCGATGACGCATTAAGAGCTTGATATCCTGGGCTTAAAGCGTGCGAATCCTTCAGCTCACCGCCGGCGCCGCGAATATGTATTGCGGGACGTGTCTGCGCGACAATTCGCTTGCGGCCGGCCTCATGCGCGCAGGCCACGACGTCACACTGGTGCCGCTCTACACGCCCACGCTCACCGACGAAGCCAACGTGAGCGGGGAACGCGTGTTTTTCGGCGGCATCAGCGTGTATCTCGAGCAGAACTGGGCGCTGTTTCGCCACACGCCGTGGCTGCTCGATCGTTTGTGGGACTCGAGATTCGCGCTGAAGGCCGCGGCGAAGCGAACCATCCCGGTCGACCCGCACTTCCTCGGCGCGATGACTGTTTCGATGCTCGAAGGCGTCGACGGGCGGCTGAACAAAGAGATGCAAAAATTGCTCGAGTGGCTGGCTACTGAGCCGCGGCCGGATGTGATCAATCTGCCGTACACGCTGCTGCTTGGGCTCGCCGCGCCGTTGAAATCAGCTCTGAACGCGCCGATTTTCTGCACGCTTCAGGGCGAGGATCTGTTTTTGGAGGGTTTGCATGAGCCCTACAAAACGCGCGCGCTGGAGCTGATCCGCGAAAACATTCCACACGTCGAGTGTTTTCTGGCCGTGAGCGACTACTACGCTGAATTCATGGGCCGTTATCTCGGCATTCCGGATCACAAGATAGAGGTCGCGCGGGTCGGCGTGAGCACGGAGGGGTATCGCGCGTCGCCCGTGGCGAGAGCTCCCGCGGACAAAATCCGGATCGGCTACTTCGCGCGCATCGCTCCCGAAAAAGGACTGCACCTGCTCGCCGAAGCCTATCGAATGGTGCGCGCGGAAGAGCCGGGTTGCACGCTTGAAGCCGCGGGCTATCTCGCGCCCGAGCACACCGCCTATCTCGACGGAATCGAGCGGCAATTGAAGCAATGGGATCTGCCGTTTCACTACCACGGCGTGCTCGACCGCGCACAAAAGATCGCGTATCTGGAACGGCTCGACGTGCTTTCCTCGCCAACCGTGTACGCCGATCCGAAGGGCCTGTTCGTGCTCGAGGCGATGGCCGCGGGCGTTCCCTTCGTCGAACCGCGTCACGGCGCGTTCGGCGAAATGGCGGACCGGACGCGCGGCGGGATTCTGGTCGAGCCGCACAACCCGGAGAGCCTCGCGGCGGGGCTGCTTCGCGTGATTCGGGATCATGACCTGCGCGCTGAATTGGCCGGCAACGCCTATCGCGGCGTGCGCGAGCATTATGGGGTCGAGCAGATGGCGTCGCAAACCGCGGCGATTTTTTCGCGCCGTCTTGCAGAGACACGCGCTTCGGCGGCCGCCGTCACCTCCTAATGCTCGAAGCACGCAACGTCAGTAAATCCTATCCGACTCCGCGCGGTCCGCTCGCGATCCTGAACGACGTGTCGCTCTCGCTCGATCGCGGCGATTCGATCTCGATCGTCGGTCCGTCGGGAAGCGGAAAGAGCACGCTGCTCTACATTCTGGGCGCGCTCGAGCCGCCAACGTCCGGAACAGTCACGCTCGACGGGCGCAATCCATTCACGCTGTCCGATAAGGAACTGTCGGCGTTTCGCAACAAAGAGGTGGGCTTCGTTTTTCAGGATCATTGCCTGTTGCCGCAATGCACCGTTTTTGAAAACGTCATGATTCCGGAGATGGTCGCGCCGCCGGATCCGGCGGTGGGCGCGAGCGCGCGGGATCGCGCTCGAAAACTGCTCGATCAGGTCGGGCTTTCGCATCGCCTGGAGCATCGGCCGGGCGAATTATCGGGCGGCGAAAAACAGCGTGTGGCGATCGCGCGCGCCCTCATCCGCTCGCCCAGGCTGCTGCTGTGCGACGAGCCCACCGGCAATCTCGACCGGAAGTCGGCATCGCACGTGGCCGATCTGCTGCTCGAAATCAATCGCGATTCAAAAGCCATCCTGATCGTCGTTACGCACAGCGCGGAGCTGGCCGCGCGCTTTCCGAAATCGTTCGAGCTGATTGAGGGTGGGCTCGAATCGCGATGAAAACCGCGACGCTGATCCGGCGCAATCTTCTGTACTACCGGCGGACGAATCTCGCGGTGATTCTGGGCGTCGCGACCGCGGTTGCCGTGCTTTCGGGAGCCTTGCTGGTCGGCGATTCCGTGCGCGAAAGCCTGCGCGACCTCGCGCTCGCACGGCTCGGCCGGACGCAGGGCGTCGTGACGGGCGCGCAGTTCTTTCGCGAGGAACTTTCGAGCGAAGTGGCCGGGTCCGCGCCTTTGATCGCGATGCAGGGAATCGTGACGCACGAAAAAGACGGCCGTCGCGCGGCGAAGGTTTCTATCTACGGCGTCGACGATCGCTTCTGGAGATTCAACGGCATCGGATCGCAGACCGGAGTCGAATTAAGCGAGGCCCTGGCAAGGAAGCTCGGCGCAGCGTCAGCCGACACTCTGCTGCTGCGGGTCGAAAAGCCCTCGGCGATTCCGCTCGAATCGCTGCATGGGCGCAAGGAAGATCCGGGGCGAACCATTCGTCTCACGGCCGGCGGGATTCTCGACGCGAAACATCTGGGCGAATTTTCACTTCAGCCCACGCAAGGCGACGTGCTGGCGATGTTCGTTCCGCTGCGGCGGCTCGAGCGCGATCTCGGCGAGCAGAATCGTGTGAACACGCTGTTGCTCGCGTCGCCCGATTTTCCGCAAGACAGGGTCACGCTCGAAGATCTTGGCATAAAGGTGCGCGCGCTTCCTCAGATTGACGGGTTCTCGGTCGAAAGCTCAAGCGGAATCGTGAGCGACGCGCTGGCGGGCGATGTCGCGAAAGCCGTCGGAGCGCGAAACACGCACGGCGTCTTTACTTATCTCGCGAATTCGATTCGCATCGGAGATCGCGAAATTCCGTACTCACTCGTGTCGGCGGTCGACTGGCTCGACGGGCGCGAACTCGCGGTGAATTCGATTTACTTGAACGAGTGGGCCGCGAAAGAACTTTCCGCGAAGGCCGGGGACGCAGTTACGCTCGATTATTATTACTGGGAACCGTCCGGCAGCTTGACGACGCGGTCCGCAGCATTTCAACTCGCCGGAATTCTGCCGATGAGTGGAATCGCGATCGATCGCGATTTGACGCCCGAATATCCCGGCATCACCGAAGCGCGCACGATCGGCGATTGGGACCCTCCTTTCCCGATCGATCTGAAGCGCGTGCGGCCGCGAGATGAGGATTACTGGAAGCAATATCGGACCGCGCCGAAAGCGTTTATCGCGCTCGCGACGGGTCAGAAATTGTGGGCGTCGCGATTCGGAAAGCTGACCTCGATTCGTGTTGAAGGAAGCTCCGACGCCGACGAATTCGCGAGGAAACTGCGTGCGGCGATCGATCCGGCGCAGCTCGGAATGGCTGTTTTCGAGCCGCGCGCGCAGGTTTTGCAGTCCGCGCAAGGATCGACGGATTTTGGTCAATATTTCACCTATTTCAGCTTCTTCTTGGTCGTTTCCGCACTACTTTTAGCGGGTCTGTTTTTTCAACTCGGCATCGAGCAGCGCTTGCGCGAAATCGGCGCGCTACGCGCGGTGGGGTTTTCGGCGGCGCGCATTCGCCGAGTGTTTGTCATCGAAGGATTTGTGCTCGCGATCGCGGGTGCGGTGGTCGGGACGGCGGGAGCCGTGGGCTACGCAGCGTTCCTGATGTACGGTTTGAGGACGTGGTGGCGGGGCGCGGTGGGAACCGGGTTGCTCACGTTGCACGTTTCCGCGGATTCGCTCGCGTACGGCGCGATTGGCGGCGTGGCGATGGCATGGCTGTGCGTGGTCGCGACGCTGCGTAGTTTGCGAAAGAGCACCGCGCGCGATCTGCTGTCCGGAATGCGCGGGACGCCGGAAGAACCGGCGCGCGAATCGCGCAGATTGCGGATTGTGGCCGTGATCGCGGCGCTGGGCGGTGTCGCGATGGTGGCTGCGGCGTTCACGCGCGCGATTCCAGACACCGGGGGATTTTTCGGAGCGGGAGCGCTGTTGCTGACGGCCGCGATTTGTTTCGAATGGGCCAGGCTTCGCGCGCAAACCGGAAATGTTACGACCGTGATCGGACTGGGCGTGCGCAACGCTTCGCACAAGCCGGGGCGGAGCGCGTTGTCGATCGCGCTGATTGCGTCGGCGGTGTTTCTGGTGGTTGCGCTCGATGCATTTCGCACGCCCACGGTATCGGCGTCCGATCCGAAATCCGGCGCCGGAGGATTTCCGATGATCGCCGAATCGCAGTTGCCGCTGGTGTGGAACCCGAATACGCCTTCAGGACGCGAAAATCTTGGCCTCGCGAATATTGGCGATTTAGGCAAGGTGCGATTTTACGCATTCCGATTGCGGCCGGGCGAGGATTCGAGCTGTTTGAATTTATATGAACCACGCACGCCGCGCGTGTTGGGCGCATCGCGCGAGTTCGTCGATCTGGGACGATTTTCGTTCACGGAATCTATCGGCAGTGTTAAAAACCCATGGACTCTGCTGGACGCGGAGCCGAGCGACGGAGCGATCCCAGCGATCGGCGACGCGAATTCGATCACCTATATACTTCACAAGAAAGTTGGAGACGTGATCGACGCGAACGGCGCGAAACTGCGGATAGTCGCCGCGCTCGACGACAGCATTTTTCAGAGCGAGCTGATCGTCTCCGATCGAAATTTCGTGCGCGCGTTTCCGGAAGAGCAGGGATTTCGCGTGTTCCTGATCGACGGCCCGGCCTCGATCGGTCCGAAGCTTGAAGAATCGCTGGGCGATTTCGGATTTGACGTCAGCTCGACGCCGGAGCGCCTCGCGGCGTATCATCGCGTCGAAAACACGTACCTCGCAACCTTTCAGGCGCTGGGCGGATTGGGGCTGCTGCTGGGCACGCTGGGGCTGGGCGCGGTGCTGCTTCGCAATGTTCTCGAACGCAGAAAAGAGCTGGCGCTGCTGCGCGCGGTCGGCTACCGGCCGGAGCATTTGCGCCTGATGGTGATCGCCGAGAACGGATTCCTGCTGATCGCGGGCACCGTGATCGGCGCGGTGTGCGCATTCATTGCGATCGCGCCGGCGTTTTTCGAGCGAGGCGGCCATCTGCCGAATCCGTCGCTCGCTTTGCTGCTGCTGGCCGCGCCCGCGGCGGGGATGGCGGCTTCGCTCGCAGCGGTGCGGGCGGTTTCGCGTGCGCCACTCCTTGAAACGCTGAGCGCCGAGTAGGCTATCCTGCACTCCATGAGGCTGCTGCTCCTACTTCTCATCCCGTTGGCCGCCGCCGAAAACTGGCCGCAGTGGCGCGGCCCGTTTCTCGATTCGACGACGACGGAAACCGGCCTCGCGGTGAAGTGGTCGCCCACGGAAAATATCGCGTGGAAGGTTCCCCTTCCGGCATGGAGCGGCGCGACGCCCATCGTCTGGTCGGATCGGATATTTTTGAACGTCGCTGAAACCGGCAACCTGTACTTGTGGTGTATCGACCGGCGAGGTCCGAAAGTCACATGGAAGAAATTTTTGAGCGGCGGCGATCACACGGAGCGAAAACAGAATATGTCGACGCCATCGCCGGTCACCGACGGAAAAAATGTATGGGTATTAACCGGGACCGGGATACTCAAAGCCTTCGATTTCGACGGCAATGAACAGTGGGCGCGCGATATTCAACGCGACTACGGGCGCTTCGGCCTCAACTGGGGTTACGCGTCGAGCCCGCTGCTTCACGAGGATTCGGTTTACGTCCAGGTGGTTCACGGGATGAAGACCCGAGATCCTTCCTACCTTCTGCGCATCGACAAAAAGACCGGCAAGACGCTGTGGCGGATCGAGCGGCCGACCGTCGCGGTTCGCGAATCGCACGATTCCTATTCGACACCGATCATCGGCACGAGCGGAAACCAGGCGCAGCTTATCGTGCTCGGCGGCGACGTCGTGACGGGCCACGATTTGAAAACCGGCGAAGAGATCTGGCGCATGACCGGCTTCAATCCGTCGAACGACGCGGCGTATCGCACCATCGCCTCGGCGACCTATCACGACGGCATTATCTTCGCGCCCACGCGCGAGCGCCCGCTTCAGGCGTTCAAGATCGGAGGGCACGGCGACATCACCAAATCGAACCTGTTGTGGCGTTTCAACAACGGTCCAGACGTACCGACGCCGGTGGTGGATGGAAATGACCTGGTGTCGATCAACGATCGCGGGATCGTGTGGCGGCTGGACGCGCAGACGGGCAAGGAACTTTACGGCCCGCAACGGCTGAAACCGGGAACGTATTCGGCATCGCCGGTGGCCGCCGACGGGAAAATCTACGTGACCAATGAAGACGGCCTGACGACGGTGTTCAAGGCCGGCCCGAAATTCGAGATTCTCGCGGAAAACAGGATGGAAGAGTATTGTTTAAGTACGATCGCGATTTCGGAGGGGCAGCTTTTCTTGAGAACCGACAAGGCCCTGTATGCGATCGGTCAACGCAAAAGCGTTTCAGCCGCGAATGCACACGAATAGAAAGCAGTAGATTGATTTGGCCTAATGCTTCAGCCACCAGTCGAGCGAATCGGAAGCGGCCGTGAAAAAGCCCGAGCCCACGCTCCCGGAGGGCAATCCGGGACGCAGGTTCTGGGTCCAGTTTCCGTCCGGTTGATAGGAAGGATCGTGGAAGATCCAGAGGTCGGCCGTATCGGGATTCGACACGATGGGCGCGGTCGCGACGCCTTCGTAATTCTCGTTGTCGATAGTGAACTTCAAATGGTTGTGATCGATGGTTCCGGCCTGGATGAAGGGAAGATCCGGCGGCGGCTGCTCGATCGCGAAAAAGAATCCGCCGCGGCCGGGAATGTAGATCATCGCATAGCGGCCTGAAACGGCCGAGGGCGCCGGGCCACCAAGGGCCTTCCCGTTGATCGAAATTTTGAGACCCGCGAATTGGATCCGCCCGGACGCCGCTCCCGACTTCTGATCCAGGCGCATGCGAACGGTGTCGATCACCTTCAGGCCCACGCCTTGCAGTTCGAACAACGGAATACTCGCGCTCTGGCCGGAGGCGAGCACGCCGGCTTGCTGCTCGGAGGAGAGCGTCGGAACGGGCTTGCCCCCGTCGGCGCCGGGGAATCGCGCGGCGAATTGATTCTCGCAGGGCCGGGCGAGCACGCGCAGTTGATCGCCGGAGGAGACCAGCTCGACCACCAGCTCATAGGCGAAAACGGCCAGGTTATTCTGATCGCGAAAGACGCGATAGAAGCTGTTACCGGAAGCGCGTGTCATTTCCATACTGATGGTCTGTTGTCCGGTGGGCGCGCCGAGGTTTGAAACGACGTCAATCTGAACGCCGTTGCTGAGCATTACGGTCGACGAGACAGGCGCTTCGCAAATCGCGACGGCCGCGCACGCCATTACCAGAATCATCGCGCCGGGCGGCGCGAGCCGTGATGCCGCGTGGATCGGAAGTATCCTCACGATTTCATTATCCGCCTTATTCGCGGCGAAGACCGGGTTAGACTGGTCGTATGCGAAATTGTGTGATTCTGTTTTGCGCGGCGATCGGTCTGCTCGCGACCGGTGGTGCGCTGCTGGCTGACTCCGCGGCGGGGCTCAAATGGACGGCGCCCGCGGGTTGGAAGGCGGAAGGCGCGCGTCCGATGCGCGCGGCTACGTACACGATCGCCCCGGTTGCGGGTGACACGGGCGCCGCCGAATGCGGCGTGTATTTTTTCGGTCCGGGGCAGGGAGGAAGCGTGGAAGCGAATCTCGATCGCTGGAAGGGGCAGGTGGTGGGCACGGACGGAAAACCGGCGCCGGCGCAGACCCAGAAGCGCACGATCCACGGGCTGAGCGTCACGACGCTCGATAGCTCCGGCTCCTACACGGGCATGGCGGGTCCGATGGCGGGCACGCAAACGAAGCAGGCGGGCTATCGGCTGCTGGCGGCGCTGGTGGAGGGTCCAGCGGGAAATATTTTCATCAAATTCGCGGGACCGGGCAAGACGATCGCGGCGAATAAGGCGAAATACGAGCAGTTGCTGAATTCGTTTGAGAAGGAAAAGTAGCCGGAGGGCAAGCCGCGGACGCCGCGCGGGTTCGAACTTAGCGCGAGTCCATCTTGAGCCGCGAAAGAGCCGCGCG
>Ga0182024_10006240_pt1 | contig 26288 bp, 29 predicted proteins | sample P32metaG_FD_120480 | JGI IMG/M metagenome (GOLD analysis project Ga0182024, IMG submission 120480) | Permafrost microbial communities from Stordalen Mire, Sweden - P3-2 metaG (Illumina Assembly) | ecosystem: Environmental > Terrestrial > Soil > Wetlands > Permafrost | place: Sweden: Stordalen... | reverse complement strand
GACAGGTAGCAGAATGCCGCGCTTTGATTAAAGTCATCGCCTCGCATACAACAAAGACGATTCAACTTGTTTCGAAGTAACTCAAACTTACTTTTTCAGCACCGTCACTCGTGCGTGCCGCGTTGGCACTCCTGCCAACGCCAGGGTTCTATTTGTTTACGCTGCCGCTTGCCTGTCCGCTAGTGGCCCGATTATCGGCAAAATGACCTTTTCGCCATTGTAAGTCTTGAACATCATATAGAGCCAGACAATAAAGAAGCCAATGCCCACAGCGGCGTGAATCAGAATGGATAGGATCGCGCCCAAGATCGGGATGGCGTGCAACGCAAGCGAGAAAATTACGGCGACGATCCACACCACGATCCAGGCGATGTTGAGGAAGATGGACTGGAAGGCGTGGAACTTGATATTGCGGTTCTGATTATATGGCGCCAGCACCAGAAATAGAATTCCGGTGATGAACCCGAACAGGTAGCATAGTGCTCCCGCCATATTGTCGGTCATTCCAGCTAGCGCGGGAGCGGGTTGGACATAACCTCCCGGCCCCGTGTAGGGGGGCGCCGGGTCGTATGAAGGAGGAGGCGGACCAGGCGGCGGCGGTCCAGGGGGCGGAGGCGCACCCGGCCCTCCCGCGTCTACAGCCGATCCGCACTTCGGACAAAAACGACCTTCTACCGCCGCTCCACAATTCGAACAAAAAGCCATGTCCTCTCCCTCGTGATTCACTGTAACGGAACTTGGTTTGAATGGCAAGCGGTTTACGATGCCTTACTGTACTTGACCGTTCTACATGAACCTGCCTTAGATAACCATCGTCTAGAAGGTAGGAGAACTTAAGTATGAAAATCCTAAATAAGAAAATGGGTGCATGGATGGCAGTGGCCGCTCTCGGAACAGCCAGCCTGTTTGCCCAAACGCCGCCACCCGCGCGGCACAACCATCAGCATGGCCGGTTAGCAGCGGCGCTCAACCTGACGGATGCTCAAAAGAGCCAGATGAAGTCCATCTTCCAGGGGGCCCGGCAGTCGGCCCAGCCAGTCCGGCAGCAATTGCAACAGACCCGGCAATCGCTTCAAGCCGCGGTCAAAGCTGGAAACTCCAGTCAGATCCAACAACTGGCCGCCACCGAAGGGACCGAGTTGGGACAGCTAACCGCCATCCACGCCGCCGCGCGCGCTCAGATGTTCAAGATGCTGACGCCGGAGCAGCAGCAGAAGTTGTCGACCCTGCAAACGGCCATGCATCGCTCCCGGCGAGGACCGGAGGGCGGCGCTGCAGTTCAGAACTAAGTGTTTGAACCTAGCGCGCGCTCAGGCCCCAATGCGATAGAATCCCGGCTTTGGAAGTCATCCTTTTCATCGCTCTGCTGGTTGTTCTTCTTCCTCTGTCGGGATTCTTGTATCAGGCGGCCGGGACGGCTCGCGACCAAAGTGCGTTTCCGCCGCCTGGGCGCCTGGTGGATATCGGTGGCCGGCGCTTGCATCTGCTGGAGGCGGGGCAGGGCAGTCCTACCGTTATTTTTGAATCCGGCATCGCAGCTTCCTCTCTAAATTGGACGTCCATATTAACCCAGGCCGCCCGCTTCAGCCGCGCATGTGCATATGACCGGGCCTGGCTAGGCTGGAGCGATCCAGCGCCGGCGCCGCGTGTCATTTCACACCTTGTGGACGAGCTGAACTCGTTGCTTGCCGGGGCGCATATCCCAACACCGTACGTTCTGGTGGGTCATTCCTTTGGCGGACTGCTCGTACAGGCCTATGCCGTCGCTCATCCCCATCAAGTAGCCGGCCTGGTGTTGATCGATCCGTTGCCGGCTGTGGAGTGGCTGCACGTTTCAGGCGAACGTTTGCGAATTCTGCGCTGGGGCATTCGACTGTCACGCCGTGGAGCCTTGCTGGCGCGCTTCGGCGTGGTTCGTGCGAGCTTGGCGCTGCTCACGGGCGGCGGCCGGCGGATCCCCAAGCTGGTTGCCAGGCTGACCAGCGGGCGCGCGGAATCCACGCTTTCACGACTGGTCGGCGAGGTCCAAAAGATGCCGTCCGAAGTCTGGCCGAGGGTGCAAGCGCACTGGTGCCAGCCCCAAGCTTTCCTCGGAATGGCGGAATATTTCAAGGCGCTTCCCGAAAGCGCCGAGCAGGCTGCGGCGTTGGGCGATCTTCCGGAAATCCCGGTGACGATTCTATCGGCCGGCAATTCAACACCGGGACAGATAACCGAGAGAGATGCGCTGGCCAGCCGGTCCGCGCGCGGCAAGCACATCATAGTCCCCGATAGCGGCCACTGGATTCATCTCGATCAACCCGAAGTGGTGATCGAAGCGATCCGCGAAATGGTGGAACTGGTGCGGTCGCGCTAAGGACCGCACCGTCCACGGCCAGATGTGATTAGAACATCAGCCTCATCGATAGTTGGAGCTGCCGCGATGTGCCGCCATCCCCGGCAGGGAATCGGGTGCCCCCGGTAATCAACCCGAAAGTGGATGAACCCACCGTCAGATTAGGATTAGTAAAGTTGGCCTGATTCAGAAGGTCGAAAGCGTCGATTTTGATCTGCAGGTTGAAGCGCTCGGTGATGTGGGTGTTTTTGATCAACGCGAAATCGAGATTGCCGAAACCCGGTCCGATAATCGCATTTCTGCCGAGATTTCCGAAGCCCAGCGTAGTACCCGGAGTCGTGCCCTGCACCGCGAACGCCGACGGATTCTGGATGTAGGTCACCACGCTAGCGCTGCCGTTGGTTGCCGGCGCATAACCGACAATCGGCTCCCCAATCAGGTCCGGCCGGAGCACTGCCGCGCCGGCGAACGAGGTGTTGCTGATGTGAAGGTTCAGCGGGTTGCCGCTTTGAAGGGTCTCGATGAGAGCAAACTCCCAGCCTTCTTTCAGCCGGTTCCCTTTAAAGGGCAGATCATATACACCGTTCAGAACGAAACGATTGCGAGCATCGAAATCCGACAGGCCCCGGTCGCCACGAATGTCATAGCTATTCTGAATTACCAATCCCTCGACGTTCCTGGAATTGTCATCGATGGATTTCGACCAGGTATAGGACCCGCTGAACTGAAGACCCTTTGACAAACGCTTCGTAGCCGTCAGCCAAAGTCCGTTGTAGGATGAATTTCCATCGCTCTCATACACCAGAATGTTCGAGAGGGCCAGGCCTGGATCGATCGGGCTGCTGGTCGAAAGAGCCGCGTAGGGACGCACGCCATTGATGGGCTGATTGTAATTGCGCTCGATGTTCAGGTCTGTGCCCTTGCTGCCAAAATATCCCGCCATTACGCCGAAGTCGTGCCCGAACTGCTGCTGGATGTTGAAGTTCCACTCGGATACATAGGCATCGTGGTAATTGTGCGCCACCGAAAATGGAGATACGACGCCGCCCGCGGCCGTAAACGCGTTTGCCATCGACACGAAAGGAACGGCCGTGGTGGGCGAATAAGAAACCGGAAAAGCGAAGGGCGGATTTGCAGCCAATCCGGTGACTAGGCCTAAGGTCGGCTGATCGGTCATGATGGCATAGGCGCTGCGGACCACGGTCTTGCCGTTCTTGAAGGGATCCCACGCGAATCCGACACGCGGCTCAAAGTTCAGTGCGCTCTGGTTGTACGCCAGGCCCATACCACCTTGCTGGCCGACGTGCTGAAGTGTATCCGAGGTTGGGTCAAAGACCACGAACCGGTTCTCCGCTTCGGTGGGCGTTCCGTACCAGTCATAGCGCATCCCCAGAGTGACCGTAAAAGTGTTCGTCATTTTCCAGGCGTCGCTAACAAATGCACCCACCGAATTGCCGTAAGTTCGGTTGGAGCGATTCGAATTCGTTACGCTAAAAGCATTGGCTTGGTCCGCCAGGAAGGCGTTTATGCTCGGAAAACTGAAGGTACCCGGAGTGTAGTCAAAATTGTCCGTGTTTTGCCGGCGAACCTCCCCGCCGAATTTGATGGTTTGATTGCCGTGGACCCAGCTCAAGGTGTCGGAAAGGACTTCGACATTGTCGCCGCGCCCCTGCGGAAAATTGTTGATGCCTCCAAACTCAAAGGCTCCCGTCACCGTAATCTGAGGCAGACCGATCGGCGCGTTAACGCCGCTATTAATCCCGTAGGCCGCAGCGTTCAGATTGTTGTCGGCCAGGAAAGTGATGAGAATGCGGTTATAACCCAAACGCGCTTCGTTTACCAGGCTCGGACTGATCACCCAGGAGTCGTTGAATGTCAAAAGCTGGCGCTTTCCGTTGCGCATGTCGCCGCCACCCGGAAAATTGTTCGCATCCGTGGAGGGGGGCTCATTACGCTGGTCCCTTTGAATCGCATAGTAGAGATTCACCCGGTTCGAATCGGAAAAGCTGTGGCTGAAGTTCGCGGTGCCTTGCTCGATATTCACGGGCGCTACGGCGGAGCCTACGAACTGGTTCGTCCCGGAGTTAGGCAGCGGAATGAGCGGCAAAAGACTTTGGATGATCGGGTCGCTAGTGGCTTGAGCCTGAGCGCGCTGGGCGAGCGTCAATGTCTCGGAACCAAGCGGTACGGCCTGACGTTGGCGCAAACCCTCGTAGGCGAGAAATATGAAAGTCTTGTCTTTCTTGAGCGCGCCCCCGCCATCGCCGCCGAACTGATTGCGTTTGAACGGAGATTGTGGATTGGGCTCGTTCACTCCCGCCACCGTCACCTGTGTCGGATTGGAGAAATTTCGCGCGTCCAGGTCGTTGTTGCGAATGAACTCGTATGCTTCGCCGTGCCACGTATTGACTCCCGCCCGCGTCGCGATGTTCACAATTGAGCCAGAGTTCCGCCCATATTCCGCGCTAAACGTCTGGTTATCGATTTTAAACTCCTCCACATTATTAATGGTCGGCTGAAAGGTGATCTGGTTCTGATTGGGGTCGCTCAGATTGATGCCATTCACCATAAAGTTGACGCTGTCTTCCCGGGCGCCGGCCGAGTTAAACGAAAAGGATCCTTGGCCTCTGAGCGGGGCCGTCAGGAAACCATTGGCGGGCGGTGTCATCGTGCCTGGAACCAGCAGCGCCAGATCCACGAAGTGGCGTCCGTTCAGCGGGATTTCCTGCACCGTGGTCTGGTTCACCACGCTGCCCACAGAAACGGCACTACTCTCCACCACCGGTGGCGCCGCCGTAACTTCAATAGTCTCGGAGCTGGCCGCGACCTTGAGCGCGATATCCTGCCTCACGGTGGTGCTCACCGATAGATCCAGGCCCGTCAGAGCCATAGGCTGCATGCCCGGGGACTTCACCTCAATGCGATACCTTCCCACTGGCAGCGACGCCACCAGGTAGGCGCCGGTCGCGTCCGATTGCGTGACGCGTTCTTCGCCGGTCCCCTCGTTTCTGACCGTGATCGTAGCATTCGGAACGGCCGCGCCACTGGCGTCGGTGACCGTACCCTGTATTGAAGCGGTGGACTGCGCGTTAGCATGGCCGGCAAAGACCAGGCAAATGGTTAGAGCTAAGACACACATCAGCTGAGAAGCTGAAAGCTTCAGCATATTTCCTCCCTTTGATATCGAACCGATAACGTAAGTTTCCAAAAACGTCAGACCTTCATCTGCATTCAGAACAGCGTTAATTTTGGTTGCGGCGCCCCTCAAAAGTAGCGCCGGCAGCGAGCACGAATTGCCTTAGTTTAGCATGCGCGGCTAGTGCGCGGCCCTGGCCCTCCACTTGCATATAAAAAAGCAGAAGGTGGGAGTTAATTATGCTGGTCGGCGCAATCCTGGCACTTTTCCTGATCCTGGGCTTATTTATGTCCATGCTCGCTGATTCTCCGAAAACGGACGGCGAGGCACAATCTGACACAGAAGCGTGAAAGATTTGCACACAGAGCGCCGTGATGTAGAATGGCCTGCATGCCGCAGGTCCTGCTTGCGTTAAGCTTCTTTCTTCAAATCCAACCCTTTGACATCCTGATTCAACACGCCCATATTGTGGACGGGTCGGGCAATCCCTGGTATCAAGGCGACATCGGTATCAGGGGAGATACCATTGCCGCCATCGGGCTTCTTGAGAAGGCGCCGTCGAAAATGACCATCGACGCCCGCGGGTTGACAGTCGCGCCCGGATTTATCGACATTCACACCCACGCCCGCCGGGGAATGTTCAAGGATCCAGCCGCGCAGAACTATATCCGCCAAGGCGTAACCACCCTCATCGAGGGCCAGGACGGCAGTTCGCCTTTGCCGCTGGCGCCGTTCCTGAACCAGGTGGCCGACGTGCACCCAGCCGTCAACTTCGGAAGTTTCGTAGGGCAGGGAAGCATCCGCCAACAGGTGCTCGGCCTCGATAATCGAAAGGCCACGCCCGAAGAGATCGCCAAGATGAAGGAGATCGCCCGGCAAGCCATGCTGGATGGCGCCATGGGCCTCTCCACTGGCCTGTTCTATGTTCCCGGCAATTTCACGCCTACCGAGGAAGTGGTTGAGATCGCCAAAGTGGTGGCCGGTTTCGGCGGAATGCACATCTCGCATATGCGCGATGAGGCGGCGGGCGTTCTGGACAGCGTTCGCGAGACCATCCGCATTGGCGAGGAAGGCGGCCTTCCGACACAGGTGACCCATCACAAGATCATCGGCGCGGCCAATTGGGGCAAGAGCGTGGAGACGTTGAAGCTGGTGGAAGAGGCTCGCGTACGAGGCGTCGACGTTACCATCGACCAATATCCCTACACCGCGTCCAGCACCGGAACTGCCGCGCTCTTTCCGCAATGGTCGCAGGCCGGCGGCCAGAAGGCGCTGCTGGAGCGGCTGTCGGCGCCCGATCAGCGCGCCAAGATCGTTGCCGAAATCATCCAGCGCATCAAGGTCGATCGCGGCGGAGGAGATCCGAAGAACGTGGTCATGGCGAATTGTCCGTTCGACACCTCGCTGGACGGAAAAAATCTGGCCGACATCACCGCCGCCCGTGGCCGGCCCGTCACTATCGAAAACGCCGCCGAGACCGCCATCGAGATCCAGCAGAAAGGCGGCTGCCAGGCGGTCTATCATGCCATCAGCGAAGACGACATCGAAAGAATCCTGCGATCGCCCTATACCATGATCGGCTCGGATGGCGAAATTCCCGAGTTCGGCAAAGGCGCGCCGCATCCCCGCAGCTACGGTACTTTCTCTCGCGTGCTGGCCCGCTATGTTCGCGAACGCAAAGTCCTGACGCTGGAAGACGCGGTCCGCAAGATGTCCGGCTTCACGGCCGAGCGGCTCCGGCTTCTCGATCGCGGATTGCTGCGGCCCGGCATGAAGGCCGATATCGTTATCTTCGATCCGGCCAAGGTGCAGGACAAAGCCGACTTCGCCAATCCGCATCAGTACGCCGAAGGAGTCCAGGATCTCATCATTAACGGCCAGCGGGTGATTGCGAATGGCCAATTGACAGCAGCGCGGCCCGGCAGAATCCTGCGTGCATCGGTCGCCGCGCAAATCAAATGAGGCCGCGATACAACGCGCTGCTTTCTGTCTTCTGCGCGCTGCTTGCTGTCTTCTGCTTGTCGGCGGCGCAGCCGTCTCATAAAACCGAGAATGTCATCCTGGTCATGACCGACGGCTTGCGTTGGCAAGAAGTATTCCAGGGCGCCGATTCCGCCTTAATGGACCATAAGCAGCCGCCCGAAATAGCTGCCGGCCACCGCGAGGCGCTCCTGCCTTTTCTTTGGCAAGTGATTGCCAAGAACGGCCAGATCTACGGCAACCCCGCGCTCGGGTCGGAGGCATACGTGACCAATGGTTTGAATTTTTCCTATCCCGGCTATAACGAAACGCTCACCGGATTCGCCGATCCGCGCATCCACAGCAACGACAAAGTCGCCAATCCCAACGTGACCGTGCTCGAATGGCTAAATCAAAAGCCGGCCTACCACAACAAGGTGGCGGCCTTCGGCGCATGGGGCGTAATCTCCTGGATCGTCAACTCAGCCCGCGCCGGGTTTGTCGCCAACTCCGGCTATGAGCCCCTGACCGCGCCTCCGGTTACTGACCGCCTGGCATTGCTGAATCGCCTCAAAGACGAGACCCGGATCTGGGATGACGAACCCTTCGACTCATTCACTTTCCACACCGCCCTCGAATACGCGAAACTTTACCGTCCCCGCGTTCTGTATTTGTCGTTGGGCGAAACCGACGAGTGGGCGCACCGAGGGGATTACGAGCAGTATCTGAGATCCGCTCATCGCGTGGATCAATACCTCCGCGAGCTGTGGGAGACCGTGCAGTCCATCGCTCAGTATCGCGGCAAGACTACTTTGATCTTTTTAACCGACCATGGACGCGGCCAGGCGCCGGTCGAATGGAAAAGCCACGGAGAAAAGATCGCCGACTCAAAATATATCTGGATGGCGTTCCTCGGCCCCGACACGCGACCGCTCGGCGAACGTACTAAAGTTGCGGCAGTGACGCAGAGCCAGATCGCCGCCACGTTGGCCGCCCTGCTCGGCGAAGATTATGCCGTGGCAGTATCCAAAGCAGGAAAGCCCATCAAGGATGTCCTTCCTTGAACCAATAACCAGAAACTAGAAACCAGAAACTTGGTTAGCGGATAGGAACGGCAGTGAAGGTAATCAGAAATATCACCAGGGCCGCGATGCCGAGCAGCACACGGTTTCGGCCCAGCGGCGCGACGTCGCAAATCACCGGATGGCGAAGCGCGAAGAAGAATAGCAGCACCGCCCACGCCAGCCAGGTTCGTGAATAGAAGATGCCCATCGGGATGAGCGCCAGCACAAAGATTCGTGAAAGCAATTTGTGCTTGTCCGCCGTGAATGCGTACAGAATATGCCCGCCGTCCAGTTGTCCGATCGGCAGCAGATTGAGCGCGGTCGCCAGCGTCCCCACCCACGCCGCGCGCGCCACCGGATGCAGGTAAATATCCGCCGCCCGCGCGCCAGGAAACATGAGCCACTCCAGCGCCCGCTGAATGGCCGGCACTCCAAAGATCAGGTCGCCTCGCTCGGCGATCCCCGGAATCACCTTCGAATTCGCCAGTCCAATGGCCATCGCCGGAAGCAGTAACGCGAAACCCGCCAGCGGCCCGGCGATCCCGACATCGAAAAGCGCGCGCATGGTGTAGATGGGCGACCGAATGCGGATGAATGCCCCCAGCGTGCCGATCGGCGACGGAAAAGGAAGAAAATACGGCAGGCTGGCGTCGATCCCGTAGTAAAGACAAGCGAAGTAGTGGCCCAGCTCGTGCGCCAGCAGAATCGACATCAACGTGACGGAAAACGGCAGGCCTAGAAGCAAGGCCATCGGCCTCGCCCCAATCACCGCGAATACGCTCACGTATTGGTCGAGATCAATCGGACGGTTGTTCTCGAAACCTAGCGCGAGCACCACGCCGACGATCGTGGTGGTAAGAAAAGTGAGCCCCAGAAGCAGCCAGTGGATCGCCCAGCGGCGGGCGGAAATTGTCGTATGCGGAAGTGTAAGCGCGACCCGGAAGCCGTCGGCCGGTGGGCGTGGAACCACAACGACTACGCTACTGCAGCGACTGCAGCTCCTTGCCCGGCTTGAAGCGCACCGCTTTGCCCGGCGGGATAGCCACCTCGGCCCCGGTACGTGGGTTGCGGCCGATCCCGGTCTTGCGCGGCCGTACGTTGAAGATGCCGAAGCCTCGCAGCTCAATGCGCTCCCCATGCGCCAGTGCTCGCTTCATGCTCTCAAAGACCGTCTCCACCGCCATCTCGGCTTTGGTCTTAGTAATTCCCGTCTTGTTTACCACTTCGTTAATGATGTCGAGCTTGATCACGGTGTCCCCCTCAAGGATGAAAACGGCACTGAATGCAAGCGGAATTGCTCCCGGCGATGCCCTACCTACGCGGGAGGCAGGAGCAAACCTCATGATAGGATTAGGTTTATAGCCTTGTCAAGACCGGCTCCCAGCGCACCTAGCAGTCCGGCTCCCCTCTTCAACCCGGAAGCCTTCCGGAAAGCTTGTTCCATGTTCGCCACCGGGGTCGCCGTCGCCACTGTTCGAGCGCCCGATGGAACCCCGCACGGGCTCACCGTGAGTTCGTTTACTTCGGTTTCCATTCAACCGCCGATGATCCTGATCTGCATCGACTACGCTTTCAATTTTCTTTCGCATTTTCGCGCCTGCTCGAGCTTTGCCGTCAATGTTTTGAACGAAACCCAGCGCGACCTTTCGGTGACTTTCGCCGTAAAACCGGAAGGCCGCTTCGAAGGCGTCGAATGGTATACGAATGTGACGGGCGCGCCTCTGATACGCGGATGCATCGCCAATATCGAGTGCCGCCTTTCGTCCATCATCGAAGCCGGCGACCATGCTATCTTTCTGGGCGAAGTGCTGCACGCCGAGACGCCGGGCGGCCGGCCGCTGCTGTATTTCGATCGGGATTATCGAGCGCTGCCGTGATCAGAAGCGGGAATGTCAACCGCAACGATTAAGGATCCCCCACTTAAGCACGTAAAGGTTCAGCCAAGCTTCTGGCAGCGTGCTCCAAAACGAGATTAACCTGCTCACGAGATACTCCCGGAAACCACTCAATGAACTCCTCTACCGTCGCGCCACCTTCGATGTTGGCAAAAAGCGCCGAAACAGGCACACGAGTTCCACGGAATATCCAGGTCCCGCTAAGCTTCCTTGGATCTCGTTCTACCGCGCTGCAGGTAGTCCAATCGAGCATCAGTTTCATTATGCCCCGTTAGGCATTCGCGGGTCACCCGGGCGGTGTGCCATTGCGACGCAGATCCCTTCGCAGCTAGTCGAAAATTCCTTGAGTCTTCAACCACGCCTGCGCCCGGGATACGGCCTCATCGCGCTCTTTCAATGTCGTACCGCCTGAGCCGAACTGCTGGCCGGCTGCCTTCCCCAGTTCGCCGGCGGCCAAATCGCAATATCGCACTTCCCCGAACACGATACGGCGATCGCGCAGCACCACAGCAAGCACTCGCGCCTCGCGGGGATTTCCGTCTTCAGTCGCAAACTGCCACAGCACCCGATAGAATTTCTGGTCTTGTGTCTGGTACTTTCGCACCAGGCCGGCTAGCTGCTTCAGTTCCTGGTCGCTCCCGTAATCCCGCAGGAGCGCCGCCGCACCCTGAAGGTCGTTGTAATCGCTGGCGGGACGATCTGCCACCTTCAACGCCCGCGCCAGAGCATCCTTGAGCGTAGCCTCATGTCCGTTGCGCGCGAGCGTCCACGAAATATAGGACGAGCCGGCAAGATCGTCGCGCAGCGCTTGCCGAAGCGCCTCGGTGGTCACCGGATGGTCTCCATATTCCAGTAGAGAATTGGCCGAGCCCCAGGCGTGCAATGGCGCTTCGTCGACCCACGTTTTGATCAGAAGCGCGTCGGTCTCTGGAGACGCTTTCAGTTTTTGCAGAGCCGCCTGCGCCAGGAAAAAGCTCTCCCGCCCAGGCCAGTCCTTCGGCTTAGCTTTCCCGGCCAGGAGATCGGCTACGCTCGGCCGCGGGATGCCTTGCGCGGCCATCAAATTCGCGGCTAGTTCAGCCCAACGCTCGCGGTCACTCTCGATCGCAGGTTCCAGCAGCGGCATTAATTCGACGGTCAGATCCTCGGATTGCTGTGCCAGATAACCCGCGACGGACGCGACTTCTCTCGCCGTTCCCCGGCTCAGCGCATTGGCAATCTCGCGATCGAGAAAAGCACGCGAGGTAGCGGACGGCGGTGCCGAATCCGTCATTTCCGCGCGCGTTGGAATCGCCAAATCCACGCCTGAATCGGCCATGAGATGCCACAATTCCGACGCCGGAAGTTGGTTCTCTTTCAGCGGAAGAATCAGCACGCGGCCGGTTTCGATATTGGGAAGCGGCGGAGGATAGCCGTTCACAAACTGTGTAACGCTCGGACCGTACGCTAAGAAATGCACTTGAATCCTGTCAGCAGCCAGAGGCTCACCGGACGTCGTATAGGAACGCAGCACCTGAACTTCAGCCGTCATCGACCAGGTCTCGGCTTTCCACGCTAGCGACCCGTCCGCAACGCGCTCTATCTTCTGAACGCCAAGAATCCGGCCCACCACCAGCACAGGAGCTGCCGCCGTTTCCTTCAACTGCCAGATCTTCATGAATCCGGCTTCCACGCCGGCGGGCGCCAGAAGCAGCAGCATCGCGAGAATTATTTTCCGCGCCATCTCTAGTCAGCCGCCTTCGCCAATGCCATCCACCCCACCAACGCCGCGTACTTCTGATCTTGAGTCCACGGCGGACCGATCCCGCGGCCAAGTCCGGCGATGCGCTTTTCGAGCGTAGCCACAGAAAGACCGAGCCGCGCCGAGCCCTGGTCGTAAACCTCCCGCTCCTTGACGCCCACCACGCGCAGTCCGCAATGCTCGCCCGCTTCCACCAGCGCCTGGCGATAGAACTCGCCTTCCGCGGTGTGAAGCAGCGCGTGGGATGCCAGGATCGCTTCCAGCGCCGGTAATGATCGGCCCGATCCGAGGATCACGCCGCACCCGCTCACCTCGAAGCCTTTCTCGCGCAAATCGGCTATCACCGTTTTGAGCGCCTGGCGCGACAACCGCCGGGTGCTCTCGGTGCACTTGCCGATCAGCGCCTCTGCATCCTGCAGCTTCAAAGGCTCGGCAGCATGGAAGGGCTGCTTCGATCCTCGAATGGAGGGATCCGCCGTCTCGATCCGGCGCCGAATAACTACCATCGCGGATTCAGCCGAGCCTGCCAATGCCACCAGCACCGCCCATCCGGAATGCGCACGCAACCCGAGAGCCGCTTGGCGCGCCGTCTGCTTAGGCATTAGCGTTGGGCGCTAGGGGAATCCACGGCTGCGATCACATCCACGCCGAAGGCCGCATCGAGCGATGGAAGGCCCTGGAAAGACAGCAGCGTGCTGGCGGGCGGAGCGGTGCTGCTGTAATAACCGGCTCTGACTGTCCGCACTCGCGGGATAATCGCGCTGGACGTCACATAAGTGTGCGACATTACGACCTGATCGAAACGCGCGTTGGAAGAACTGAGCACCCGCTGCAGGCGGTCGAACGCCAGCTTGATGTCGCCCTCCTGGTTCCCAAAAGCAAGTTGGGTTCCGGTGATAACCAGCTTGGGGCTCTTGACGAGCGCCAGTTGCGAATAGTTCGGCGACTTGTCGAGATCGGCCGGATTCAGGAAGCTCACCGATTCTGCGATCGGCCTCCGCAACCGCGCCACCGCCTCACATTCCGCGGCCGGCGTCACGGGCTCACGCTGCATCTGGACGTAGTTCACTATCGCGCCTGGAAAAGCGGCCGTCATCAACGAACGCGCATCTCGCTGCTCGTCGAGCGAGCTGACGAAGCAGGTTACCCGCATCACATCTTCAGACTGCATGCCGCCGGCGCTAAGAGCGACCGTCAATCTCGCCAGAGACTGCGCTACGCTGGGGGCGCTTTGGCCCGCCAGAAAAGCAACTCCGTGGGGATTTACCACCCTCTTATCCACCTCGATGCTCTCCAGCACCACCTGAGCGCCTTCCATCGGAAGAGCGCCCACCTGCACCACGCTCAACACCGGCAGGGGCAAATGTTTTTCGGTGAATGTCTCGGCCGTTAGCTCGCCAACGCGGCGCAGATCGCCCGAGCCGGCCACAAACGCCCGCAGCTTGACGATGGTCCCATGATTGGTTTTGAGGAGCGCCTTCAACGCATCCCGCGTCTGCTGCGAAAGCAAGCCCTTTCCGATCAATGGCGACGCGCCGAACGCCAGCCGGTCCGTCTCGGCCGTTATCGCCCCCGGGAGTTCCTTGGCAGGAGGCAGCGTTTGCGTGTCTTCTTTGTTCTTCTTTTGTTTGGTCTCCGGCGCCACCACCGGAACGTAGCCTTCGTCGTCGGAACCCGGTTTCTTCTTTTGCGCCGGCGAATTTTCGGCGAGAAGCGCAATCAGGATGGCGAACAGCGGAGCGGTACGGCAAAAATGCATCACAGCTAGCGAACCAATCTTATCAAAGCTTGTTACATTGAAGGAAAGTGTCCGCAACGATCGCGTCTCCGCCTAAAAGCCGGCCAGCCACTTTCACGCTCTATGCCTGGGGCGTGCTGGCCTGGAACCTGGTTGTGGTGCTGTGGGGCGCATACGTGCGCGCCAGCGGATCGGGCGCCGGATGCGGCAATCACTGGCCGCTGTGCAATGGCGACGTACTCCCGCGCGCGCCGCGCCTTGAAACCATCATCGAATTCACGCATCGGATGACCAGCGCTGTTTCGCTTCTCGCTACCGGCTGGCTGGCGGTCTGGAGCGTGCGCCGCTTCCCGCGCGACCATCCAGTCCGGCGTTACGCGCTGCTGTCGATTGTGTTTCTGTTCGCCGAAGCTCTGCTGGGCGCCGGGCTGGTGCTGTTCGAGTTCGTCGCGTCCAATGCGTCGGCGGGCCGGGCGTTTTATTTGTCGCTGCACTTAGCGAATACGCAATTCCTGTTGGCGGCTTTAGCTTTGACAGCCTGGTATTCGCGCGAAGCCCTACCCGAAGCTATTCGCCGGTCGCCTGGCGTGATCGCGGCCTTGCCCGTGGCCATCCTGGTCAGTGTTACCGGCGCCATTGCCGCTCTGGGCGATACGCTTTTTCCCGTGAAATCGCTGGCCGAAGGCATGCGCCAGGATATTTCGACGGCTTCGAGTTTCCTCTTACGGCTCCGCGTTCTGCATCCTGTGCTGGCCATCCTGGCCGCTGGATATTTCGCTTACATAGCGATGTCCGTGTTGCGCTCGAAGCCCCGGCCGCTGGCGTCGCAAATTGCACTGGCCGTGATCGTGCTCGCTGGGGCGCAACTAGGTGCAGGGGCCATCAACATCACGCTGCTCGCCCCGGTCTGGATGCAGTTGATCCATCTGCTGCTGGCCGATCTGCTATGGCTGTCGCTGGTTCTGCTGGCGATAGAAGCCCCGCCCTACAGTTCGTACTCAGCCTGAAGCGTCTGTTCAAGCGTAATCGGCTCGGGGTCCTTCGGAAACCTGAAGCAGGGAAATGGCTTGCTCATGTCGATGGCGGTTAATTTATGGACGTCTTCGGTAGGTCGAAACGTCTCGCCCATAGAGCCATTATAAAATCCGCTCACTCGTTTGGCCGTTACTTCGGATGCGGTATTACTTCTACGATGAAGTAGGTGTCGCCTTCGATGTTGAAATAGAACCGCCAATCCCTGTTCACACGCGCCTGCCAGCGATTTTGGGCTTGGTCGTACTTCTTTGCGCGCAATGAGGGATGGTGAAGGTTCTGTTCGAGGAACTTTATCTGCTTGAAGAAGCCTTCTGCACTGCGGCAGGAGCCTGAGCCAAAGCCTCAGCGACTGCTTCGCCGTATCTAACCTTCATTTAGAGGGTTTGGATTTCTTTGTGGCCTTGCGCCTTTTTACTTCGACTTTCAGATGGGCGATCATATCATCAACGGTGTTGAAGGGGCCGTAAAATGGACCTTTTTCAGCTTTGTCAAGCCGGGCGTCAACGATACGCCGCTGCGCTGGCGTGTATTCATGATCGGCCGACGGCAGTTTTGGAAGGATGGTGACTACGCCACCGGAGGCCTTGAACTCAACCTGATCCCCTGGTTTGAAACCAGCCCGGCGTCGCACGGGCTCCGGTACTGTGAGGGGTGTTTTGTTTTTGACGGTGACGGTCATGATTAATAATACGTCGGCAACGTCGTTCGCTTTCAGTGGTCATTCCTGGCTTTCCTCGCGGTCGCTAGCTCTACTTTCTGTCTCTTGCAGCCAAGCCAGCCAATATGGTATGCTCATTGGCGTACCAAGATGCTGCCGATCAGCACGCTAGACGCAAATTCGAACTCCCCCCTCTATCGGCAGTTATACCTTAGAATCAAAGTATTAATTGAATCAAGGCAACTTGCCAAAGGTGACCGCCTGCCAGCCACTCGGGAATTGGCTGGCCAACTTGGACTGAACCGGACCACTGTTTCCGCCGCCTATGAACTCCTGGAATCCGAGGGCCTCATCACCGGCCACGTCGGCCGAGGAAGCTTCGTAGCCGACAATTCTGCAAAACGAACCCAACTCAACTGGCCTGATGTGCTGGAGCCCGCGGTGCCATCCCCGGCCGCGCCCGCTTCAACGCCACTCGCCAGCTTCTCCAGCTCGCGCCCCTCCGAGCTGCTCTTCCCGCTGGAGGAATTCCGGTCCAGTTGCTCGGAAGTGATCCACAGCGCCGAGGCGCAGACTATCCTGCAATTGGGCTCGCCTTCCGGATACCCTCCGCTGCGCCGTTATCTTCTCGAAATCTCCCGCGCCGAAGGCATCGTGCGCGACTCTGACGATATCCTGGTCACCAGCGGATGCCAGCAGACCGTCGATCTGCTGCAACGAACGCTGGTCCGAAATGGCGAGACCGTGCTGCTTGAAGACCCGGTCTATCTGGGCGTGAGGCACGCCTTCGAGCGAGGCGGCGCGCGCCTGATCGGCGTTCCGGTCGCCGACGACGGGCTCGATCTCGAAGCTCTGGAACGGATCATCGCCCGCGAGCGTCCGCGATTGCTCGTCGTCACTCCCAACTTTCAGAATCCTACCGGAGCCACGCTGCCGCTGGCGTCCCGTAAAGCACTGCTGCGGATTACGCAGCCGGCCGGCGTGATCGTGGTCGAAAACGATATCTATGGGCCGCTGGCCTACGAAGGCGACTCCATCGCTCCGCTGAAGCGCCTGGATGAAACCGGCGACACGGTCCTGCTGCGCAGTTTTTCGAAGCTGGCATTCCCGGGTCTGCGCGTCGGCTGGGTGATCGGCCCGCGTCCGCTGATCGAGAAGCTGACCGAAGCCAAGCAGTGGAGCGACCTGCATACCGACCAGCTTTCCCAAGCCGTGCTGCTGCGCTTTGCCGAATCAGGCCGGCTGGAGCAGCATCGCCAAAAGATGCTGACCGCCGGTCGCGAGCGTCTCCACGCTGTGCTCGGCGCGTGCGAGCGATATCTTCCTCGGGGAACCACTTTCACGCGGCCGCGGGGTGGGATGAGCCTGTGGGTCCGCTTGCCGGGCTCGCTCGACGCCGGCGAGTTGCTGCCGCGCGCCGAACGCGAGGGCGTCACCTACCTGCCGGGCAAGTATTTCGCGGTATCGCACCCGGAACCGAACAGTTTGCGCATCAGCTTTGCCGGGATGACTCCGGATCAGATCCGATCCGGCGTCGCCATCCTCGGTCGTATATTTCAAAACGAACTGGAGCGTGCGCGAGCGTATTCACCGCTCATCGAAGCTCCGGCAATGGTCTAAGGAGAACACATGTACCTCGACGATAGTTTCCGCCTGAAAGTCGGCTTGGCCGAAATGTTGAAGGGCGGCGTGATCATGGATGTGACGAACGCCGAGCAGGCGGTCATCGCCGAAAAGGCCGGCGCCGCCGCTGTCATGGCGCTGGAGCGCGTACCGGCCGATATTCGCAAGGAAGGCGGTGTGGCGCGTATGGCGCCCATCAGCAAGATCCGCGAAATCATGCACCAGGTCAGCATCCCGGTGATGGCCAAGGCGCGCATCGGCCATTTCATGGAAGCGCGCATTTTGGAAGCCCTGGAAGTCGACTACATCGACGAGAGCGAGGTGCTGACCCCGGCCGACGAAGAGCATCACATCGACAAGCGCAATTACAAAGTCCCGTTTGTGTGCGGCGCGCGCAACCTGGGCGAGGCTCTGAGGCGGATCGCCGAAGGCGCGGCAATGATCCGTACCAAAGGCGAGGCCGGCTCCGGCAATATCGTCGAAGCGGTTCGCCACATCCGGACCATCGTCAAAGAGATGAAGCAGCTCACCGTGCTGGGTCCCGAAGAGCTGGTGGCGGAATCGAAGAAGCTGCAAGCGCCGCTCGAGCTGGTACAGTGGGTGGCCGAAAACGGAAAACTCCCGGTTCCCAATTTTTCAGCCGGAGGCATTTCCACGCCAGCCGACGCCGCGCTGGTAATGCAGCTGGGCGCCGAGGCGGTATTCGTCGGATCGGGAATCTTCAAATCCTCCGATCCGGAAGCCCGGGCGCGCGCCATCGTCAAGGCGGCCACTTACTATAACGATCCGGCCAAGTTACTCGAAGCCAGCGAAGACCTCGGTGTCGCGATGTTCGGCCTGGACATCTCTAAACTGCCAGAATCGGAGCTGCTACAGACGCGAGGCTGGTAATGGCCCAGGGGTCGAAGAAAAGGATCGGCGTGCTGGCCTTGCAGGGCGACTTCGAAAGGCACGAAAAAGCCCTGGCGCGGGTGGGAGCGGAGCCCATCGAGGTGCGCTCCGCCGCCGATCTCGATCGGATAGACGGTTTGGTGATCCCGGGCGGCGAGAGCAGTACTATGTTAAAGCTGCTCGAAGAGGAGCGCCTGCTCGAGCCGTTGCGCGAGTTCGGTGGACGCCGTCCCATCTTCGGCACCTGTGCCGGGGCGATCCTGCTTGCCTGCCAAGTACTAAATCCTCCGCAGCGTTCCTTGGGGCTCATGGATATCGACGTCGAACGGAACGCCTATGGCCGCCAGCTCGATAGCCGGATCGCGCGCTTGAAGCCGGAAGGACTGGAAGGGGATTTGGAGGCCGTATTCATTCGCGCTCCCATCATCCGCCGGGTGGGCGATCAGGCCCGGGTGCTGGCCCAGTATCAGGGCGACCCGGTACTGGTGGAGCAGGGCCGGCATCTGGTAGCTACGTTCCATCCCGAGCTAACCGATGATTCGCGCATTCACAAAATGTTTCTGGATAAGATCTAGTACTAGCGGCGCATTGTTTAGTTAGTTCTTCCGGGTAAAATAGGGGTAAGTGTCTCCAACTCGGGTCTTATTTGTTTGCATCGGGAATTCGTGCCGCAGCCCGATGGCTGAGGGCTTCGCACGCACCTACGGTTCGGACGTCCTCAAGGCTTTCAGCGCCGGGCTTGCGCCTGCAATGTCTGTCGCGCCATTGACACATAAAGTCATGCTGGAAAAAAACATCGATGTCGGCAACATATATCCCAAGGATTTTGAGTCAGCCGCCGGCAAAGCCGACCTCATCATTAATATGTCGGGCATGGATCTGCCGATGACGCCCGCGGTTCCGGTGGAGAAATGGGAGATTCGCGATCCGATCGGTGAAAGCGAAGAGATTTATCGCGAAGTGCGGGACCAGATCGAACTGCAAGTTATGCAGCTTATTCTGGTCCTGCGTGCCCGCAAGAAAACCAAGCCGTCCACGCGCTCGAAGGTTGACACTCGACGCCACAGTCTCGGACAATAGATACGGCCCACCCAGTGCGGATGTGGCGGAATTGGCAGACGCGCTAGATTCAGGTTCTAGTTCTCGCAAGGGAGTGGAGGTTCAAGTCCTCTCATCCGCACCAAAGAAAATAAATAACTTAGAGGAAAACGCCGCGAGGCGTGTCTCCCGGCGACTGTGCCTTATCTGTGCCTTATCGCGGCATAATAAGACAGATGGCCAAGAAACGGAAGATCAGAGAACGGGGCCGGAAAGGCGAAGGAATGTTGTTCCTGCGCGGGCGCATCTGGTGGTACAAGGCCCCCGACGGCGCGCGGGTCTCGACCGGAACCACGATCGAATCCGAAGCGATCGAGTTCAAGATCCGCAAGCTCGCCGAGTTGCGAATCGGACTGCCCCACATCAAGACGCCTACGAAGGGCGCGACGGTCAACGAACTGCTGGACGCTCATCTCGCCCACATGCGTCGACAAGGCCGGAAGAGCACGAAGGGCGTCGAGCAGGTTTTGACGAAGCACGTGCGCCCCTACTTTGGCGACCGCCTAGCGTCCACCCTGACCACCGCGGACTTCGAGCGGTACCGAGAGGCCAAGGAGGACAAGCTCAAACCGACCACCATAAACCGTCATCTTTCGCACCTGCGCTCCGGATTCGTCACGGGCTACAAACGCGTCACCCCCAGGCTGGTCGATTTCATTCCGGCGTTCGCCATCGTGGACGAGTCGTACAACGTGCGGCAGGGCTTCCTAAGTTTCGAGGGCTACTGGGCGGTCCGCGACAAACTGCCCTCCTCTCTCCGCCCGCTGTTCGTGTGCGCCTTCCACGTTTCCTTGCGCAAGGGCGAATTGCTAAAGATACGCTGGTCGCAGGTCGAGTTGGACGAGGGCCTGATCGTCCTCAGTCCCTTCGACACGAAGAACAAGACCGGCCGGGCGCTCCCGATCTACGGCGACATGGTCGAAGTCCTCAAGGAGCAGAAGCGCGTCAGGGACGAGCAGTTTCCCGAGTGCGATCACGTTTTCTTCTGGAGGACCGAAGACGTGATGCTGTCGCACGGAGGCCGGAGAACTACTCCTGGTTCACCCGTAAAGGTGTTCAAAGGTGCCTGGGAGAAAGCGGTCAAGGCGGCGGGATTTCCGAAGCTATTGTTCCACGACCTGCGGCGCACGGCCGAGCGGAACATGGCGAAGGCGGGGATGGATCAGACGATGCGCATGCGGATCAGCGGCCACAAGACGCCGAGCATGAGCACGCGATACAACATTGTCGTTGCCGAAGACGTCGCGGAAGAGAAGGCGCGGATGGACGCTTGGTTTAAGGACCAGAGCGCTAGACTTTCTGCCGCGCCATGAACGAGTCGAGGTCGTTCTTGTCGATCAGCACGAGCCGATCGCGTCTGATCACCGGAAACATCTTCTTCGACATCAGATATTCGAACGATTTCTTCGTGTGGGAAATGTAAAAGGCTGCTTGTTCAACGGTAAAATACCGAGGCTGGACGACATTTGGCTTCGGTAATCGAGCGAGCAAGACATTTACGCATTTCTCTGCGAACTCTTGCGCAAGAGCAGACATGAAGTCTTGTCGCTCAATGGAAACCATGAGTGCCTCTTCTTTGGCCATTGCCTGTCTCCAACGGACGCCCTCCGACCTCCCCGGGGTTCGCGTTGCTCCATGAGTCACGAGCCAGCCCCGCGAATCCTTTCCTCGACCGGCCATGGGGCTTTGTGTCCTATTCCAAACGTGGCATTTGACGAATGAAACCGAAATCTTATTTGGAAGCGCCGCTCCGCAGATTGCAGCCTGTCTAGGGCATCAAGAGGCTGAAGGTTGGCCTCTTGCCGTAGATTTGCTTGGCGGACTCCGTTCGGCTCCTTAACCGACTGCTCCGTCGCCTTGACCGCAAATCGAATGCAGTCAATTGTAACCCGCACTTGATACGCAAGCTCGAATTCCCCTGACCGCGCTGCCTCATCATTTTGCCAGGATACTAATGGCGCCAGTCCCGTCGCCATTAGTGTCTCTTCTAACTACGACAGGGACTTCTGGGCTTCCGCAAATGCTTTCTCGCCCAACGACGTTCTGAGCCTCAGCCATCTCGCGCTCGAACTCAGCGAACGCTTTCTCGATACCCACATGTTGTTCATTCATTGCTGCCATGATCGATTCCTGCGCCTCACCGGATCGGTATCCAGGCAGTACACGGGCGCTGATTTTGTTCGAAAGTACTGGGCGAGGATTGAGGAGACAAAGCTCTTGCCGACGCCTCCTTTCCCCTGCAACACCAGATGGACCGATGCCACGGTCCCATTTCCACTCGTATCTAAGTTTGTCATTCGGTTACCTCGTCGGTCAGATTAGTTTCTTGTTAATCGAGAACGGATCGTACTCGAAACCGGATTGCTTCCCTTTCTCCCGCTCTTCTCGCAAGTTGCGAAAAGGATCTAACTGTGGAGCTGACAGAGCATCGTCGGGATTTGCCGTCGATGCCGGTGGCGGTTGCGTTTGTTGCTTTGGTTCGCTCCCGTCGTCGCCGAAGCCGCGAGACGTAGACCCTAAATTGGGGATATGGAATCTCCAATCCATCGAGCCTTGCGGCCTCCCAAACTTCTCTGAGTTTCATTCCCTGCGCTAGGCCGGCCTCGATTTCATTCCAAGCTGCAATAACTTTCCCCATACTCGTGGCAGGCTGATCTGAAGAGAGTAAGCGCAAGTGGACCATGGCCGATCTTGATTTTCTTTGGCGCGGCTGTGGAGTCGCCTCGGTCGACATTATCGGTATTTTGCTCCTTCAATTTGTACGGGAACGGCAGAGGCACTCCGGGACATTGAATTTCGCTTTTTTTTCGTTTTGCAACCGATTGCAACCGTTTGTGAACCATCTGCAACCCAGTTTGGCCTCCAGAGGCGTCAGCAACCATTTGCAACCGATTGCAACAATGGCAACCGAAAACACGGCTCCCAGACAACCAAAAATGCTTAGTGGAACATAAAGGATTGGGATGCGCTCCGCGCATTCATTGTTGGTTTCTGGTTGCTGCGCTGGCACTTGTTGCGGGATGCGTCTGGCAAAAACGCATCCCACTGGGGGCGCGCCCGCACTTCGGATGATTGTTTTTAGTCCTGAAGTGCCTCGGGCGTTCCCTTACAAATTAGAGGCACCTGTAATGACTCAACGAGCGATTCGATTCTCGGAGGCGACCGACAAAGGCATCCTCGAGGCGGTCGAGAAGCGCCGCTTTTCGTCGCCAACGGCATTCATCCGCCACGCGGTGGAACAGGAATTGGCGGGGCGCCAAGATGAGCTCCTGAATGCAGAGGGACGACTAGCCGCCAGTATCGAGCAGGTCAGGCAGACGGTATTGCCAGTGGCGCGAACGCAACAGGCTTTGTTTGCGTTAGTGGACAGCCTGGCCAAGATTCTGCTGACTTGTATCCCCGAGCCCGACGGATACGCGTTGGAAGCGGCCCTCGCCAGAGCACAAAGCAGACACGCCCGTTTGTTGAAGACCGCCGGCCAGGCCATGGGTGGCGATTCGCGCACGGCACTGCAGGAGTTGGTGAAACATGAAGAACGATAAGGAGCGGAACTTTCGGCTCCGGCCGCGGAAGCCAGCCGCGCGGAGCGAAAGACCACTGTACGCTTCTGGATACAAACAGCTCATGCACTATGCATGCATGAGTAGTGTACGAAAGCGCCGCGTCGCCGGGGCCGGCGGGCGCACGATCCGGCCTTATTTTCAGCGGTGTGCGATACGCGTCGTCTATTCAAAGAACAATTCGCGTGGTCAATGGCGGGCACACGGGCTATACCTGGTTCGCGAGAGCGTCGCGTTTGATGGCGGGTCCAGGGGCATGGGGTTTAATGAGAAGGGTGAAGCAGCCGATGTCCCTCAACGGCTTGAAAGCTGGCAGCGTGCCAACGATGAACGCATTTGGAAGATTATCATTTCGCCAGAATTTGGCGACAGGGCCGATCTGAAGAAGCTGACTCGGGATCTGCTGTTCGCAATGGCGAAGGATCTTGCAACTCCACTCGAATGGGCGGCGGTGGCGCACTACAATACTGAACACCCGCACGTTCACGTTGTGGTTCGAGGTGTTCGTGCGGACGGCACCCCACTTCGCATGAGCCGGGACTATATTCGCGAACGCATTCGAGAAACTGCACAAAATCTCTGTACACGCCAGCTAGGTTACCGGACGGAGTTCGACGCCATGGCGTCACGGCGGAGAGAAGTAGATCAGCATCGGCATACTTCTCTAGACGCGGCCATCAAGCGTGATGGAATGTCCACAGAGGGCGGGACGTTTCTCACCGTCCCAGTGGACCCGACTCAGGGCAGCGACTACACCCAGCTATTGAAGCAACACATGACGGAGCGATTGTTGGTGCTCAGAACGATGGGCTTGGCCGAGCACACCGGTCCGAACCTATGGCGGGTGCGGGCAGATTTTGAGGAGATTCTCCGGGCCATGCAACGGAGTGCTGATCGGCAGAAGACGCTGGCAGCGCACGGGGCGCTGATGTCCGATGAAAGACTCCAGGTAGTGGTGACGGGCCCTCACGATCTCACAACACTGGAAGGTAGGATCTTGGTCCACGGTGAGGAAGAGTCTTCTGGCCGGAAAGTGTTGCAACTTTGATGGCGTGCCCGAGATTGGGCCAATGACGACTCCCACGTTACGTTCTTAGCTGTGCATTTCGAAGAGCTTCTGGATGAACTGAATCTGACGTCGAACGTTAGTCCCGCCAACCCACCGGGCTTGCCCTTTCCGAATCATGTTCATCGCCTCATATCCTTGAATCGTTCGCCTTGCCGCCTGGAACTCTCGAAAGCCTTGCTTGGCGTTCACTCGGCGTTTGATCGCTCGATGGTCTTGTTCGAGGATATTGTTAAGGTACTGCACAGGTCGGTGCCGACAACCGCGGCGTAAAATCCGTTCCTTCTTTATATCTGCGATGGCTGCGCCGTAGGTGGGCGCCAGATCCGTGTTGATGACGCGAGGCTGCGGATGGGATTGATCACTCAGCGCTTTGCGAAACAGTCGTTTGGCTGCATCGGCGTCGCGCAACGCCGAAAGCAGGAAATCAATCGTGGCACCGGCCGAATCGATGGCCCGATACAGGTAGCACCAGCGGCCCTGCACGCGAACGTAGGTTTCGTCCACGCGCCAGGATTTGTTGGTCGGCTTGAGATGCCGCCGGACGCGCTGCTCCAGCTCTGGACCGTACCGCTGCACCCAGCGCCACACGGTCGTATGGTCGGCTTGCAGCCCTCGCTCGTCTAGCAGCTCTTCGACGTATCGCAGCGATAGCGAGTATCGCAAGTACCAGCGGACGGCGCCAAGAATAAGGACCGGCTCGGTCTGCCGCCATTTGAAGATTGATGGTCGGGTTGCCATTTTGAGGTCCCTTTAGGCTACCAGCCCCACTCCGGCCACTTGCAACACATCCCATTCAAGGTATGGCCGTCTCCAAAGGCTTGAAAGCTTCCGCCTAGAGTGCCCCACCGAACCTTTAGCTTCATTGGATAGCGTGTAGTCGACGGGAGTTCAAGTATCTGGATGGAATTCAAATGTGAAGGAGTTGCCAATCTTGCCGACTTCAGCGCTCTGGTGAGTGAACTCGAAGCGTTGGGCCCGGTGGCGGATGCGGTCCAATCGAGGAACGTCGTCCCGATGGTTGGGTGCCGGATCACTTACTGCCGCCCAACGTCGTGCAATTTGCAAAGAAGCTGGACGGCCTACTTGTCTTGTTGGATGCGACCGCTGATGAGCTAGCGGCGAAGTGGGATCAAGTGTCGGGTGAAAAAGCGTTTCACGCCGGGGACGATTTTGGGCCGACGATTCAGTGACCGCTGGCGAGGGTGTCCCTGGCGAGGGAGGCATTATTGCAATGGTATCGCCCAAAAGTTTGAAGTGGTCGATGCGTGCCTTACGAATGAAGGTTTCATTTGGTTCCACGAGCGCTTCTACATGTGACGCCAGGGTTGAGAGCCGTGAAGCATCGCCCCGGCTGCTATACTTCCGGCGTGACCGAGCAAGAAATCGTGGACCTCTTTGCCAAGGCCGCAAAACCACGCCTGATGGATCTGCTCAAGTTGAAGGTCAGGCACGTCTACGAGACGACACCGGGGAATGCGGAATCGACAATCGTGATCGATGGCAATCAAATTCAGTTCAAATCGATCAGATTCGCACAGCCTTACCGGGACATCGAACGATTCGTTGTCGAGGACAAGATCATCGGTTTCGTTGTGAATCCGGGGCTGCTTCCCATCGTGAAGGCAATCTCGATGGACATCAGAGGGAGAAAAATGCTCGTGACACGCAGGATACAGGCCGGGGATGACGCCAAAGGCGTGGTCGCTCAACTGGACCATTTCGGCGTGCGGATCGTGATGAATTTCGATTCCGTTCTCAACGAAACGCAAGTGATTTGGGAAGCACTGTATGGATTTGCGTAGAGGGCCGCTTGTTCGACCGAAGGCCAAGCTGTCAGTAGTGTCGTCACGGCTCGGCATATCTGTCACGAGACCTAGACCAGAATCTTCTCTTCACCCAACGTGTCGGGCTGTGCCGTTTTGAGCGGTCCCATCAATTTCGTGCGAGGATGCCGTGTCGTGGCTCGTGCGCGTCTGTCGGATTCTTGGCACGGGCCAGCGACCGGTCGCAGCCGTTTCAAACACGGTTTGTGTTCTAACGTCTAAGCGCGCAGACGAATGTTTGGTGGGCAGTCGCCGCCGAACCTTCCTTGCTTCGCGAAATCTGACGAGTCTCCCTGCGCCGGACTTCGCCCTTGCTGTTACAAGCCCACAATTGCTTTTTGACGGATACGGTTCCGCGGCGCAAGTCACCACTCGAGGAGCGTGCACCGCTTCAACGACCGAATGCTGCCGGTACCCTTATAGAAGTAGCGGGGATCCTGGTGAAAGATCGACTGCATAACCACGCGTCCAATGATCACGCGACTTACCCGGTTGGCGTATTGAGCCCCGAAACGCTTCGCGTAGCCCTCCGTCCCCTGGCCGAATTCCGGATAGTTGTTCCGCGCCTGTTCGATTGCCGCAGAAATGCTGGTGCCAAGGAGCGAAACCGGATCGATGATCGTTTTCCAGCCAAGCTGAAATTTCTGCGCCGCGGTCAGAGGG
>Ga0182024_10006239_pt1 | contig 26288 bp, 16 predicted proteins | sample P32metaG_FD_120480 | JGI IMG/M metagenome (GOLD analysis project Ga0182024, IMG submission 120480) | Permafrost microbial communities from Stordalen Mire, Sweden - P3-2 metaG (Illumina Assembly) | ecosystem: Environmental > Terrestrial > Soil > Wetlands > Permafrost | place: Sweden: Stordalen... | reverse complement strand
CGGGCCATGCTCAAGCGGCCGCCGCACATCCTCGTTACCACGCCGGAGTCGCTCTACATCCTGCTGACGGCGGAGAAGAGCCGGCAAAATCTGTGCTCGGTTGAGACCGTGATTGTGGACGAGATCCACGCTGTCGCCGACGATAAGCGCGGCTCCCACCTCGCACTGACCCTGGAACGACTCGACGCGCTGGTGTGCGGAGAGAACCGGCTGAGCCCGGGCGCCATGATCCGGGGAAGGTCTCAGCCTCCGCAGCGGATTGGGCTTTCCGCGACCCAGAACCCGATCGAGCTGGTCGCCACCTTCTTAGGCGGACGGCGTGGACCGGAAGTGGCCATCGTGCAGGTGGGGCAGCACCGTGCACTCGACCTGGCGATCGAGGTGCCGGGTGAGGAACTGGGATCGGTCGGGACCAACTCGATCTGGGATGACATCTACGAACGGATGGCAGAACTGGCGCTGCAGCACCGGTCGACGCTGGTGTTCGTCAACACGCGGGCCATGGTGGAGCGGCTGGCGTTCTGCCTGGGTGAGCGGCTGGGCCCGGAGAACGTGGCCGCGCACCACGGGAGCCTGTCGCGAAAACTTCGCTTTGAGGCGGAGCGAAAGCTCAAGAATGGTGAGATCCGGCTGCTGGTGGCTACTGCCTCGCTGGAGTTGGGTATCGATATCGGCAGCATCGACCTGGTGTGCCAGGTGAATTCTCCGCGCGCGATCGCCGCGGCCATGCAGCGGGTGGGCCGCGCCGGCCACTGGCGCGGGGCCATTCCCAAAGGGCGATTCTTCGTCACGACGCGCGACGACCTGATGGAGTGCTCAGCGTTGATCCGTGCCATGCGCGCCGGGGTGCTGGATCAGCTGGAAATTCCTGACTGCCCGATCGATGTGCTGATGCAACAGATTGTCGCCGCGTGCGCCGCAGAACCCTGGGAAGAAGATGCGCTCTTCGAGGTGTTGCGGAGGGCGCACCCGTACAAAGGTCTCACGCGCAAACAATACGACGAGATTCTTTGCCTGCTGACGGATGGGATAGAGGCCAGCCGCGGACGTTACGGGTCGTACCTGCTGCGCGACCGGGTGAATGGCCGGATGCAGTCGCGGCGAGGCGCGCGGACTATCGCTGTTTCGAATGGGGGGACGATTCCCGATACGGCGCTCTACGCCGTGATTGTGCAACCGGAAGGGGTGCAGATCGCCACCCTGGATGAGGACTTTGCCGTCGAGTCGTCAGCAGGAGACGTGATCCTGCTGGGCAACACCAGCTGGCGCATCCAGCGCGTCGAGAGCGCAGGACGGGTGTTGGTGGAGGACGCGCATGGTCAACCGCCGAATGTGCCTTTCTGGCGGGGTGAGGCTCCGCAGCGGACGTTTGCGTTGTCACGTTTCGTCTCCAGCTTGCGGCAGGAGATCAGCGCACGCACCGGCAATGTGATGCCGGGATACATCAGCCAATCGCATCCCGAGGTAGCGGAGACTGTAGCCTGGCTGAAGCAGGAGTGCTCCGTGGATGACGCGGGCGCAGAGCAGATGATCGGCTACATCGTCGCCGGCCGCGCGGTGCTGGGGGCTGTGCCCGCTCTGGACACCATCATCGCCGAACGCTTCTTCGATGAGGGCGGCGGGATGCAGTTGATTCTCCACGCGCCCTTTGGAGGACGGATCAACAAGGCGTGGGGGCTGGCGTTGAGAAAACGGTTCTGCCGCGGTTTCAATTTCGAGCTGCAGGCAGCAGCAACCGACAACGGATTGAATATTTCGCTGGCCGAACAGCACAGCTTCCCGCTCAGCGACGTGTTCCAGTTCCTCACCGAGCAGACGGTGACCGAGCTGCTGGAGCAGGCGTCGCTCGACTCGCCGATTTTCCGGGCACGCTGGCGGTGGGATGCCGGGCGCAGTTTGCAACTGTTACGGTTTTATAACGGCAAACGCATTGCGCCCCAGGTGCAGCGGACACGATCCGACGACCTGCTGGCCAGCGTTTTTCCCCAAGTCGCGGCGTGCCAGGAAAACATTGAAGGCGATATCCAGATTCCCGATCATCCGCTGATCCAGGAAGTGATGAAGGATGTGTTGACAGAAGCGATGGACCTGGAGGGCCTGATTGCACTGCTGGCTGGGATCCGGACGGGGGCGATTCGCTGTCTCGCCGTGGACAGCGCAGTGCCCTCCGCCTTTGCGCATGAGCTGCTGAACGCGAACCCGTACGCCTTCCTGGACGATGCGCCCCTGGAAGAGCGCCGGGCCCGCGCGGTGGCGATGCGCGGTATGGTTCCGGATAAACTGCTGGGCGAAGCGGGCCGGCTTGATCCAGCCGCCATCGCCGAGTTGCGTGAAGAGTGCTGGCCCGACGTGCGCGATGAGCACGAGTTGCATGATTTGCTGTGTTCCCTGGTGGTGGTGCCGGAGGAGATTCAGTCGATCGACGGAGCGGTTCACTGGCCTGGATTCTTTGAGCGGCTCGAGTTCCACGGCCGGGCTACTGTGGCCGAGCATGCTGGACGACGATACCTGGTGGCGGCGGAACGATTAGAGCATCTTCGGCTCTTGTGGCCCGGGGTGGTGATTGAGCGACCGATTCCCTGCCCTCCGGAAGCAAAAGAGTTGGTGTACGGCGATGTCGTTCGTAAGACGGTTCAGGGGTGGATGGCACTGCTTGGTCCCGTCACTTCGCGGGCGCTAGGCGGGCGGCTGGGCATCGAGCCAGCGGCAATATGGGCGGCCATGCTGGTGATGGAGATGCAGGGGAGCATCCTGCGCGGGGTATTTGAAGGCGGCCCAGCCGCCAGCGACGAGGACGTGGAGTGGTGCGAGCGCAGGCTGCTGCAGCGCATCCACAAGAGAACACTGGCCGGATTGCGCAAACAGATCGAGCCGGTCACGCCCGCAGTCTATATGCAGTGGTTGATGCGTTGGCAACGGGTCGCTCCGCGCACGCAATTGAGCGGTGAGGCGGGGGTACTGGAAGCGCTGCGGCAGCTGGAGGGCTTTGAAGCGCCCGCTATCGAATGGGAACGGTCGCTCCTGCCGCAACGGGTTGCCGGCTACGATCCGCGCTGGCTGGATGTCTTGTGCCTGGAGGGCGTGGTGGGATGGGGACGCATCTCCCCTCACCCGGCTTTTGCCACCCATGGCAGTGACTTTTCAGCTCCCAAACGGGTGGTACCGACGAGCATGGCTCCGGTGACCTTCTTTCTGCGGGAGGACGCACTTTGGATGGACCGCTGCCTGGCGGAACGCGCGATCCCGGAGCCTGCCTTGCAAGCCTGCCTGAGCGAACTGGCGTGGCAGGTGCGCGGCCACCTGTCGCAATATGGAGCAGTTTTTGCCGGCGACCTGGTGCGGCTGTTTGGCCTTCCGGCGGAACAAGTGAACCGCGCCCTGTGGGAACTGGTGGCCGCCGGGTTGGTCACGGCTGACGGCTTCGACAGCCTGCGGGTGCTGATCGACCCGCGGCGTAAGGCCATCTTTCAGGGCGGTCTGAAGCGGCAGCGAAACACGGTTGGGCGGTGGAGCCTGCTGAACCCGTCAGCTGGGTTGATCGAAAGTGTAGGTGCGCAGGCAGAGCGGCGTGAGGCGGAGTTGGAATCCGCCTGCTGGATGCTGCTAAGGCGTTACGGAGTGGTGTTCCGCGACGTCCTGGAGCGGGAGACCACCATTCCCCGGTGGCGAGAGTTGCAGGGCATGTTTCGCCGGCTCGAGGCCCGGGGAAACGTGCGCGGAGGCCGATTCCTCAGCGGCTTTGGCGGGGAGCAGTTCGCCGTGCCGGAGGCGGTAGCATCCCTAAGGGAAACCCGCCTGAACACCGTGGAGGAAGCGATCACCGTGGCCGCGGCTGATCCTCTTAACCTGGCGGGGGTGGTGGTTCCGGGAGAGCGGCCGGCCGCCGTTCCCGGAAAGACGGTCACCTTTTTGGCTGGCGCCGTACGGGTGGAGGAACCCAGCCTGGCAGTCACCGCTATTTGAAACAGTCTCGAATCATTTCCTCAGGCTTGCTAATCTAACGGCTATTCATCCAAGGAGGCCAAAGGTGAACCTGACGCTGACTGTGATTGCGATCGTTATCTGGGGCTGGTTAGCCGTGATTTGGACCCGGCGTATCAAAGCGCGCCGAGAGATAGAACGGCTGAGCATTACGCCGGAGGCGCTCCACGACCTCCTGGCCGCTCCCCACGATGTACTGGTGTTGGACGTCCGGCAACCCCTGGATTTGTTGGCAGACTCCGAAATTATCGAAGGAGCACAGAGGATCTCGCCCCAGGACGCGGAAAAGAATCCAGCTCTTATCCCCAACGATAAGGAGCTGGTGGTGTATTGCACCTGCCCCAGTGACAAAACCAGTCGCGCCATTGCCCTCAGGGCGCAGGCCCTGGCCCCGAATATCGACCTGAATCGGGTCAAGTTCCTGAGAGGTGGCCTGGCGGCATGGAAGGCTAAGGGGTATCCGGTGGTTCCATACGATAAGACATTCCACCTTGACACCGGAACTTAATAGGGCATGCAGGATGAACCGGCGAAGCCGCCTCTGGGACCGTCAGAGCTACAACTCGGCGAGGATTACTACTACGATGGTCCATATCTCGTGTTTACTGCGAAATATCACCTGAAGCGCGGAACCTGCTGCAATTCGGGATGCAGACACTGTCCTTACCAGGGCTCACCGGCAACCGAGTAGCACGCACGTGGCGGTTACGGCGTCAGCACTACTTTTCCGGATGCACCTTTTTCAGCCAGCTCCTGCGCCTGCCGGATCTCCGCCAGCTTCAGCCGCTTGCTGATGGGGATGGTGAAGGCACCCCTGACGACCTCGGCGGCAAGTTGCTGGAGCCGTTTGGCGTCGGGCTCTGACCATACCTCATGCACTTGAACGTCGTGACCATCGGCAGAGTTGGGCTTGCCGATCACGGTGGCCAGGATTCCGTTTTTCTTTATGCGGGGAATGAGGCGATCGATCACGTCGCGGCCAACGGTATCTGCCACTGCGTCTAATTGCTTTAGCCCGGCGACCTCCTGTTCATTGTCGACGGCGACGATTTGGTCGGCCCCCAACTCTGCTGCCTCAGCGCGCTGACTCGCGCGCACGCCGGCGATCACGTAGGCTCCGTGCTGTTTGGCTACGTGGACCGCGGTCCGCCCCACGCTGCCCAAGGCACCGGTAACCAGCACCGTCTGTCCGGGATGAGGGCTGATTCCCTTTTCTATCAATTGCGCGCCCGTCTGCAGCACCAGGGGGAACGCTCCGGCGTCGGCGGGGTTGAGCCCTTCCGGCATCAGCGCCAGGATTTCGACTTTGCAGGTGACGTACTCAGCGTAGGTGTGGTCAACGACGCTCATCGCCAAGGTGTCTAGTTCTATGCCAGTGACCCCCTCGCCCAGCGCCACTATCTGCCCGGCAAGGTCATATCCAGGGATGGTGGGGAGCTGGAGCGGCATGATGTCTTTCATGTCTCCACGCCGTATTTTGTAATCGATCGGATTGATGCTGGTGGAGGTCAGCTTGACCAGCACTTCGCCGGCGGCGGCTACGGGAATGGGCACATCTTCGTAGACCAGTTGATCGACGCTTCCGTATCCGTGGAGCAGAACTGCCTTCATTGTGTTCACCATTCGAGCGATGTCTTTATTAGTATCCCTCGGCTCGGCCAGTCGAAGGCGAGGTTTGTGGTTGTCCGAGAGAGTTGTTGCCGGGAAGGGCGCACTGCAGATCCCTCCGCTACGCCTTCGCTCCGGTCGGGATGACAAAGGAGAGGGCAACGGTTTCATAAAGAGTGGTTGCTGGACCGAGGCGTTTTTCGGCACTCTGGATGGGCCACAGGCTTGCTCGCGAAAGACGTACCTCAGGGGCTAAGCCCTCAGCTTTGTTGAGCGTTACGGCCCGACTAAAGTCGTGCCCTGATACAAAGCATCAGAGCGGTGACTCTGCAAAAACTCGCGATTTCTCAAGGCTGAAATCGTGCCCCTTCGTGCAAGACCTTTGTTACGGAGAAGGAGCGCGAGTGGCCGGCGCAACACTGGAAGACGGAGAAGCGGGGGTGGCCGATGGAGTGCCCGCAGCGGGCGGCGCAGGCGCCGTAGCGCGGACCAGCAAAGCCTGGCGCGGGAAGCTGAAGCTTCCTCCGGTGTCGTCGATGACGTTGACCTGGCAGATGTAGAGGCCGGGGTTGAGCCGGTCAAGGGGAATGTCAAAGGCAAAAGCGACGGCATCGCGCCCGGGCACGTTTACGCTGGTGGCCTCGACCAGCGGGGTCTCGAATACCTTTGTGGTCCCCTGTAGGAATTCGATGCTGGTCAGGACTTTCACACCCGCCTTTGCAGCCGGAGCCGAGGCTGGGGTCACCTTGGGCGTCGCTGAGGCAGGATCATAGACCTCATAGAGCAAATACATGTGCTGGTCGGTGCGGAAGACATGGGCCACGTTCGGAACCCAGGTGAAACCCCCGTTGGAGAGAGGATTGTCGCCATCCTTTTTGCCCGATGGACCGCGCTGGCTGGAGAGTACGACGGAGCTGAGCTTGAGGGGAAACTTCTTCAGGTCGGGCAAATTGATATCTGTTTCGAAGGAGCCCATGCGGCCGGTTTGATTTTCGCGCACCACGAACTTGAGATGGTACTTGCCCAGTGGCAGAGTAAACACGGTGGTGTACTGGATGTTCTTACGCGAGACCTGTTGCGAGTCATCGATGGCGAGCTTCACCGTCTGGCGAATCTCCGCCATATCCTGGCCGGCAGTGTTCTTGAGCTCTCCGATGATGTCCAGGGTGGCCTTACTGCGGTCTCCGCCTTTGACGAAGGGGATCTGTGAGCCGGGGACAATCAACGAGACGGGCACGTAGAACCGTGGCTGGGCGGTGCCCGTATCACTGCGGAAATAATAGGCCTGCAGGTAAACCTCTACGTCGGTGGCAGGCAGATCGCTGGCCAGCTGCTCCTGGAGTTGGCGCTCGCGCTCGTCCCTGTTGGCATGCTTGTAGTCCGCGGGGGCGTAGTAGCCGGGGCGGTACTCGAGCTTTAGGTTGGGGCGATTGATTTTGATGGTGAGCCTGCGGTAGCGGCCGTCTTTCGCCGTATCGGTGGAGCGGAAGCCGATCACGTAGTAGGCAGACGTGTCCTGCTGAATGCGCTGAAAGGCAGGCGAAAAATCGTTCGAATCGAAGAAGGCCTTGCCCCCGGTGTCGGATGACAGAGTGGCCATGACTTCCTGGGTATTGAAGTTGGAATCGAGATTGTTTTGCAAGGCCGCGCCGTTGTATCCGCTGGTGCCGCGCAAGCTGCCGGTGGAGGCGTCGCCCAGAGGCGAGATGGCTTCGAGGCCGCGCGCATCCACAGAGTAGATGGACATATTGGCGCGCACGGATGCGTTGATGGCGGCGTGAAGCGAGGCCTGGTTTTCAATGCCATCGCGCTGAATGCCGCCGGAGAAATATAACAGTGACTTTTTCTCGTTGATGTAAGCCAGTGAGTGCGCGATATCCGCGAAGGCAAATAGCTCGCGGTCGGTGTTTACGTCGTTGTATTCCGATTCATCCGCGGTGAAGGAGGTGGTGTCTTCCACCTGGTTTGTGGTGCTGGTGGCTCCCGATTGAAAGCCAGCCCCCTGGGTTCCGGAATAGGCGTTGACTGCGCTCAATAACAGTTGCTTACTGGCGGTGAAATCCCGGTCGAGCGAGAGCGACTGATCGAGGGATACGACGGCCACCAGATCGGCCGGCTGCATCTGCCTGTTGATGTAGTTGCGGGCGGCGTCCTGCGCGCGCTCCAGGTCTTCGGGCTGCATGGAGGTGATGTCGAAGAACATCACAATCAGACGATGGTTGCGCAATTGGGCGGAGTTGGCAGTGCGGTTCATGTTGCCCATGATGGTGTTGCCCGCCTTGCCATTCACCGTGGCCTCGTTCAGCGGCGCGGCCTGATCGACGCTCTGGAAGTCGAAGCTGATGATCTTCTGCGGCTTGCCATTCTCCTGGACCTGGAAGTCTCCGGCCGTGAGGCCACGCACCACTTCACCGGTCTTTCTGTCGCGGACTACAACGTTGGTGAGCACCAGGTCGCTATCCACCTTGAGGGTGTAGGCGGTTTGCGTATCCGTTGCCGGGGCCTGGTCCTGCGCAGCCATCGGCATCGCTCCCAAAAGGCCCATGAGGGCGAGAGCGGTGAGGCTGCGAAGGTGGCCGATGACGTTCATGCGAACTGAATCCTCTCTCTAGAACCGGTACCGGGCGTTAAAAGTAAATTGACGCATGCCCGCGGCTGCGGTGACCTGGCCATAGGTTGCCGATCCCAAGGTGGTGTCAATCCCTGAGTATTGGACGGTGTTGAAGAGGTTACTGGCGGTGGCGCGGGTCTCAAACGTGCGCGTCTCTGAAAAGCGAATCGTCTTGGAAAGGGACGCATTCACCGAAACCGTGCCGGGGCCGGGGATGGAGAAACGCGCGGCGGTTCCGTAGGTGCTTGCAGGCGTGGTAAAGGCGTTCTTGTTAAACCAGTTGCGCAGCGATCCGCCGCCGGCGGTGAGCGAGACTCCCGGCACCCGGTCGGGCCGAAGGGATGCCGTCGTGCCGCGGGATACCTCTTCGACGGTTGCTTCATAGTGCGGCGTGAGAGCTTCACCGGAGTTGATGGTAAAGGTGCCGGAAGCGGAGATGCCGCTGAGAGTATGTGCCAGCCATCCGATGTTGATCCAACGTTCGTCGGGCCCGAAGGGGATTTCGTAGACGAAGTTGCCGGTTAACTGATGGCGTATGTCGAAGCTTGAATTTGATTTTTCGGCCAGCAGGTCCTGCCAGTTTTGCGCCACCACCAACCCGGTGCCGCCGCTGCCGCCGATGGAGCTGGCGTTGTCGATGGAATGACTGTAGGTATAGGTGGCGCCCATCCCGATGCCGCGTTGGAGGCGCTTGCGCGCGCTCACGGCCAGAGCGTTGTAGTTGGAGAAGGCAACCGAGTCCTCATAGTCATAGAAGACTCCGCTGAGCGATTCCGTGGCGGTGCGGCCGGGTGCATTGACAATGTCCAGACGTGTGCCCTTTGATCCGTTGTAGCCGATGTTGAGAACGACGCCCAGCGGCAAGGTGCGCTGGAGATTGATGTTCCACACCTGCACATAGGGGAGGCGATAGTACTTGTTGACCGCGTAGTTGCCTTCGGTTTGCGGCGTGGGGAAGCCCCTGGCCAGAGTGAACGGCGGGGCTGTCGTTTGCGCTGTGACTACATTGGTCTGGACGTCGGCGAAGGGTGGCTGGAAGGCGAAGTCCTGGATGAACTTCGCGTATTGGCCGTTGGCGTAGTTAATGCCGAACCCGGCGCGCACTACTGTATCTTTAGCCGCTTTCACGGCAATGCCGATGCGGGGAGAAAAGTGATTGTGCTCGGGGTAGACCAGGTCACGCGGGTATTTGCCAGTGTAAGGTCCTACGCCTCCGGAGAGCACGGTCGCAACGGAGGCGAAGTTGTTGCCCGTGTCGAGGGTTGAGAGGCGATCGTATTTCTCCGAGTAAGGGGAGAAGTATTCGTAGCGCAGACCGAAGAGCAGGGTCAGGTTCGGCAAGGGCCGCCAGCTATCCTGCGCATAGGCATCCCAGGCGTTCTGGCGCAGGTACGACTTCTGATAAGGAGCCTGGAGAGAGGTCTGTTGCGGCAAACCGAGCAACAGGTCGGCAAGCGAGGAGCCCGAGGTGGGAGTGCCACCGGGCCCAACGCTGCTCGATCCGGGCTGCTGGGTGAAGAGGCCGGTGAACACGAAGGTTCCGGTTACATTGCCGGTGTTGCCGAAGAGGTCGTTGTGGACGCGGCGAAAGTCTCCGCCGAAGCGGACGTTGTGCTTCTTGTGGATCCACGAGGTGGAATCTGTAGCAGCGACTGTCTGGTTGGTTTGAAAGTTCGGCTGTTGCTCGTTCAGGCTGGTGAACTGGTTGAGCGTCAGGTTGGGCAAACCGTAGAGCAACGGATCAGTGGGTAGTCCTTCCAGGCCTGCCTGGCTGGCAATGTCGGTGTTGCTGGTGAAATTGTTCTTGAGCTGGGAATGGCTGCGGTTCCAACTAAGACCCGGGTTGGTGGTGATTCTGCCTTTGCCGAGTGAGTAGCCGAGCGTGATTGAGTACTGGTGGGATTGCTGCTTGCCGCCGAGATCGGGGAACAGGCTTAGTTCGTCGGCTGCCTGGTGGCTGTAATTGAAATTGACATTGACGCTTTGCCGTAGACCGGCGCCGCCCTGTCCGAGATATTGGCGAATCAGACCGCCGAGTGGAGAGCCTCCCGTACTGGGGCCAAAGCTATGCAAAAAGCGGACGCCGATGCGAGTCGTGTTGGACTCGGAAGAGGCCAGCCGCCGGTAATTCTGGAACTGTCCCGGCAGGTTGGGCTCAGGGATGTAATCGAGGAGCGCCGTTGCCTGGGTTGCAATGCGCGCCGTGGGGATGGTGTTGTTGGCAAACGGGACACCCGGCGTGTTGGGATCGTAGAGGGTGACCGGAGCACCTTCCTGGGTGGTAAGGCCAGATAGATTGCCCTGACGCTCGGCGTCGGTGGGCACCGTGCCATATTGGCTGAAGGGCGAGCTGGACCGCTGGCCGGAAGCGTTGAAGAAGATCACATCCTTGGTGTCGTGCTGGATCAGGTGAGGGATATATGGAGCGCCCATGAAGGTAAGCCCGAATTGGTTTTGGGCGTAGCTGGGCTGCGCCTCCGTTTGCGCCCTGATGGGGAAGGGGTTGGCGTTGAGGGCGGAGTTTCCGCCGGTCCAAAAGAGCGCGCCGTGGGGCTGGTTGGGCTTGAAATTGCGGAAATTGCCGAAGCCGCCGCCGCCTCCTCCGCCGCCGCGGCCGCCGCGGCCCCCACCTCCCCCGAAACCACCGCCACCTCCTCCGAAGCCTCCTCCGCCTCCCGGACCCCCACCGCCAGGGCCTCCTCCACCGGGGCCTCCTCCCTGTCCGCGGCCGCCTCCAGGACCACCCTGGCCGCCGCCGGAAAGTGACTGATCGAGCTCCGCGTTCTGGCGAAGCTGCTCCATGTCCACTCCGGCGAAAGGATTCGTGGTGCCGGCCTGACCGGTGACGGCGACTGAGTCGGTGGAGAAATCAGAGTTGTTGGCGAGCGAAGGCAGGGTGGCCCCGGTGGCTCCGGTGCTGATCCCCGTATCCTCGGTGCCTGCGAGTTGCGCCAGCAAGGCCAGATTTTGGGCTCCGCCGCCGGTATTGCGCCGCACTGTGGCCGCCGGGCGCTGGCCTGGGGCCGTGGCGCTGGCGACGTTCTCCTGCGGAGTTTCGGGCGGGACTCGCGAAGCTAGCGTCAGGCCGAAATCAGCTTGTTGATCCACTGGAGAAGCCGTCGTGGGCCCGGTCGTGGACTTGATGAGTACGGTCTTGGTTTCGGGACCAAAGGCCGCGAGTTCCGTCTTGAGTACATACCGGCCATTGGCCGGTATGGTCATGGAATAGTTCCCGTTGATGTCGGTGACCGTGGCATAGCGTTGACCAGTCAGGGTATTGGTGGCGACCACGCTCACCCCAGGGAGCGGGATACTACCTGCCTTCACCGTGCCGTGAATCAATCCGCCCGCTCGAGCGGGGGATACCGGGTTCGGATTCTCCGGTGGCGCCGCAGCAGGGGTTGACTGCGCCCACGCCGGGGCCATGAGAAGGCCGCCCAACAGACACGAGAGCAGGGATAGACATTTCATCAAACCTGATTTCGGATTGCTATGCACAAATCTTAGACTGCATTTCTCGCAAAGCGGAAAGTGCAACCTATTAGCGGTACTTAGCAGGCTCATTTAGTGGCTCGGCGGCGGAATCTCGGGGGCGCCAAGCCCATTGGGGCGGCCTGACCCAGGATTAGACCCAGGAGTCATGATGCGTAGGTTGGTGGCAAGGAAGGTGTCCGCGTGCAGTGCACCCTGGGCACTGATGGTGTCTCCTACTTTTATGTCGGCCAGGGTTACATCTTCTCTGCGTTTGCGGAATGATGTGTTTTCGTCTACCGCCACGATCTGCGCCTGCTTGTCGCCGGCTCGTTCGATCGTGATCTTGAGCTCATGTATAGCGGTCACTTTTCCCATGACCCAGGTCTTGCCGAACGCAGCGCGGGCGTCGCGGATTTCCTTGGCATCGATGTCGACTACAAAAACGGCTCCTACAGTCTTGGCTTTGGCGTCCACGATTCCGCCAGCCATCAACATGTCTCCCACGTGCACGTCGGTGGCCTCGATCGGTTGCCGATCCTTCATGAGGCGGGTATTTGGACTGTAGAAAACCTGGTAGGTGTCTCCGTCGTCGGTGCGGATGGTGAAGCTGTTAGGTGTGGCAGCGGTAACTGTTCCGCGTATTCCGTTGCCCTTGCCAAAGGCTCTCCCCATGCCATCGCCGTCCTGGGGACCGCCGGGTTCCTGCGCACGACAAAGCTGTCCAGACAACATCGCCACTCCCAGAGCCGCAATTGCCAGTTTTGCCGTGCATTTCATGCACCATTTAGACGGCGGCGTTAAGACTATGGACGCAGGGGTGGGTTAATCCGTTGTCGTGAGACGGGTTCAGGGGTGCTGGAAAACGAACGATTAGGCGGGAATGATACGGAAAGCGTACCTCAGCGGCTAAAGCCGTCGGATAGCTTTCGTATACGACACGGCTGAAGGCGTGCCCTTCGTCTAGAGTATTCGCAGCCCTGTAAGACCCTCATCGAACCGGCTGAACAGGCTGCGGAAAAATGCGGGACCGAGCAGGAAAGACGTACCTCAGGGGCTAAAAGCCCGACGTATTCTCAATCATTTATGGCCCGACTAAAGTCGTGCCCTGATACAAAACCGAGTTTTTCCGCAGCCCGTGAAGCCGTCGAGCGCCAGACCCTTTACGGCACGGTTGACAGCTGAAGCCGTGCCCTTCGTTCGACAATCTCCGCTGGCGTCTTAGGGTCAGTGAAGGCTTCATGTGCTGTAAGGAAGAGGTCTGTTGCGACGTGGAGGGAAACTGCAGATCCCTCCGCGGCGCGCTGGGACAGGCGGGATGACAAAGGAGAAAGCGGTAGCCGGTGGGAATTGGTTTGATGGATTAGCTCGCGGCTGCTAAATACACCGTGAACCAGTGGTTGGGGTCGCTCCATTGTTGGCGTAGCTTGAAGCCTGCTCGCGTGAGCAAGGCCACTACGCGCTCGTCGGTGAATTTGTGGCTGTTTTCGGTGTGGATGGTCTCGCCTCGGGCGAAGCGCACTTCCATGTCTAGCGCGCGTAGCGCGATTTTTTGGGCCACTAAACTCTCCAGGTGCATTTCGATCCTCGAGTGCTCTTGGTTCCAGCGCGCCCGATGGCGAAAGAGGTTTGGATTGAAGTTCGCGTCCAGCTCGCGATTGATGCGGACCAGGATGTTCTTGTTGAACCTGGCGGTGACTCCGGCAGCATCGTCATAAGCGGCGAGAAGGGTGTCTACGTCCTTCACCATGTCCGTTCCCAACAAAAGACAATCGCCGGGCAAGAGTTGGGCGCGCACACCGCGGAGAACTTCGAGCGCGTCCGCGGGGGAGAAATTCCCGATGCTCGAGCCTATGTAAAGCACCAGCTTTCTTCCCGTGTGGGAAGCACCGTTCTGACGCATGCCCTCGGTGTAGTCCGCGACGATGGGTTCCACCGTCACTTCCGGGAGTTCCGCCTCCAGCCGGGTACGCGCCTCCTCAAGCGCCGTTTCCGACACGTCGATGGGGCGGTAGATCACGCTTCCCTGGAGGCCGACCGCGGCGTTGAGGAGCAGACCTGTCTTGGTTGCTGTCCCGGCGCCTAGCTCGATCATCGATAGATCGCGGCCTCCAGCAGCGGCGGTGACGATCTCTTCGGCGTGCTCGGCCAGTATCTGTCTTTCCGTCCGGGTGACGTAGTACTCAGGCAGCTCCGTGATCTCCTCAAACAGCTGAGAACCCTTCTGGTCATAAAACAACCAGGGAGACAGCGTCTTGGGCCGTTCGGTGAGGCCGTTCAGGACTTCGACTGCCACCGGACTGGACGCAACGGCTGGCAACTTGGGTAACGAAATAGCAGACATGAGCTCTCCCGCGGACTGGTAATTAAATTGAATTTGTTAGAAGTTCGCCAAGCGAATGCCGGCAAAGTGCCAGCGGGTCACGGGAGAGAAAAAATTACGATAAGTGGCGCGGATGTGAGAGGCCGGAGTCACCACCGACCCGCCACGCAGAACCATCTGGCTGCTCATGAATTTGCCGTTGTATTCGCCCAGTGCCCCGGGCACAGCGCGATAACCGGGGTAGCCGAGGTAAGCACTCTGCGTCCACTCCCAAACATCGCCGAACATCTGCGCCGGACCGTTCGCGGGGGCGTTGGCCAGCGGTTGGGGATGGAGTTTGCCGCCATCGAGCAGGTTTCCGGTTAACGGGAGCCCCTCCGCGGCGACTTCCCACTCGGCTTCCGTAGGGAGCCGCTTGCCGGCCCAATGAGCAAACGCGTCGGCTTCAAAGTAGCTCACGTGGCAGACCGGAGTTTGCAGCAGGCTGGCGAGCGGTTGTTCACCATACATGGTGTACACATGCCAGGCGCCGTCCTGCTGGCGCCAGTAGAGCGGCGCTTTCCAACCTTCGGATTTGACGGCATCCCAGCCTGCAGAAAGCCAGAGCTCCGGGCGTTGATAGCCTCCGTCGTGGATGAATTGCAGGTAGTCAGCGCAGGTAATCAGAGTGGAAGCTAGTTCGAACGGACGCAGGTATTCCGGATGACGCGGTAGCTCGTTATCAAAGGCGAATCCTTCGCCGGCAAATCCGATGTCGAACAGGCCGCCCTCGTATTCAATCCATTCCGGTTTTGCGGTAGACGGCGCATGGAAGTCAACGGGATCGTTGGTGTACGCGGGACGAAGAGGGTTGGTCCAGAATGCGTGCTTGATGTCGTAGGCCAACAGCTCCTGGTGCTGCTGCTCGTGGTGAAGGCCAAGAACGATGCGACGGGTGACTTCGTGCGGCGGATTGGAGGCTAGCAGTCGCTGAATCCCTTCCTGTACGTGCCGGCGGTACTCGAAGATGGTCTCCACCGGGGGACGCGAGAAAGAAGCACGCAGCTTTTTCTCCGGCTGATCGGAGACGGAGTTGTAGTAGCTGTTGAAGAGCCAGCGAAAGTCGGGGTTGAATTCGCGGTAGCCGTCGAGGAACTCGCGCAGAAGGAAGGTCTCGAAGAACCAGGTGGTATGGGCCAGATGCCATTTGGCTGGGCTTGCCTCGGCGCAGGACTGCACCATCATGTCCTCAGGCGATAGGGGGAGACAAAGCTGCTCGCTTTGGCGCCGTATTTTTGAAAACTCCTCAAACAGACGGGCAGTCATCTCCGTCGTCGCAGTGGCTGGCGTCATAGATACCGTTTCTCCATCTACTTAGAGACAAGAAGCGCCCCTATGTTGCCTATTTTTTTTGTTCTTTTTGTTCGCGCTTCAATGAGCGCTTAACAGACGCGCCAGAAGGTAGGCTACACCCGCTGCCAGGCCGCCGATAACCACCGTCTGGATGGCGCTGCGCAGGGTGCCGGCTCCGGTCAACCGGCCTTTGACTCCACCAAAAAGGAGTAGTGCCACCAGGGTGATGGCCACCGAGGCGGCTAGAGCCGAAGGTAAACTGCGGCCGGTCATGTAGGGAAACAGAGGGATGAGGCCTCCGACTACATAGGAAAGGGCGATGGTGATGGCGCTGCGGCTGGCCCGATTTCGCAGCGGCTCTTCCAGGCCGAGCTCAAATCTCATCATGAAGTCGACCCAGGCCTGGGGCCTTCGCTTTAAGGCTTCGAGGACGGGCATGCTTTCACTTCGCTCAACGCCGTATTGCTCAAAGATTTCGTAGATTTCTTCTTCCTCGTCGCGGGTGCGCTCTACGATTTCGCGCTCTTCGCGCAGGCGCTCGCTGGCGTAATGCTCGGCGTCGCCCCTGGCGGCGAGAAAGCCACCGAGGCCCATGGCGATGGATCCGGCGGCTATTTCGGCCAGCCCGGCTAACACGATTACGTGGGCTGAGTTGACTGCGCCGGAGAGGCCGGCTGCCAGGGCGAAGGGGACGGTAAGGCCGTCCGACATGCCGATTACTATGTCGCGGACCAATGCGGTCGAGGCGAAATGTGTTTCCACATGTTGCGGGGAGGTTGGCGGCGCGGGCGTGGGCAGCGAGTCGATCGCCATCCCGGAAGTTTACCTTAGTGTTGTTTTGGGGTTAGGAGGTTGGGGCGGTGGTATCCTACATCTCGCGAAAAACGAGCGAGATACCCCGAATTTCCTGCACGCAGCCCCAGACAGAGCCGCGTGTGCGCCTTTCTTTAAGGATTTTCCCTTGGGGTTTATCGCGTACCGGAGATCTGCACTGGCTACTTTGTCAGGATTAGCAGGGCTACTCCGTGACGGGGTACGGTTGCGGTGTAGGTGCCCTGGAGTTTTCCCAGGTCCTTGGCTTGCCAGACGTCGCGGGCTTTTGCTCCTCCGGTGAAGCCTACGTCGCTCAGTTTGAGGGTGATGGGCAGGGCGGTGTCGTCGCGGTTGAAGAGGCCGATGGCCTTCGCACCGCCCTTGAGGGGCTTGGCCCAGATTTCTACTGGACCCACTGCCGATACACGATCCCCTTGCTTGCCTAGTGGATCCTGATCGATGGCGATGACTTCACGATTGGTCAGGATTTGCGCGGTCTCGGGCTTCATCTTGGAAAGATCATTGCCTGCCAGAAGCGGCGATGCGAGCAGGGCCCATAAGCTCATGTGGGTGCGATTCTCGTCCAGCGTGAGTTTGCCGTTGCCTACCTCTAACATGTCGGGATCGTTCCAGTGCCCGGGACCTGCATACTTCGCCAAGCCCGCCTGGGAGAAGCCAATCAGGGTCATGCGATCCCAGGTGGGATTGATGTCGCCTGTTGTTCTCCATAGGTTGGCCCCAAGGGATGGTCCCCATTCCCAAACTGCGTCCCAACCATACTGGCAGAAGCTGTAGACAATGGGGCGCCCGGTCGCCAGCAGTGCCTTGTGCATTTTTTCGTAGGCATCTTTCATCATCTGGGTTCTTTTTGCCGGATCGTTGGGAGCCTCCTGATCCATGTTCTGACGGTAGCTGCAGAGGTCGTACTTGAGATAGTCGAAGCCCCAGTCCGCATAGGTCTTGGCGTCCTGCGCTTCGTGACCCAGGCTGCCTGCGTACTTGGCACAGGTTTGCGCACCGGGCCCGGAGTAGATACCGATCTTGAGGCCCTTCGAATGGACGTAGTCGGCCAACGCCTTCATGTCGGGAAATTTGCTGTTGGCGTGGATGTTGCCCTGAGCATCGCGCTCTCCCTGCCAGGTGTCGTCGATGTTCACGTAGATGTAGCCGGCGTCTTTCATACCGGAGGAAACCATGGCGTCTGCTGCGGCGCGGACATCGGCATCGTTCACCCTGCCTGCAAAGAGGTTCCAGCTGTTCCAGCCCATGGGCGGAGTTGCCGCCGGTGTGGTGGTCTGTGCGAATAGCGTGGATGGGATCAGCAAGGCAGCAAGCAGCAGGGCGCGGAACCCATTGAGCATAGTTTCTCCTAAGACCGACCGGGACGATCCACTATAGGCCACTTGCCTTGCTTGCAGCCAGCGGTTTGAGGATCTCGTCCAGCAGATCCGGGGTTCCCTGCACTCGCTCCAGGCGGGGATATTTCTCGCCGTCGTGGCAGTCCAGGCGCACGGTGCGGAATTCGTTGTCGGTAGAGACGATCAGCTCAATCGGGCCGGTAGCTCCCTTGGCCGCGCGAATGGCCTGCTTGAGGACGTCTTCGGTGTAGCCGTGTCCGTTGATCGCCACCAGCTTGGTGCTCGGGCCGAGCCCAGCCTGAAAAGCCGGAGAGCCCATCCTGACATCGGCAATGGCGCCATCTGCTCTCACCATGAGCCCAGCCGAGAACCACGCGTCAGTTTGCTTCATTTCGGAAAGGACGGCCTGCTCGTAGTCGGTGGGCTCGGTGCCATAAACGAGCTTGTAGCCTCCGTGTTCTATTCCGCCCAAGGGTGCATGGGGGGCGTGCGAATCGAGGCGTTCGGTCAGAAAGGTGCGCCAGTCATACGGCGCGACGGAATTCAGGTCGGCCACGATTTCTTCAAAATCGTAGGGCACTACCTTGGGCGGGGTGTTGCCACCCAGAGCCAGGAACTTCAGACAGAAGTCGTTCAAGGATTTCTGGTCGTGGGTGAGCTGGCGGATGGTCGTGTCCGCATCCAGCCAGACCAGCTCGCCTTCCGCGTAGTAGTCCTGGGCGCGCCGCCAATTGGACCAGGACGCATGACCTCCGCGAAGAATCTGTCCGGCGATGGCTGTATCTTCCAGGTTGCGCCAGGTGCGCCCCGGTTTTACGTCGAGCCGGGCTGCGCTCCAGGCCAGCGCTTCGCGGTAGGACTCGGGCGTCCAAAAAGCGGAGCGGGCTGCCAGCACGTCACCCCAATATTGCGTCATGCCCTCATAGACCCAGAGGAGGTCGCCCTTCTGCGGGGTGGCGTAATCGGGTGTGGCTAATCCTATGGGCCGACGATATTTGCCATTCCAGGAATGAGTAAATTCATGCGGCAGCAATTCCGCATTCAGCACGGCCAGCTTGGGGTCAGAGACACCCTTTTTCTCGATGCCGTTGTCGCTGGATTGATGATGCTCCAGACCCTCCTCGCGAATCGCGTCGCTCAGGCTGAGAAGAAAATGGTAGGTCTCGTAATGGCGGGAGGCGTACAGTGGGCCCGTTTCCCGCACCAGTTGGTTGAGCGCGGCGAGATACTCCGGCTTGAGGTCCACGTCCTCAGCGGCGTCACCGGCTACGTCCAGGTAGTGTTTGGGTGTGATCTCCGGAGCGATCGGAATCTCGCGAAAATATCTGCCTGTGATCACTGGCGAATCTACCAACTGCTCGACGGAAACCGGCGCGAAGGATGTCACCAGGCCCTGCTGCGCGGCAACGCTCAGGGCGGTTCCTAGCTTCCAGTCCTGAGGCACGGTCAACGATGCTGTGATCGGAATCTGCCCCACCGGAATGTGCGCCGGATATAGGACGACGGAGTTCCACTCCAGTACCGTCATGTTGGCGCTGGTGGCCTCGTCTTCATCGGAGCCGGTGTCGCCCGGGGTGGCGAGAAAGTCGAACGATACGTCGAGCCGGCTTACACCAGATGGCACCTCGACGTGAATGCCGTACATATCCACGTTATCGCGGCGCCAGGGAAGGGTCTGGCCGTTGGCGTGAACTACGATGCCGGCGAGATTGTCGATGGGCCCGGTGGGACGGTGGTCGCCGGGAATCCATTGCGGGTATTCCAGGGTGAGCGGACCGGCGCTTACCGGTATCTCCAAGTGAGCATGCAGAAGATGACGGGGCGCGTCGGTCAGGTCCACATGCAACGTAATTGGGGGCTGGGATGGCGCAGGTGCTTGCGCCTGGCAGCGCCCGGCAGAGAAGAGGAGCAGGTTGATGCAGGCGAAAGCCACTCGACCTTTGTTCATTACTTAATCATTTCACAGTAGGCGCCTCTCTCAAGCATGATGGATTGTTCCAGAAAGAGGTTTTTCGCATGGCAAATGCTACGACGCAGTCCTTCGCCAATCACGCCAGGTTGGATCCGCCTTTCCATTTTTTTCTGTTGCCGTTAGGTCTTGTGGCAATTGTTTTGAGCGTGATCCGGATTATTCGTCACCCTGGCATCGCTTCCATACTCGGGGTTGTGCTGGCCATTGGCTTCGTGATGACCGCGTTTAAAGCAAGGAGCTATGCGCTCAAGGTGCAGGATCGGGTCATCCGGCTTGAGGAGCGGCTGCGGCTGGCAATGCTTATGCCGGAGGCGGGGCGGCCGCGGATTGGGGAGCTGACGGAGTCGCAGTTGATTGCACTTAGATTTGCATCGGATGCGGAGTTGCCTGGTCTTGCTATGCGGGCTTTGAATGAGGGACTGACCAGCAAGCAGATCAAGGGTTCGATTCAATCCTGGCAGGGCGATTACTTCCGGGTTTGACACAAAGGTTCAGGCGCCTAGACGGCCGAGGCCCAGGCCGATGACGTAGGTGACTACGCCTTCCACGGCTCCTACCAGCGTCATCTCGAAACCGCTGCTCCACCAGGAACGGACGGTGACCAGGGACTTGGCCGCGCCTACGGCAAAATGAGCCAACAGCGAAACTACGGCCGAAATGATGACGGCGCTGTAACCGGTGAGGAAGAAAAAGGGCACGATCGGGATAAATGCTCCGGCGGCGGTTGAGAGCGCACCGGAGATGGCGGAAGTAAGCGGCTTACTGAGAGCTTCCTCAGTAGAGTTAAGCCGCTCGGCCGCGAGGGCACGGAGCATCTGGTCCGGGTCGCTCGCGATGTGCTCGACCATGTGGTCAGCGTCCTGCTCGGGAAGGCCCTTGACCTGGAAGTAGAGGGAAAGTAGTTCGCGGGCTTCGGCACCATTCATGGCAATGGCTTCCCGCTCGCGCGCGAGCTCCGCTTCGTAGATCTCGCGCTCGCTCTTGGCGGCGAGGTAGGCGCCGGAACCCATGGAGAGCGCGCTGGCGATCATGCCGGCAATGCCGGAGAGCAGGACGTACTTGCTGTTGCCCAGGGTTGCGCCCGAAACTCCTGAGACGATGCCGAAGATCGACCCCAGCCCGTCGTTGACCCCGTAAATGGCGTCTCCGATCCATCCGGCAGTGTGAGAGCGGCCCTGGTTACGTTTTGCCAGCAGCTGTTGCAGGAGCGCTTTTGGATCGAGCGCCGGTACAGGAGCACCGGCGCGAGGTGGATAGCGGCGGATGAGTTTGCTGAGCTCGCGATAGTGTTCCTGCTCATCTTCGATCACCCGCTCAAGGATGGCTACACTGGGCGCATCGCCGAGCGCTTTAAGTTGCTGGCTGTATTTGGCGATATCGCGGCTTTCATCGATTTCGAGGCGACGCAGAGCCAGGTCGTCACCCCCGACTCGGTTCTTGAGGCTGTCAGCATCGCCGGCCGGCTTGCCTCGGTAAACCGGTTCAGGCTCCCCCAGCTCCCTTAATCGGCCCGCCCACAGTGCGGCATGTTCCTTTTCCGCGCCAGCCATGATTTCCAGGGCCTGCTTGCGCCCCGGCTCGCGCTCTCTTTGAGCAAGCGCGCGATAGGTGTAATAGCCGGTCATTTCTGCCTGCCAGTTTTGTTCGAGAATCTGGGGTAGGCGTGGGTGGCGGGGCAAAGCCGGCGTGGTTTGAGAGACAGTGTCCAATAGCTTCTCCGATTCACGAGCCTTGGGCCACAGGGTAGCACCTCCAAGATGATTTTCCGGCGAAAGCGGGATGCCCAAAAGACTTTGCTATGGTTGGCTGATGATGAAGTTTGAGCACTTGTTAACGGAAACCCGCCATCCTGGCACGGTGCGAATCGACCAGCTCCCGACGCGGGAAATGCTGGAGCTGATCAATGCAGCCGACCGCGGAGTGGCGGATGCGGTGCACGCTGAGCTGGACCGGATCGCCCAGGCCGTCGACGGCATAGCAGAGCGAATGGAAAAGGGTGGCCGGCTTTTCTATACCGGGGCCGGCACCTCAGGAAGGCTCGGCGTGCTGGATGCCTCGGAGTGCCCACCGACCTTCAATGTAGACCCCAGCCTGGTGGTGGGCCTGATTGCCGGCGGCGACTATGCCCTGCGGCATTCCATCGAGGGCGCGGAAGACGACGCCGAGCAGGGGGTCGAGGACTTGAAGGCCGCCGGTTTAACGGGCGGGGATACGCTGGTGGGAATCGCCGCCAGCGGACGCACCCCCTATGTGCTGGGTGGCATCGCCTATGCCAACCACCTGGGGGCGCTCACCGTAGGGCTGAGTTGTGTACCAGGCTCGGAAGTGGAGCGGCGGGCGAAGATCGCTATTACGCCTGCGGTCGGGCCCGAGGTGATTACCGGTTCCACGCGTCTGCGCGCCGGCACCGCCACCAAACTGGTGCTGAATATGTTGAGCACCGGGGCGATGATTCGCATCGGCATGGTGTACGGCAACCTGATGGTGAATGTGCAACCGACTAACGTGAAGCTGAAGGATCGGGCGACACGGATCATCGCCGCGGCCACCGGAGTGGACGAGGAGCGAGCCGGCGCACTGCTGGCGCAGGCCGGAACCGTGCGGGTGGCGATCGTGATGCAGAAGCTGGGCATCACGCGCGAGTTGGCCATGAAACGGTTGGAGGCCGCTCAGGGGCGGCTGCGCGTGGTTCTGGGCGAGGGGACGGATCAGCCGTAGCCGAGTGGGGGCCCGCTTGCGTCTATTCATAGACAGCCGTGGCGAGGTGCATAATGGCCTTAGGGTGGGGGGACGAAATGGGAGACAAAACCATAGGTAGGGGTTTAGCGAAGTTGCTGATTTTATTGGCGCTTGTACCCATTCCAGGTTTACCGTTGCTGGCCCAGTCGAAAGACCAGCCGGACCAGGGCTTTGGGCCGATTGATACCAGCGCTCCCGTGATACCGCCGGATAAGATCGTCCAGCAGTTTGCGGCCAAGGAAAGTGAGTTCCGGCACGCCCTGGACAACTATACCTACCAGCGGGATGCGCGCATTCAGACCATCAACGATGACGGCAAAGCGGATGGCGAATATCGCCAGGTAGTGCAGATTACGTTCGACACCAACGGGCGCAAATCAGAGCATGTGACCTTCGCGCCGGCGAACACGCTGGAACGCATTCAAATGAGCCCGGCCGATGTTTCGGATATTGAGCAGCGCCTGCCTTTCGTTTTGACCTCGGAGGATGTCGGGCAATACAACCTAACCTACGTAGGGCGGCAGAAGGTGGACGAGGTAGACTGCTACGTTTTTGATGTGGCGCCGAAGGTTATGGAAAAGGGTAAGCGCTACCTGAAGGGGCGCATCTGGGTGGACCAGAAGGATCTGCAGATTGTGATCACCAGCGCTAAGAACGTTCCCGACGACATGCGCAAAGGACACGAGGACCTGTCACCGCCGTTTACGACTTACCGTGAACAGGTGGACGGGAAGTATTGGTTTCCGGTTTATACCAAGGCCGATGCGGAGCTTCATTTTTCCGGCGGAAGCGGGTACATGAGTTCCGATGTCCGCATCCGGGAGATTGTGCGGTATACCGACTACAAGCAGTTTCGTTCTACCGTCAAGCTGATTTTTGAAGGGCAGGACGTGACAAACAATACGGGGCAACCTAATAGTGCTCCGGCTAATGGGCAACAACAGCCGCAGCAGAGTACGCCGCCGGCTAGCGCTCCGCACTGAGGCAGGCCGCGGAAAAAGTTTCTGCAGCGAAGGGCACGGCTTTTAGAGGCTGGGGTACTTCTGTCCAATCGTTCGTAGCGAATTCTCAACCAGGGGATGAGACGATTTCGCACTACAGGTCTCGAAAAGCGTACCTCAGCGGCTTAAGCCGTCAAGCGAGTAGGGGATTTACGGCACGGCTGAACCCGTGCCCTTCGTCGAGAGTTTTTCTTAACCTGTAGAGCCGGTAGCTGCCCGGGGCAGGGTCTCGGTTGCTCACCGATGCTGTTGGTTAGGCGTTGTAAGTGGTGGAGGACACACGGCCTCCTCTGCCTGTCCAATTGGTGTGGAAGAATTCGCCGCGCGGTTTGTCGACTCGTTCGTAGGTGTGCGCGCCGAAGAAGTCTCGCTGCGCCTGCAACAGATTCGCGGGCAGGCGCGCTGTTCTGTAGCCGTCATAAAACGCTAATGCGGTTGAGAACGCGGGCATGGGTACGCCTATTCTGGTGCCGTAGATGATGGCCCTGCGCCACGCAGGATGGTACTTGTTCATCGCGGTGGAGAAGAACTTGTCCAGCAGCAGATTCTGCAGCTTTGGGTCGCGGTCAAACGCAGCCTTGATGTCTCCCAGGAAAACGCTGCGAATGATGCAGCCGCCGCGCCACATCAACGCCACACCGCCCATGTTCAAGGTCCAACCCTGATCCTTCTCGGCCGCGCGCAGCAACATATATCCCTGCGCATAGCTCACCATCTTGGAACAGTAGAGAGCCAGTCGCACTTCCTCGATAAAGGCCTTCTTATCGGTCGAGACTTTTCGCTTGCGAGGCCCTTTCAAGACTTTTGCGGCCGCTATGCGCTCGCTCTTCAACGCCGACAGGCAGCGGGCAAATACACTCTCTCCGATCAGCGTGACCGGCTGCCCCAAATCGAGCGCTGAAATCGCGGTCCACTTGCCGGTACCCTTCTGCCCGGCGGCGTCGAGAATCTTGTCCACCATGGGCTGCCCATCGTCGTCCTTCTTGGCGAAGATGGTCGCCGAGATATCGATGAGGAAGCTATCCAGCTCGCCTTTGTTCCACTCGGTAAAGACTTCTGCGAGTTCATCGGCGGTAAGGCCCAGCCCATCCTTCAACAGCTGGTAAGCCTCGCCGATCAATTGCATGTCGCCGTACTCGATGCCATTGTGCACCATCTTCACGTAGTGCCCGGCGCCGTCCTCTCCGACCCAGTCGCAACAGGGAGTTCCATCCTCAACTTTTGCCGCGATTGCCTGGAAGATCTCCTTCACGTGCGGCCACGCTTCTTCATTGCCACCGGGCATAATCGACGGGCCGAATCGTGCTCCCTCTTCGCCGCCGGAAACGCCCGTACCGATGAATAGAATGCCTTTAGCGGCAAGATCCCTGGTTCGCCGGGTGGTGTCGGTGTGCAGCGAATTGCCGCCATCGATGAGGATGTCGCCCTTACCCAGATAGGGAAGCACCTGTTCAATGGTCTGGTCGACGACTTCTCCGGCCTTGACCATGATCATGACGCGCCGCGGCGTCTTCAGCAGTTTGCACATTTCCTCGATCGAGTGCGCCCCCACGACCTGTGTTCCCTTGGCTTCATCGGCAACGAAATCATCCACCTTGGAGACGGTACGGTTGAAGACAGCGACCTTGTAGCCGTGGTCGTTCATGTTCAACACCAGATTTTGGCCCATAACCGCTAATCCAATTAAACCGATATCGCAATTCGCTTCTGACATGTTGGACCCTTCCCTTTTCAGCCCGGCCCGGCTGTGGTGCTGCTCGATAAATTCAGGCCGGAAGGCGAGATGATACCTGATCACAACGATGGGAGCAAAAGCGCGGGAGCCCCCCGGCACGGATGGTTAGTTCAACTGGGAACGCTGGCATGGACCAGGATGGGGCTAAATCAGGGATGCGTTTCAGCGACTGGTTTCGTCAATCCGACGTTGTTTGCAGTTCTGAGACCAGCGACCCCACGGGGTTGGTTACGGTTCGCACGGCAATGGTACCCATCGATTCTCCGCGACGGTACATCAGATATGCGGCGACGGCGCCCGCAACGATAGTTCCCCAAAACAATGCTCTCTTCATCACGGCTCCTTTAAACGGCACCTGCTCCTGGGAAGCCTGTGCTTGCCATTTTAGGATGCAAAAGGCGGCATGGAAGCGACGGCACGGTTCCCAAAAAGCCGATGCGTGTTGTTTGACTCATGGCGTCTGGTTGTTCGCCGATAACCCATACTACCGACGCTGAAGTCAAGGAAGAAAGCCAGATTCTTCCAGTCGGTAGTAATTGGCTAAGCGAGAATTTGGATGAATCTTAATCAAGTAAGATGTTGCCACAAACAAAAAGTAATTTTTACTTGAGAGGCGTGGTGGGCGCAGGCTACTATTACGCCCGGGGAGACCTAACCCATGAAGACTGCCGTTCTTAACACTGCCGAGATCAATAATCCTGACACCTGGAATGGAACCGGTAAATATTACCCGCGTGCCCGGGTGGACGAACTATTCGAGCGGAAGGCGCAGGAGAGGCCAGACGATACCGCGGTCACCTTTTTGGAAAAGAGCGTATCGTATGGTTCGCTTTGCACCACGGCGCATGAGCTCGCTACGCGATTGCAGAACCTTGGGGTTCAGCCAGGAACTCTCGTTGGCATCTGCATGGATCGCTGCACGGAGATGGTCGCGGCCCTGCTGGCTACCTTCAAAACTGGCGCCGCCTATCTGCCACTCGATCCTGCATTTCCCCCTGACCGACTTGAGTTTATGCAACAGGATGCGCGCCCGCTCGTAGTGGTTACTCAGTCTCATCTGCGAGAGAAATTCTCGTTCGCCGCAACGCATGTGCTTTGTATCGATGAAGACATGCCGGCGTTTGAGTTCAGCAACCTGCGAACGTTTTCACCGCCACAGGATTCAAGTCTGGACGATGTCGCCTACGTGCTTTACACCTCCGGATCCACGGGTAAACCAAAGGGCGTGCAAATCACACATCGCGCGCTTACCAACATGCTGGTTGCTGTTTCGAAAGATGTGGGTCTGACCAGTTCCGATGTCGTTCTGGCGACGACCACCATATCGTTCGACATCTCTACCCT
>Ga0182024_10006238_pt1 | contig 26294 bp, 22 predicted proteins | sample P32metaG_FD_120480 | JGI IMG/M metagenome (GOLD analysis project Ga0182024, IMG submission 120480) | Permafrost microbial communities from Stordalen Mire, Sweden - P3-2 metaG (Illumina Assembly) | ecosystem: Environmental > Terrestrial > Soil > Wetlands > Permafrost | place: Sweden: Stordalen... | reverse complement strand
CGGTCGAGTTTGGCCTGATGCATTAATTCTTCGACGCGCGCGGCGATGGATTGCGACGTGGCGATTTGCGCGCCCGGTGCGGCGTTTTCTTCCGGCGCAATCAACAGCGTAATTTCTCCGCGCGCCGGACGTTCCGCCAGCGACTGCGCAAGGTCGGATAATTTTCCGCGGCGAAATTCTTCGTGCAGCTTGGTGACTTCGCGCGCCAGGCAAGCGTGGCGATCGCCAAGAATTTCCCGCGCATCCGCCACGGTTTCCGCGACGCGATGCGGCGCCTCGTAAAAAATGATGGTGCGGTCTTCGATGCGCAAATGTTCCAGCGCGCGTCGGCGTTCGCCGCTGCGACTGGGCAAAAATCCCACGAAGAGAAATTCTTCGCTGGGCAAACCGCTGGCGGAAAGTGCGGAAAGCAACGCGGAAGGCCCAGGAATCGGAATCACCGGAATGCGATGCCGCACACAGAGAACTACAAGCCGATGTCCCGGATCGGAGACCAGCGGCATCCCAGCGTCACTGACCAGCGCGATTCTTGCGCCGTCTTCCATAGCTACGACTAATTCCGGCGCGCGCGTAATTTCGTTGTGTTCGTGGTAGCTGACCAGCGATTTGTGAATATCGTAGTGTGTTAAAAGTTTTTGCGTGTGGCGCGTATCTTCGCAAGCGATTTGATCGACTTCTTTCAGGATGCGCAGCGCACGCAAAGTAATATCTTCAAGATTTCCAATCGGCGTTCCCACAAGATATAGACAGCCGCGCGAATTACCGTTTGGTGTAGCGACGATTTCGTTGCTGGTTTCTGCGGGCTGCTGAAAATCCTTGGTGGATTCTTCGTCCGAGGGAATTGATCCCACCTTGCCTGGTTGGTGGCTGCGCATAGAGTTGCCGTAAGAGGAGTCTACCACGCGCTCCCATGCAGCTGCGGGGCGCATGCTATACTTTGAAAATTATTTGAGCTTTTGCAGCAGTTGCGGAGGATCAGTCGGTGCCATTGTACGAGTACGAGTGTCAAAAATGCGGCCGTCACACAGACAAAATCGAACCAGTGAATGGACCGCATCTGAAGAAGTGCCCGCACTGCGGGGGAAAAGTGGAGTCGGTGATCACCGCGCCGGCGATAAAATTCAAAGGTGCAGGCTGGTATGTTACGGATTATGCCGGCAAGACTGCTCTGGGTGAGACGCCGGAGAAGAGCGTTTCGTCAAAGGGTGAGAAGGATAGTTCGGAAAAATCCGGCGGCGACAAGAGTGAAAAATCTGAGAAGAAGGATGCTGCGGCGAAAGATTCGGGAAAGGAATCCGCGCCCAAAGAATCCGCGAAGGAATCGAAAGAAAGCAAGCCTGCGAAAAAGAAGTGACGATTTGCATGTGGTTGGAACGGCGAAAGGGAAAACAGAGAGGGAGATCCTTCGCTCGGGATGACGGCATTCTAGAGCTTTAGGCGCTGCAGAGTTCCAGGCGTTAGAGTTTTAGAGTTTTTAGATAATTGCGGAAGGGTTCGCCTAGTTCTTGGTTTTGCAGGGCCAGTTCGACGGTGGCCTTCAGGAAGCCTAGTTTGTCTCCGGCATCGTAGGAAATTCCATCGTAAATGTATGCCCACAGGCCTTGTTCTTGCGCGAGGATGCGCATGCCATCGGTGAGTTGAATTTCGCCGCCGGCGCCGGGTTTGGTGCGCGCCAAGCAATCAAAAATGGCCGGCGGGAGAACGTAGCGACCGGTGATTGCTAGGTTAGATGGGGCGTCTTCTGGTTTGGGTTTTTCGACGAGATCGCGGATGCGCATCAGGCGCGCGCCGAACGGAGGTTGCGGCGCGGGTTCGCCGTCAACGATGCCGTAGAGATGGGTTTTATCTTTGGGAACTTCTTCGACGGCGATGGCGCCAACGCCGGTGGCTTCGTAGGCCTCGATCAATTGTTTGGTGGCGGGATTTGCGCCGGGAATTAAAACGTCGCCGAGCAAGACGGCAAACGGCTCATCGCCCACTAAATCCCGAGCCACCAGCACCGCGTGTCCAAGACCCATCGGTTCTTTCTGGCGGGTGTAGCTGACCTGCACCATATCGCTGATGCCGCGGACAAGATCGGCAAGATCCTTTTTACCTTTTTGTTCGAGAAAGTATTCGAGCTCTGGTGAACGATCGAAATGGTCCTCGATGGAGCTTTTGCCGCGTCCCGTGACGATGATGATGTGTTCGATCCCGGAAGCTACGCATTCTTCGACGACGTATTGAATTTGTGGCTTGTCGACAACCGTGAGCATTTCTTTGGGTTGCGCTTTGGTGGCCGGGAGGAAACGAGTGCCGAGGCCTGCGGCGGGGAGAACGGCTTTGCGGACTTTGCGGAGCGGCGGAGTGGATTGCGAAGGCGGTGGATTTGTCGTCATTTTTTCTGGAGTCGCTCGAATTGTTTGAATTTTATTCCGCTCGTTTGTTTCGTCTAGCGATTTGTGCCGGTTCCGACAGTAACTTTGGGTCGCAGGGTTGTCAATGAAGCGAAAGCCTTAGTAGTGGCTTCATGGTGCGGGCACCAGTGTTGGTCACTTGCTCGTGCGCATGGCCAAGGAGCACAGAATGAATTCTGTGCTACTGGCGGCGTGGTACATTGGGGTTATGGCAGCAAATATATTGGGAATTGAATCTTCTTGCGATGAGACGGCGGCGGCGGTCGTCACGGATGGACGCGTGGTTCGGTCGAGCGTGGTGGCGTCGCAGATTGCTATTCATCGAAAATATGGCGGGGTGGTGCCGGAGCTGGCATCGCGCGAGCATTTGCGGCAGATTGTGCCGGTGGTCCGCGAGGCGATGCTGCAGGCGGGGTTGGAATTCGGCGATTTGGATGCGATTGGCGTGACGCACGGGCCGGGGCTGGTGGGTGCCTTGCTGGTGGGGATCACTTACGGGAAGACGTTGGCTGCGGCTTTGAATAAGCCGCTGATTGCGGTGAATCATCTGGAAGGACATGTACATGCGGTGTTTTTGGAGGCGCACAAGGCGGGGCGTGTGCCGAAATTGCCGGCGGTTTGTTTGATTGTGTCCGGCGGACATACGGTGATTTACGAAGTGCGTGAACAGAATGCCGGCACGGAATCGACAGACTTGCCTGGCGCGGGACTCCTTACTTATCGGAAGCTGGGGCAGACGCGGGATGATGCGGCCGGCGAGGCTTATGACAAAGTGGCGAAATTGCTGGGGCTCGGATATCCGGGCGGGCCGATTTTGGATCGCTTGGCGGCGGCTGCGCCCGCGGGAGCTGCTGCGCCGGTTAAATTTACTTCGGCGAAGATGAAGAAGAATCCATCGGACTTTAGTTTTAGCGGATTGAAGACGGCGGTTTTTTATCATTTGCGGGAGCACGCGGAATATAACGAAGAGATTCATGAGCGAAATTTGGCGATTGAACGAGGGGAAAGGTCGTTTGATAGGTTGCTGCCGCTTTGTTCGCCGCAGACGCTGGCGTTGATTCGGGAATTTCAGAATGCGGTGGTGAAGGATTTGGTGGAGAGAACGATGTTGGCGGCGGAAGAGATTGGGGCGGAGAGCGTTTTGATTTCGGGCGGCGTGGCGGCGAATAGTGCGTTGCGTGGGGCGTTCGAGGCGCGCGGAAAGATGTTGGAGATTGAAACATTTTTTCCGAGCCGAGCGCTTTCGACGGATAATGCGGCGATGATTGCGGCGGCGGCGTTCGCACGGTTTCGCGCGCGGATTTACGCGGGCATTGAGTTGAACGCGGATCCTAGTTTGACGCTAGCTTGATTGCGGAGTTTGTTTTCAGCGTAAGGCGAAATGGTTTCGAGGCGTGAGGTCTGGCGTAGAGTTTGACACCGCGCACCGTCTGAAAGCCTGGGCCATTGGTGGCGCGCGTTTGGTTAGCGGATACGGATTGATTGGGAATTGTGTCGAAAACCTTGCGCGAAATTGTGCGGTTCCTACCTGGTAGCGATCAAACGTTGATGGTTTATTTGGGCGAGCGGGTAACGCTGGAGGCGCATGAGCGGGTGGTAAGGCTTTTGCGTTTGCTGGAGCGGGAACCGCTCGAGGGTGTTCGCAATTTGCATCCCGGTTATTGTTCAGTGTTGGTTAAGTTTGATGCGCTGCGGTGGACGCATGCGGAATTGGAAGGCGTGCTGCGTGACTGTCTTGCGAGGAGCGATGGCATTGCGCTCCCCGCGGCGCGAGAAGTGGAGTTACCGGTCTGCTATGGAGGGGAGTTTGGGCCAGATTTGGTTGCGGTTTGCGCGGCGCATGGATTGACGGCGTCGCGCGCGGTCGAGCTGCACTCCTCGGTTTGCTACCACGTTTATTTTTTGGGGTTTGTGCCGGGGTTTGCCTATCTCGGCGAGGTGCCGACGGAATTGGTGACGCCGCGGTTGGCGGCGCCGCGGAGGAATGTGCCGGCGGGGAGCGTGGGGATTGCGGACGGCCAGACGGGAGTTTATCCCTTTGCCACGCCCGGAGGATGGCGATTGATTGGGCGGACGCCGCTGAAGATGTTTCGCGCTGAGACGGGGGAGAGTTTGCTCGGGATTGGGGATCGCGTTCGGTTTTTTGCGATTTCGCCAGAGAGGTTTGCGGAGTTGGAGCAAGCGTGACGATTGAAGTCTTGCAGCCGGGAATGTTTACCACCGTGCAGGATTTGGGGCGCGAGGGGTTTGGCGCGCGAGGAGTGTCGGCGTCGGGAGCGGCGGACGCTTTGGCGTTGCGGATTGGGAATTTGCTGGCGGGGAATCTGGAGGGAGCGGCGGGGCTGGAGATGACGTTGGTTGGCGGGGCGTTTTTGTTTTCTGAGGACGCGACGGCTGCATTGGCTGGTTCGGATTTTGCGGCGACGCTGGATGGCGCTGCCGTAGAGATGTGGAGCGCGATTTTCGTGCGAGCGGGAGCGACCTTGCGAGTGGGGGCTACGCTTGGCGGGGCGCGCTGTTATTTGTGCGTGCGTGGCGGGATTACGGTGAAATCGTTTTTGGGGAGCGCGTCGACGCATGTTTTGAGCGGGCTGGGTGGGTTTGCGGGTCGGGCGTTGCGGAAGGGCGACGTGTTAGAGATCGGCGAGAAAGAGGGTGCGGTCCGCTCGCGGCGATTATCGGAACGAGGGAGAGCGATGATGGCGCCGCGAAAGATTTTGCGCGTTACGGCGGGGCCGCAGAGTGAGTGGTTTGGCGAAGCGGGGTTGAAACTATTTTGTGAAAATGTTTATCGCGTTTCGGAGGAGTCGAATCGGATGGGTCTACGGTTGGCTGGGCAAACGACTTTGGCGCCGGCTAAACGCGAGATGATTTCGGAAGGCGTGGCCCTGGGGGCGGTGCAGGTGCCGGAGTCGGGGATGCCGATCATCTTATTTGTTGAGCAGCAGACGACTGGCGGGTATCCCAAGATTGCGAATGTGATTTCGGCGGATTTTTCAAGTTTGGGGCAGTTGCGGCCGCGGGATGAAGTGCGCTTTGAGCGAGTGGATCTTGCGACGGCGCGGAGGCTTTTTGTGGAGCAGGAGAAACTTTTGGCGTCCAAAGAGTTTTTGTTTCGGTGAGAGTTGGTGGGCATGCAGATTGATTTGAATTCTGACATGGGGGAATTTGCCGCGGCGGTGGCGGACGGTACGCAGGAACAGCTGATGCGTTCGTTGACGTCGGTGAATATTGCTTGCGGCGGGCATGCGGGGGACGCGCAGACGATGCGGGCGACGATTGAACAGGCGTTGCGAAGCGGCGTGGCGATTGGGGCGCATCCAGGGTATGCGGACCGGGAAAATTTTGGGCGAGTCGACTTGCGGCGTCCGGCCGAAGAGGTAGCGGAGTCCGTGTATGAGCAAGTTTGCGCCCTGGCGAGAATCGCGCAGGAGGGCGGGGCGCGCGTGGAACATGTGAAGCCGCATGGCGCGCTTTACAATCAGGCGGCGAGGGATCCCCAGTTGGCGCGAGCGATCGCGCGAGGGGTGGCGAGGTGGAATCGGGATGTGGTGATGGTAGGGTTGGCGGGGTCGTTGATGCTCGAGGTGTTTCGCGAGGCGGGATTTTTGGTGGCGGCGGAGGCGTTTGCGGATCGAAGATATGAGGCGGATGGGAGTTTGCGATCGCGGAAATTTGCGGACGCGTTGATTCGCGAGCCGGAGGAAGCGGCGCAGCAGGCTCTGCGGATCGTGGAGCAGGAATCCGTAGTTGCCAGCGACGGCACGGAAGTTATGGTTGCGGCGCAAACGATTTGCCTTCATGGCGACACGCCGGGGGCGGCGCAGATCGCAGCCCGGGTGGCTGAGGCCTTGCGTGGGGCCGGTGTGGTGCTCCTGCGTACCGCACTACGACTTAATGATTGATGTGTAACCAGTGGTTCACGGCCGCCGTCACATTCTTGGAGGGCTGGTCATGAATAACTCCCAGCTTAAAGCTAAAGACCGCTGCCCGCACGCTATACAGACGATGTGCTGTTTGTTGGCAGGCCTGGTTATGTATGCTTTCGTTGCCGCGCCGCCGGCCACGGCTCAGCGTCCTGCAACCGATCCGACTGCCGCGGCGTCTTGCCCGGTCGAATTCCTGAACTTTAATCCTGGCGGAGTGACGGTGCGGATCAAGAACGTCAGCAGCAAAGCGATTGTGGGACTGGTGTTCAATGCGGCGCTCGCGGATGCGGCGGAACACTGGAAATGGCTTCACTGGGATTACGATGATGGGCGGCCGATACAAGCTTTTGGGTGGAACAAAACGATAAAGGCGGGAGCAGCGATGTCGAATTTGCGGGCCAGCATGATGGCGCACAGTTGGAGCGATATTCTTGAGGGGTGGCTGCGAGTTGTTTAGGAAGCGTGAACGCAAAATGAAAAAGCGGGCAACTTGGTTGCCCGCCTAAGATAGTGCGCTGCTTGATCGCAGGGCCCGATATCGCGCCCCTACATCGGAGCGAGATTATTCGAACTTCTCGGTCATTACGGGGAATTGGAGTTTGGCTTTGGCCAGGGACTTGACTACCGTGGCTTCGGCGTTTTCCGCGGAGGTGTTGCGGGCGGTGGCCATTTCGCTGACGAGGAGATACTTGGCGCGCTCGAGCATTTTCTTTTCGCGGAAAGAGAGAGGCTTGCTGGTGCTAAGCGAGACGAGACTCTTGAGGACGACGGCAACTTCGAGGAGAGCTCCGGTGCGCATGCGCTCGGAGTTTTCTTTGAAGCGATGCTTCCAGTCGTGATGAGAGTTGAGTTTGCCCTTTTCGAGGAAGCCGAGGACTTTGCCGGATTCAACGGAGCGAATGACGGAGCGCAAACCAACGGAAATGGCGTTCGATTGCGGAACCATGACACGCAAACCACTAGAAACAATGCGAATCATGAAGTAGCGCTCGGTTCTGCCATTCAAGATGCCGTAGCTGATCTGTTCTACAACTCCAACGCCGTGGTTCGGATAAACGACCTTGTCGCCGATCTTGTAGTCCATGCTAGGTTTTCCCCCTGGAGGTACGTAAGACAGTGTAGGCGCAATGTGTGGAAAGAGTCAAGATATATCCAGTGGAATGAGGAGGTTAGGAAAAGGAGTGTACCAATTTGGCAGTTGAATTGCATAGGCGGCGTGAAAATCGGTTCGAATGAGGCTGGTGGGCGAATGGATCGGCGCGCCGCGACCGGGCGAGAGGTTCGTTTCGGTGAGAGGGTGCTGTAGTATCGCGATGTGCTTATTCTGGCGATAGATACGTGCGATGCGCGGGGTAGTGTCTGCCTGGTGGATGAGGCTGGAGTGGTGCTGGCCAGTGTGGCGCACGGAGGCGCTGAGGATTATTCGAGTTGGTTGCTGCCAGCGGTCGGGAGGGTGCTGGCGGAAGCCGGGCGGCGATTTTCCGAGGTGACGTTGTATGCGGCGGCGACGGGGCCGGGGTCCTTTACGGGGATACGAGTGGGGCTGACGACGGTCAAGGCATGGAGTGAGGTGTTTGGGGTGAAGATTGCGGCGGTGTCGCGGTTGGAGGCGCTGGCGGCGACGGCAACGGCAACGGAGAGCGGCGAGATTGCGCCGCGAATCGTGGCGGCTTGCTTTGACGCGCAGCGTGGCGAGGTTTACGGTGCGATTTACCGGAGCGATGGCGAGAAGCTGCGACGGATGGGCGACGAGGCGGTGGTTGCGCCCGGCGTGTTGATCGATTGCGCGGCGCGAGAGGCCAAGGGCGCGGCGGTGGCTTGGGTTTGTTTGGATCGTGGGGCGCTGCTTCGAGAGGCGTGTTGGGCAGAGCGGGAGGCGCGCGGTGAAGTGATTGAGGTGGCGGAGCCTGTGGTGGCGCCGGCGATTGCGCGGGTTGCGAAGCGGCTGGCGGCGGAAGGGAAGTTGACGGACGCGCTGGGGCTCGATGCCAATTATATTTTACGGCCGCATGCCGAGGTGCAGTGGAAGGGATACATTAAGCCGAGTGTTTAGTTGTGTTTTGTGTTCTTGTCGGTGCGGTTCGCGGTGGATTGAAATCAACTCTATGCATGGCATACGGCGATTTGAGGTTGAGGACGCGGCGGCGGTATGCGAGTTAGCAGCGACGGAGCCGTATGCGGCGCAATGGTCGGTGGAAAGTTACCGGCGGTCAGAGGAGTCGGGATTTGCAGGTTGGGTGGCCATGCATGGCGATGGTGGAGCTAAAGGATTTATCGTTACGCGGACGATTTCTGGGGAAGCGGAGATTTTGAATCTGGCGGTGGCGGCGGATTGCCGGCGTCGCGGGATTGCGAGCGCGTTGTTTGATGAGGCACTGAAAAGTTTTAAGGTGGCGGGAGTTCGGCGAATCTTTCTGGAAGTACGTGCATCGAACTTGGCGGCGATAGCGTTTTACCGGAGGCATGGTTTCGCCGAAGCAGGTTCGCGAGCCGGCTATTATCCGGCGACGGAAAGCGCCGGAAGCGAGAACGCGGTACTGATGCAGAAGTTTGTCACAGGGCGAAACCAACTTCCTGCTTGACGCCGCCAATCCCGGTGCTATCTTGCTGTGATGTAGCAGTCACAATTCATTTACGAACATCCTACCGATGAGGAGGAGGAACGCATGGCCACAATCGCGCGGAACCCTCGGGACATACTTCTCGAAACGGACGCCGCCTACAAACGACTCGCCGAACAGCATGAAAAGTACGAAGCAGAACTCCACAAAATCGCAGTCTCCCCGTATTTAAGCTCCGAAGATCTCCTCGAAGAAATAAGACTCAAGAAATTAAAACTGCACGTGAAGGACGAGATGGAACAGTTGTTGGCGTCGCGCATCCATCGGGCGCAAGCGCACTCGCAGTAACCCTAAATTGCGTGCGATTACTGCCAAATCCCCAGGGATTTGGTTCGCAGCGCTGGAAGTGTGCGTGGCAGCTTGTCGAAGGGCTCGTCCCGCTGGTCTGCGTGCCTCCCGCGCTGTGGTATCTTGTCTAAAGCATGGTCAAGGAAGGCTACTACTTCGGCATCCCGCCGCTGGTACTCGGCATAATTTTCTTATTTGCGCATTGGGTGGCTGCCGCGGTTCTGGTGCTGTGCCTAAGTCTGTTTTGCTTTTCGTTTTTTCGCGATCCAGAACGGAATATTCCTACGGAGCCTGGCGCGATTGTGTCACCCGCGGACGGCCGCGTGGTGGTGGTTACCGATGAAGTGTATGCGGGGCGAGCGGGAAAGCGGATCAGTATCTTTTTAGCGGTGTGGAACGTGCATGTGAACCGCATGCCGGCCGCGGGAACGATTACTTCGCTCGAATATAAGCCGGGAAAATTTCTAGCCGCGATGAAAGCGGAAGCGTCCGCGCAAAACGAACAAAATATTTTTACATTGGCGACCGATTCTAGCGAGATTGTGTTCAAGCAGATCGCCGGACTGATCGCGCGGCGAGTGGTGTCCTGGAAAAAAGCCGGAGACGTGGTGCAGCGCGGCGAGCGCATGGGACTGGTCAGGTTTGGCTCGCGCGCGGATGTATGGGTGCCCGCGGACGCACGAGTGGCGGTGAAGGTGGGCGATCATGTGGCTGGCGGGTCCAGCATTCTTGCTTTCCTGCCGGTCGAAACAATGGGAACATCTTCAGGCAATCAGCAGGCGGGCCAGCAAACGCCAGCGGAAGCAAATCTGATACCGGCGGGCAAGCCCACGCGATGATTCCAGAAGCCGACCAGCAAGAAATCCCATTTAAGGAGCGGCGCATCCGTTTCAAGAACCCGCGGATGCGGCGCGGTATTTTTTTACTTCCGAGCCTATTTACGGCGGCTAATTTGCTTTGCGGCTACTACGCGGTAGTGGCGGCGCTGGTGGGCGGACACGACGATTTCGATCACGCAGCGAAGGCCATTGGACTGGCGATTGTGTTCGACTCGATGGACGGGCGCGTGGCGCGGATGACGGGCACGAACACGGAATTCGGAGTGCAGTTCGATTCGCTGGCCGATGTGGTGAGTTTTGGAATTGCGCCGGCGGTGCTGGCGTATGCGTGGGGTGTGCGGAGTTTGCCAGGATTGGATACCGAGAACGGGCATCACTTGGCGGAATTTGGGTGGATCGCCTGCCTGGTATTTTTGGTTTGTTGCGCATGGCGATTGGCGCGCTTTAATGTGCAGGGAATGGCGCCGGGAGGGTCGAAATTTTTTGTGGGAATGCCGACCCCGGCCGCGGCCGGGGTGATCGCGTCGCTGATTCACGGGTTCAAGTATCCGCTGCAAGACTGGCGATGGTCGATGGCGTGGCTATTTTTGGCGGCGGGGCTGGGCGTGTTGATGACTAGCACCATTCGCTACTACAGTTTCAAAGATTTGCCGTGGTCGCGAAAGCAGCCTTCGCTGGGGATTATTTTGGTGTTGATTGTTTTTGGCGTGGCTTGGGTTTATTCAGAATATTTCCTCATGATCTTCGCATGTTCGTACGCGGCCATTGGGTTGGCACTGCATGTAGTGCGTTATTTCCGCCAGCGCTTAGCGGCGCGGACGGCTTGAACGATGCCGCCTATTCCAGCACGATCTACGAGTAGCAGGGAGGCGCGGCGCGTGGTCATCGCCGGGGCTTCCTCTTTGCTGGGCGCCGAAGTGCGGACGCTGCTGGAAGAAGGGCGCTTCGCGGGATCTGACCTTCGTCTGGTGGACGAGCCATTGGTGGCGGGAGTGTTGACGGCGGCGGGCGGAGAGCCTGCGATTATCCAACCGGTGGAGGAAGGAAGTTTTCAAAAAGCGCAAACGGTGTTTTTCACGGGCTCCGCGGAATTTACTCGAACGAATTACAAAGCTGCGAAAGATCAGGGCGCGACGGTAATCGATCTTTCTGGAGCGTTGGCGCAAGACGGTTCGGCGACCGCATGGTTTCCCAAGCTAGACCGGTTGCGCAATCGGGAATTTGAGACGGGTGCGCAAGCTTACGCGGTTCCCTCGGCGGCGGCAACGGCAGCGTCGATTTTGCGTTTGGTGCTGGCGAAGCTAAAAATTGAAGCCTTATCGGTGGTGTGTTTTCAGTCGGCTTCCGAAGCGGGCCGGGCAGGCATCGAGGAACTGGAAACGCAGACCGGACAGTTGTTGTCGTTTCAAGGCGTGGGACGGCCGGTATTCGACACGCAGGTGGCATTTAATCTGGTGGACAGGTTCGGTCCCGCGAGCTTGCAGCAGTTGGAAGTGGTGCGCGAACGCGTGCGCGCGGAAGTCCGGTTATGTCTTGGCGAGAAAATCACGCGCCCTGCGCTGCAGCTGGTGCATGCGCCAGTATTTTATGGCACGGCTTTTTCCGCTTGCGCGCCGCTGACAGAAAAATCGCGCAAGATTTCCGTGGAAGACATCGCCGCAGCGTGTCAAGACGCGGGTTTTGTCTTCTCCGAGGCCCCGCAGGCGCGGCCGAGCAACCTAAGCGTGGCGGGAGAAAGTACCTTGCAACTCGCGACGCCAGAACTCGACACGTCGCCGCCAGGCGCTTGGTGGTTTTGGGGAGCCGCGGATAATTTCCGGCTGCCGGCGGCCAATGCCGTGAAACTTGCGGAGATGTTGTCATGAGTTTCGGACGCGGGAGAGGCGCATGGGCGCTCTCGTGCGCCGGGTTCATTCCAGGAGTGGCGGCGATTATTGGATTGGTTATTGGAATGGCGGGCTGCGGGTACCACGTGGCGGGCACGACAGCAGCGCTGCCCAAGAGTGTGCACACGATTGCGGTGCCCGCGCTAGAGAATAAAACCTCCAGCTATCGAATCGAACAGCGGCTCACGGCGGCGACGATCCACGAATTTTTGATCAGGACGCCGTACCGCGTAGTATCCGATCCCGCAAACGGGGATGCGGTGTTGCACGGCAAAGTGCTGAGCCTCGAGGCGGTGCCATTGTTGTTTTCGCCTACCACGGCGTCCAACCCAACGACGAGCCGGGCGACGACCATGTTGGTGACCGTGAAATGCGAAGTGACGCTCGAGGAACGAACCTCGGGAAAAATTCTGTATCACACGGATAATTTTCTCTTCCGGAATGAATACGAAATTTCCACGGACGTAGCGAGTTTTTTTGAAGAACAGGATCCCGCGCTGGACCGCTTGGCGCAGGATTTCGCTACGCGGTTGGTGGCCGCGGTTACGGAGAACTATTAGTGGCAAGACTGAACAGCGGAGAATTGCTGGCACGGCTTAAGAAGGAAAGCGCGCTCCCGGCGTTGCTGCTGCTCGGAGAGGAGCCGTACTTGCGGGATGCTTGCCGCGCGCAGCTCGTCGACAACTATGTTCCGGAGGCCGCGAGAACGTGGGCAATCTCCCGCTATTCGGCGGACCGCGGCGAAACGCAAGCCGCGTTGGAGCAGGCACAGACCATGCCGATGCTTTCACCGAAACAAGTGGTGTTTCTGGAAGATGTGGAAATGATCGAGAAGCTGGCGGAAGGCAATCGCGAGGCGGCCATCGACCAGTTGGAAGCTTATTTCAAGGATCCGGCGCCATTCACGGTGCTGGTGCTGGAAGCCGCGGCTCTGGATCAACGAATGAAGTTGGCAAAATTGCTGGCGGAGAAAACACTGGTGGTGGACGTTGGCCTCGGCGAAAATCCGGAGCAACGGCTGGCAACGGCGGTAGAGTTGGCGCGCGCGATGGCTAAGGAAGAAGGCGTCACGTTTGAAGAGGGCGCGGCTGAAGATTTAGCGGAATTTGTTTCCGCGGATTTGCTGCGATTGCAGACGGAAATTACCAAACTGGCGACCTATGCGGGTTCGCGCAAGGAGATTCGCCGCAAAGACGTGAGCACCATGGTGATTTCGGAAAAGACGACGACCGTGTGGGAGCTCGCCAATATGATGGCGCATCGCCAGTCCGGCACGGCGCTGGAATTTCTCGATTGCCTGCTACGGGAAGGCGAGCAGCCGCTGCAAATCCTGGGGGCGATCACTTGGATGTACCGAAAAATTATCGAAGCCAGCGAAGTGCGCGGAGCGACGAACGGCTGGCAAGCGGCCAGGGCTTTGGGAATGCGTCCGGCACAAGCGGAAATGGCGCTGCAAGCGGCGCGAAAAATTCCGAAGACGCAATTGCTGGCAGGGCTGCGTGCGCTGCAATATGCCGATGACCGGCTGAAGCGGGGAAGCGAAGACGCGCGCGCGGTGATGGAATTTTTGATGACCCAGTTGACCTCCTCCGAAACAAAAGCCGCTCCGTCCTGGTTAGCCGCCGGACGTTAAACCGCGTAAAAAACAAAAGCCACGCGGCGAGGAACGCGCCGCGTGGCTCTTGCCGGTAAATGTGGATGCTTAGTGATCGTCGCCGTGACGATTGAAATCAAAGAGATCGAACAAATCGCCGATGGCCGGGGTGTTCTTCGGCACATAGGGATTGTCGTCGTCCACTTTGGGATTGGGATAATTATCGCGGCTGCGGTTACTGATGGTCGGCAGGTTCCAGTTGTGTTCGATGAACTTGAGAACCGAAACGTGGTCGCTGTAGTCATGCGAGATACGTCCGCCAGTGGCGTACGGGGAAACCACGAGAAGCGGGATGCGCGTGCCATCGCCGAAGAAATCGAGGTTTTGGATATACCCGGAATCGTAGTAACCGCCGCCTTCGTCGACGGTGATGAAGATTGCCGTGCTTTCCCATAGCTCCGGATTGCTCTTGACGGCATCGACGATTTTTTTGACGAAGCCCTCGAAGAGTTCGAATTTGGAAGAAGCCGGATGGCCGTCGACCCAGCCGCTGGGCTTCACGAAGGAAACTGCCGGGAGCGTGCCGGCTTTGATATCGGCATACAAATCCAAGGTGTCTTTGATATGTTCAGTGCGGATAGCAGCGTTGGTCATAATCTGCGTCTGGTATTGGAAGCCGTTGCAGATGTTGCAGTATTGGTCGCTCAGCGCGCCCACGGTCCCGTAGTTCAGCTGATATTTGTCGGCGGGCACGGGCGGGATGGCATTCGGTTGGCCGAGGGCGTAGGGATTCCATTGGTCGTTGTAAGACTTCCACGAAACGTGATTCTCCAGCAGCACGTCGGCGATACTGCGCTGGCTGGTCGGAGGAACCGTGAAGGGAGTGTTGTAGATGAAGTGATCGGTGTACGCATTGGAGCCGTCGCCGAAGTAGCCGGGATTGTAATTGTTCAACAAATAGTAGTGACCCGGATCGCAATTCGGATTGATGGGACGCGCCAGCGAGGCCAGGTGCTTCACGATGGGGCCAACGCCGGGTTGCGTCGGATCGGAGCAGTTCGAATAGCTGCCGCCGCCATAAACTGAGGAGCCAAAGCCGCCGCCTCCGTAGCCATCCTCCGTCCACCAGTTATTGGTGCCCGGCTGGGGATTCGGGTTCTCGATTTCGTCCACCACGCCAGCATCCGCCGGTTGATCGGCCCAGACCAGCGCGTTGTGCGGTGGAGTGTAAGGGGTAGAGCTATTCGGATCATAGAACCAGATAGCATCGCCAAATTGCAGCATGATGCTGTCCATGCCGGTGCCGCCCATGGCAGGCTGGTGATAGTTGTCGCTCATGGCGTAGGTGTCGGCGAGCTGCTTGAAATAGGGGGCATCGCCTTGCAGCACGTTATAAAAGCCCATGGAGGTGGAGCCTTCACCAGTGGTTTTCGCCGTTGGCGAGTAGTCCGTGCTGAAGTTGGCGGGCTGTGAAAGACTATTGGTGCCTGCTCCGACGGTCACTTCAGTCCACGGAAAGAGGTCGTTCCTGCAACCGCTGGGATTCCGCTTCGTGGCATAAGCCACGTTACAATCGGCTTGCTGCCACATTTGATAAAAACGGTGTACTGGGCTGGCGGCGTAGGAGTCCCAAGTAAAGGTGTCGGCGCCCTTGGTGTTGCTGAGCTGGAATGGGCCACCCGGTAGGCTCGAATAGGGGGCAGTGGCATTTACGCCGGCGATACGGGTGTCGGGAACTTTGCCCGTCAGTTCGGAGCCGCCAGTGGTCAGATCCACGTAGTACTGGTCGTCCTTGTCAGTATCGCCGTCGTAGGGAAGGCCGTCCTCCGAGGAGAGCGCGTCCCCCAATGAACAAATTCCATTGCTCTTACACACATCTGTGGGGCCGCCGTTGAGCGGAGCGGGCAATTTCGTGTAGGGAGTTTTGCTGGCAGGGCTGAGCTGGAATTCGGCGCTGCCGGTAACGTCGGCGGAATATTGCAAGGCCAAAGCGTAGTTCGTGCCGGGTTCGCCGGTTTCCGTGATGATTTGCTTGGAGAGAAGATTGTCAATGGTCTGCCCGTGCCTGGGCTTGTAGGTGGCGAAGATGTGGTCGAATGAACGGTTTTCACCGACGATCACGATTACGTGCTTGATGGGGCTTTTGGACTTGGGTTCTTCCTGGGCTTGCAGCGAACCTGCGAACGGGCCGGCCATGCTGAATTGCAAGACCGTGGCAACGACTGCGGCTTTGCGGAAGCCGTGCCAAGTCTGTCGGGCTAGCTGTTTCAAGGACATACATACACCTCTCGGACAGGAAAGTAGGATGAACAGAATGAAGCGTTGGAACATTGCGCTGCGCGGGTTACGGCAACGTTGCAGGGTTGTAAAATGCGGGTAACGAGAAACTGTATGTGGCGGGATTACCGTGACATAGATTTTTCGCGGATAACAAGCAAAAGGCGGCTGGCGCCGCCTCTTTTCTGTATCGTTGCAAACTTATTGGGGAACGCTTCCGCTACTTACTTTGCGGTTTTAGATTTGAGGCCGTTATAGGCCAGCGAGAGGCGAGACTTGTAGCGGTTGCCGGTATTTTCGTGCAGCACGCCCTTGGTGATGGCGCGGTCGATGGCAGCCAGCGTGGGTGTCAGCAAATTGCCTGCGGCGGTTGGGTCGCCGGCGGTGATGGCGGTGCGCATGCGCTTCATGAAGCTGCGGACGCGCGTGCGGTTCGCGCGATTTACGTCGGCGCGCTCGCGGGATTGCGCGGCGCGCTTCAAAACTGACTTTTTCTTCTTCTTGATCTTGGTGCCCTGACCCTGCGCCATCTAGTGCTCCTTTTAGGTATCGCTCAATCTTTTAGTTTAGGGGAGCGGTGAGGTGAAGTCAAACCCGCCAGAAGCTGCCTCATTGCGTGATTTTGGCAATCATTGCGGAGAACGGTGGTAGCGATAGTCCTTCTGGCGTGCCAACCACCGGAGCGTGGGCGTTGTTCAGCAGAATCGATATTTTCGGAGTGGTGAATCCGGCTGGGCCAAGATACAGATTCACTTTTTGCGGTGTGGCGGACATATTTAGCACCACCAGGATGGCTTCGCCTTTGTAACGCCGCAGATACGCGAACACGTTGGGATCGTCTTCGTTGAGCGGGAAATAATCGCCTTCGAGGAGCGTGGGCTCTTTGTGGCGCAGCGCCAATAACTGGCGATAAAAATTCAAAACGGAGTCGGGATCTTTGGTTTCGGATTCCACGTTGTGCGTTTGTGCGCTGGCCGGGACTGGCAGCCAGGGTTTGGCTTTGCTGAATCCGGCATTGCTGCCGGCGGTCCATTGCATGGGGGTGCGTTCGCCGTCGCGGCCCTTTTCCAGCGGCCAGCCGATTTTGCCGATGGGATCTTGCACGTCTTCGCGGCTTTTTGGATCGTTATTTTCCATGCCGATCTCTTCGCCGTAATACATGATGGCGGAGCCGCGCAGAGTTAAGTACAGGGCGGCCATCATTTTGGCGATGTCGTCGTTGTGCGCGCCGTCCCCGTAGCGGGTGTAAGAGCGCACGATGTCATGGTTGGTGATGACGTAGACGGGCCATTGTCCGGCAGCGTTCACCGCGGCGATGTGCTCGCGATATTCCTTGGCGTTCAGGCCTTTGAAGCCCGTCATCATTAAATCCATGGGCATTTGCAGTTCGTCGTTTTTTGCACCGTAGTAATCCTTGAGCTCGTTCACGTTGGTGGTCCAGGTTTCGCCGATCAGCACGGAGCCGTATTCGTCGGCGACGGTGCGGAGTTTGCGCATGGCGTCGTGTACTTCGGGCAATTTTTTGTTAAATTGTTCGATTTGATTGGGGCGGCCAAATTTGTCGGTGCCGGGAGCGGGCGGATTATCGGTCAGTGCGGGATCTTCGTAAAGAGTGTCGACGGCGTCGAGGCGGAAACCGGCAACGCCGCGTTTGTACCAGAAACGTGTTACGTCGAGCATGGCTTTTTCGACGGCGGGATTGCGCCAATTGAGGTCGGGTTGCTCAGGATAAAAGTAGTGGTAATAATATTGGTTCGTTTTTTTATCGAGAGTCCAGCCGGGAGAACCGAAAGTTGAAAGCCAATTGTTGGGCGGTTCGTTGGGGCCCTTGCCGTCGCGCCAGATGTACCAGTCGCGGTGCATAGAAATTTTCGAGGAGCGGGAATCGATGAACCATTTATGTTTGTCGGAGGTATGGTTGACGACAAAATCTAAGATCACTTTGATGTTGCGCTTTTTTCCGTCGGCGACGAGTTTGTCAAAATCCGCGAGCGTCCCGTACTTGGGATCGACGGCTTCATAATCGGAAACGTCGTAGCCGAAATCCACTTGCGGAGAAGGGAAGCACGGAGTGATCCAGACGGCGTCGACGCCCAGCTGTTTTAAATAATCGAGGTGCAGATCGATGCCTTTAAGGTCGCCGACGCCGTTATTGTCGCTGTCGGCAAAGCTGCGCGGGTAAATTTCGTAGAAGACGGAGTGCTGCCACCATTGGTGGCCTTCGGCATCGACGGGTTGTTGTTGCTGTGCGCGCGCGGAGAGAGGCAAAGCGATTGCAGTGGCAAGCAGGGCTAGCACGTAAATGAATTTAGATTTTGTCATGGCGAACCCTCCCGAAAGTGAAAACAAATTCTAGTGCTTGGAATTTTTGGCGCCGCGATGTTTCTCGACAAAGTGAATGGTCACGACGCCATTTACAAAAGTGTTGGGCGCACCGTCCGGGATGCGGACGCGAATCTGTCCGACGCCGGAATTTGATTTGAGTAATTCGCCGCCGTCGACCGAATGTATTTGACGAGGGTCGGAAACGTTTAGGAAATACTCGTGGCCCGCAATGCCGGACAGGTGCAGTGTCAGGTGGTCGCTGGACCAGGACGACTCTTCGGAGAGGATGTGCAGTTCACGGCTGGCGCTTCCGAGACTTGGGAGAAACGAGTCGTAGCTGACGGAGAAATCGTCGCGCAAACGAATGCGCACGATGTTTAGGCCGCTGTGAAGCGTGGCACCCATGCTGAGGTGTTGGTGATGGAATTTGGGTAGGACGCGGAATCCTAACGAGTGACCGTCAAGGTCGACATTGTCGACCCGGGCGCGCCAGCTGATTGGCAGCTCGAAGATGAAGGTGCACTCCTTGGCGGCGTCACCGCCTTTGCGTTGGAGCGAAACGGTAATCAACTCGGGCGCTCGCGCGTAAGTGAGATCAATCGCGCAATTTCCCGCCACGATATTTTGTGCGGAGAAGAAAGTCCAATTGGCAGGTAGGTGCGGGGCCAGCCTGATGGTTTGCGTCGCGGCGTCGGTTTCGAGGCCGAGCATGCCGCGGAGGATGGGGTTGACGACCATGGCGGCCGACCAGATTTGGTGCGGGGAGCTGGTCGAGAGGGAAGAGTAGTAATCGCCAGAGAGGACCTCGGTGGTGTGACCGAGAGAGCCGTCGAGCGCGAGCAGCGCATTGGCGCGGAGATTGGCGTACGCGGGAGCATCGCGATGGTAGTGATATTCGGCGACGCTGGCCCACCCGGTGAAGAGGGGCCAGACGGCGCCGAAATGATAGCCGCCGGCGCTGTATTTTGCGGAGTCGTTGCCGATGATGCGCATGCCCCAGTCGGTTTGATGGTACGGCTTGGCGAGTTCATCGATCATCTTGTCGGCTTTATCCGGGTCGAGTAAGCCAAACCACATGGGAACGGTAGAGAGGACGGTGGGTTCGTCGATTTTCTTATTGTCTTTATCAAGCGCGAAGGCGAAGTGCTTGGTTTCCGGTATCCAAAACGCTTGGTTGAGGAAATATTTCTGTTTATCGAAGGTCGCGGCAAGCTCCTTGCTTTGCGATTCGTCGCCAGCGAATTTGGCAAGATCGGACAGTGCGCGCAATGCTTCGAGGCCTAACCCGCTTTGGTAGAGTTCGGTTTTTACGGGAAGGAGGGGGCCGCCTTCGACCCAGCCGTGTCCGACGCCGAAGTTTTGCGGGAGGCCGTTCGCGTCATACGTCGATCGCAGAAACGCATACGCCTTTTCGATGCTGGGCCATTTTTCTTTCGCAAATGCCACGTCACCACTCATGGTGACGTAATCATTCATGGTGATGAGGTACAGCGGTGTGGCGTCGGCCGAAGCCCAGGCGTAAGGATAATCGGTGAACCACGGAACCAGGCTGGCGCCTTGCGCGATCTCATGGGGAATTTTTCCATCGGCGCGCTGCACCTTGCTGAGAAAATCCAGGGCGGTGCGCGTACTGGCAAAATCCCCCGCCGCGTCAAAAGCCAGCGAAGTCCACATGGAATCGCGGCCGAAAAACCACGCGAAGCCAGGGCGCTGACTGCTACCGGAGGTGCGGTATCCAGCGACGATTCCCGTGCCGAGGTACGGATTTTTCACTACGCCTTGGAGTTCGCTGATACGCGACCAGTCATAAGCGTCTTGGATCTGTTTGTCGGGCAGTTCCAGGCTGACAGTGCGCGCGAGATAATCTCGATAGTAGTCCGCAGAACTTTTCAGCAAGGCATCGGAATCGGCAAGCAGGTGCCGGTAAGTTTTGTCGGCTTCCGCAGGGCCGTTCACGGATGCAGCGATGACGATTAACTTTGTTTCTTTGCCTTTTTGCGTGACGCCAAGATGGAAGCCGCTTTGGTCGGAGCTGGAATAGTTGGTGGCGTATTCCACTTGTTGGTCGATGGTGGTCGGGGAGCCAACGAGGGCGACGAATTTCTTGGTTTCTTCACCAATGTAAAAGGCGTTGCGGGGTTTGTCCCAATATCCATAGGTGCCGCCCAGCGCAGCGGGCCACTCCAACTGAAAATCGCGCTGAAACTGAACTTCAATATCCAGCGGATGCTCGGTTTCGATTTCTAATTTGATGATCGTGCCTTGCTCGTTGTCCGGAACAAAAAAGGTTTCGCGGACGTTGTAACTATCTCCGGTGTAGAGAATCGTTACGGATTCGGGGCGCGCGGTGATGGTGCGAGCCAGCGAGGCGGCCTCGAGGATGCGAGCGTCGGTGTGAAACCGCAAGTGAAAATCGCGCAGAATTTTCAGCGGGTAGACCCACGCTTCGATATTTCCGGATTCGTTGCCGAAGATCCCAGCTTCGGTGCCCACGGCGCAAAGAAATTCCCACGGACGCACGGAGCGAGAAAGTTCGAGGGTTTTAGGGGGCGACGCGGCAATCGCAGCCTGTCCCGCTGGAGCAAGATTTTGCGGGGCCGCACACGTCGCATGCGGCGACAAAAAGGACAGGAAGAACGCGAACGCGAGCAGTCTCGACTCGCGGCTCAACCTTCCACGGATTTTCTGATTTGCGGTGCGAATAGAGACTTCGCGAGGAGTTCGTGCGCGACGATTCAGCGGCCATCGTGATTCATGCACTTGCAATGCGCGGGCGCCCTTACTATAAGTGGAATGCTGGAGTCTAGCATGGGCCACGCCCGGGAAGGTACAACCCCTTTTGTCCACATCGCGCCGTAGGTTCTTGCAGTCGCTGAGCCGTTCGGCGATGGTCTTTTCTTTTGACAATATATTGTCGCTGGTACAACCAAGAAATTTGCTCGGTCGCGTGGATTTGCCTGTAATGCAGGACGCCGCGAACGCCGCGGCAACCTCCGCGACCTTGGCCGCTAAGGGCGTGCCCAGTCCGCCCGCCGATCTGGGCGTGAACTTCGTAAACGTTGCGCGAGAGGCCGGGCTGAACGCGCGCACCATCTTTGGCGGTGAACACAAAAATAAATACTTGCTCGAAACGACCGGCTGCGGCGTGGCGTTCTACGACTACGACAACGACGGTTGGCTGGATATTTTCCTGGTGAACGGCACGCGACTGGGAGGATTCCCTGCCGGGCAAGAACCGACCTCGCATCTTTTCAAGAACAATCGTGACGGAACGTTTACTGACGTTACCGTGAAAGCCGGCGTGGCGCGTTCCGGCTGGGGTCAAGGCGTGTGCATCGGCGACTACGACAACGATGGCTACGAAGATTTATTTGTCACTTACTTTGGCAAGAATGTTCTGTATCACAACAACGGTAACGGAACGTTTACCGATGTCAGCGAAAAAGCCGGCGTGGCGGGCAATGGCAAGCGCTGGAACACCGGCTGCGCGTTTCTGGATTTTGATCGCGACGGCCATCTTGATCTCTTCGTCGCCAATTATATCGACATGGATTTGCGCACCGCACCAGTGCCCGAGTCTGGCCCGTGCAACTACAAAGGTGTGCTGGTTGCTTGTGGGCCGCCGGGTTTGAACGGCGGCAAAAATATCCTGTATCACAACAATGGCGACGGAACGTTCACCGACGTTTCAAACGGTTCCGGAGTGCTGGACGCCAACGGAACCTACGGATTAGGCGTGCTGACCGCGGATTTCGACAATGACGGTTGGCCCGACATTTACGTGGCCAACGATTCGACGGCCAGCGCGCTCTACAAAAATTTAAGAAATGGCAAGTTCACGGACGTCGCCATGGAAGCCGGCTGCGCGTTGAGCGCCGATGGCAAGCCGCAAGCCGGCATGGGTGTGTCCGCGGCGGATTACGATCTGGACGGAAATCTCGATATTGTGAAAACAAATTTTGCCGGCGATACCCCATCGCTCTATCACAATTTAGGGAGCGGCGTTTTTGAAGACGCCACGTTTCAGGCTGGACTGGGCAAGCACACGCAATTTCTTGGGTGGGGTTGCGGATTTTTAGACATGGACAACGACGGCTGGCCGGATATCTTAATTTGCAACGGCCATGTGTATCCGGAAGTGGAACAGCTACGCACCGAAGCCGGCTACGCGCAGCAGAAATTGCTCTACCGCAATTTACGCGACGGACGGTTTGAAGACGTTTCGCAGCGCGGTGGAACCGGAATCATGAATCCGTTTGCCTCGCGCGGATGCGCGTTTGGAGATTTTGACAACGACGGCGACATCGACGTGGTGGTGAACACGGTAAACGACTTGCCGCAATTGCTGCGCTGCGATTCCACAGTGAGGAACTGGATCAAGGTGCGCACCATAGGCACAAAATCCAATCGCAGCGGCATCGGTGCGCGTTTGCGGTGCATCACGCATCCTGCGGATGAAAAAAATCCACATCAGCAAATTGATGAGGTGCGCAGTGGCGGAAGCTATATTTCACAGAACGATTTGCGTGTACATTTCGGCCTGGGAAAAGCTGAGAGGGTGGAATTGCTAGAGATTCGCTGGCCTAGCGGTGCAGTCGATACACTAAAGGACATCAAGCCCAACCAGTTGATTTATGTGAAAGAAGGACAAGGCGTGGTGCGCAGCGTGCAATTTGACGGCACAAAAACGTCGAAATAAATTGCTCACGGAGCGGCGGTTTCAGCAAGCGCGAGTTTCTTTCCCGAACCCTCGCGCAAAGTGTGAATCTTGTCCACCTCTAAATCCTCAAATGTTTCCGTCAGCCCGCTAACCCAGCGGATTTCCACCCAAGCAATCTTTTTCTCCGCTCCTAATCCAAAATGCACGCGCATGTCGTTGTTCGAATCGTAACTGGAACCGCTGCGCACTTCATCGACGAGGATACGGTTGCCCACTCTTACCCGAATCCGCGAACCGATTCCGTCGCGATTGGATTTCACGCCCACCGTTCGCACGGCAATCCAATGATTCACGGTTCGCACACTGTTTACCAGCAAGCTCGGCGCCGCGTTCATGTTGCTTACCACCGCCGAAAGCTTTCCGTCATTCCAAAGATCGCCAATCGCCAGCCCGCGCGAGGAACTTGCCGTGCTGATGCCCGGCCCAGCCGAAGCGGAAATATCCGTGAACGTTCCGTTGCCGTTGTTGTGATAGAGAATCCGCGGCTCCTGAAAATTGCTGCCCAAGTGTTGTTCGTCGACTTCCGGATACACGTGGCCATTCACCACCAGCAAATCGGGCCAGCCATCGTTGTCAAAGTCGAAAAACATAGCGCCCCAACCCAGATATTGCGTGTGCAAGCCCAGCCCGGCGCTCGTCGTGACATCGTCGAACGTGCCATTTCCATTGTTGCGATAAAGCGTAGAAGTATCGTCGGAAAAATTTGTTTTGAAAATATCGAGATGTCCGTCGCCGTTGTAGTCGGCGATGGTCGATCCCATGCCCGCCTGTGCGCGGCCATCTTCGTTAAAAGCCGCCCCGGCGAGTACCGCAGCGTCCGTAAAGGTGCCGTCGTGGTTGTTGCGATACAGGATGCTTGCCGTACTGTCACACGCCACGTAGATGTCCGGCCAGCCGTCCTCGTCGAAATCAAGCGTGGAAACACTCAGCGAATAGTGACCGTTGGTTTGATCGATGTGCGCTTTTTTTGTGACGTCTTCAAACGTTCCGTCGCCGCGGTTGTGGTACAGGGTGTTGCTCGCCGCCGGCAATCCTCGCGGTCCGCACATCACCGGGACGCCTTTCCACATGCATGACGGCCCTTCTCCCGGCTTGGGAGCGTTAGCTAGATTGAGATCCACATAGTTCGCCACCATCAAATCCACGTGGCTGTCGCGGTCGTAATCGACAAACGCGCAACCGCTTCCCCACGATTTCCCGGTGCCTGCGACGCCGGCCTTTTCGCTGACATCGCTGAACGTGCCGTCGCCATTGTTGTGATACAGAACATTTTTCCCGTAGTAAGTGACGTACAAATCTTCGTTACCGTCATTGTCGTAATCGCCGACGCACACGCCTTGGCCCCACCCCACATGCGTAAGCCCCGCTTTCGCGGTCACATCGGTGAATGTACCGTCACGATTGTTGTGATAAAGGTGACTGCCAGGAGCCTGCGAACCGCTAGCCCCATCAAGCGTTGTGCCGTTTACGATGAAAATGTCGGGCCAGCCGTCATTGTCATAATCAAAAATTGCCACGCCCGTTCCGGTCGTTTCTATGATGTACTTTTTTGTGTGGACGCCACCGAAAATAGTCTGGGCGGTCAGGCCAGCTTTTGCCGCCACATCGCTGAAATACGCGATGGGCGACAGAGTTTTTCCCGCCGGCAAAGGCGCCGAATTCTGCGGAAGGGCTGGCGTCGCCAAAAAAAAGGCGACGGCCAGCCGCAAGAGCGTCGGCATCACGGTGCAAATGTTTTTACGAATTTTCGATGAAAACATGGGCCTCGCCGCGATTCCCAAGCAGTATAACCGCACTAGCAACGCGCTTGAATATTGCGAGCAGCTCGCTCTTCCGACTGCCCGTGAAAAAATGCTGGCACCAACAGACGAGATGTTGAGACCATTTAACCAATGAAGATGCGTTCGCATAATTTGGATTTCGTCCGGCACGCAGTCCGAGCGGTCTCAGCGGCTGCTTGGCTCTTGGCTCTATTATTGGCAGCTTCCAGCGAATGCCAGACCCCTCATGAGCCGACGGCCCAAGCCGTTCAGAAGGCCGACTCCCTTTACGCGCAAGGGATGAATGAGTTGCAAAAAGGTGATTTGGCTGCGGCGCGCTCCACTTTTGAAAAAGTCGTGCTGACCTTGCCCGCGAGCGCCGAAGCGCACAACGCACTCGGTTTCGTGCTGCTCACGCAAGGCGACCTCGCAAGCGCTCTCGGACAATTGCAGACGGCGGCGCGTCTTAAACCGGATTTCGTTCAGGCACATTTGAATCTTTCAAATGCCTACCTGCAGCAAGGCGCCACGGCACCAGCCCTTCGCGAAGCGCGTGAAGCCGTGCGCCTGGCGCCTGAGGACTCCGAAACCCACCGTGTACTCGCTCGCGCGGAGGCCTTCTCCGCGAAACTTCCCGACGCTGAAGCCGAGTTTGCGCGCGCCATCGCGCTTGAGCCGCAACGCGCACAGTTAGACGACGAACTCGGCACCGTGCTGGTACAAGATGGCAAGCCCGCGGAAGCCGAAGCGCAATTTGAAAAGGCGGTGGCGCTGGCTCCGCAAGCACTCCCGCCGCACTTGCATCTGGGCGTGCTCCGCGAGCAGCAGCACCGCCCGGAACAAGCCGAGCCGGAGCTGCGAACCGTGTTACGGAGTGACCCAGAAAACCCGCAAGCGCATTACTATTTAGGGCGCGTGCTACGCGCGCAAGAGAAACCACTCGAAGCCATCGCGGAATTTCGCGCGGCGGTGGCAGCCCTGCCGGATTTCGATGATGCGCTGAACGCTTTGGGCTTGTTGTTGCAGCGCGCGGGAGAAATGGAAGAAGCCGCGCAAACTTTCCGAAAACTAATCGCGCTCCGGCCGGAAAATGCGGACGCCCACAATAACCTGGGTTTGACGCTCTTGCAGATTGGCGACGGCAAAGGCGCGGTGTCGGAATTCTCCACCGCGCTTCGTCTGCGCCCCGACGATGGCGGCTATCGCAAAAATCTCGGTGTCGCGTACTTGCAGATGACGGACTTCGATGCCGCCATCGCACAATTCGAAGCCGCGCTCAAGACCACCCCGAACGATGCCTCGCTGCATTACGATTTGGGCCTCGCTCTAAAATTGAACGATCGTTTGCCGGAGGGCATCGCTGAATTACGTAAGGCCGAAGAAATCGATCCGCAGCAGCCGGACGCGCACTACACCTTGGGTGTCACCTTGTGGCAGCAAGGCGATTTACCCGAAGCGGCGAACGAATTGCGCGCCGCGATCCGCGTAAAGCCGGATTACGCGGAAGCCCACTACACGCTTGGCACGGTGCTGAAACAGCAAGGGAGCCTCGGGGATGCCGCGGTCGAACTGCGCGAGGCGCTTCGTTTGCAGCCCGATTTTGCGGGTGCTCACACCACGCTCGCCGGAGTCCTGCGGCAATTGGGTGACACGGAGGGT
>Ga0182024_10006237_pt1 | contig 26294 bp, 26 predicted proteins | sample P32metaG_FD_120480 | JGI IMG/M metagenome (GOLD analysis project Ga0182024, IMG submission 120480) | Permafrost microbial communities from Stordalen Mire, Sweden - P3-2 metaG (Illumina Assembly) | ecosystem: Environmental > Terrestrial > Soil > Wetlands > Permafrost | place: Sweden: Stordalen... | reverse complement strand
CGCGACCTGCCCCCGGAAGTGATCGCGATCGGCGAGACGCAGGAGCGCCTGTGCTGGATCGTCCCGCCGTCGTTCACGCCGACGCTGCTGGAAATCTACAACGACATCTATTCGCTGCCGCGCGTCGGGCGCGGCGCCTGCGCCGCCGTCATCGGCAAAGTCACGGAGTCGGGTCGTTACGTCGCGCGCCACCGCGGCGAAACCGTCATGGACGTCGACCTCGAATTCTTGACCGCCGGCGTACGGTATTCTCGACCGTACCTGCTGCCGAAACCGGAACGCGCATCCGAAGAGGAATTGCAGGACGCTTACTGGGCCGTCTCCGCGAAGACAATGGATTCGGGGCTGAGTCTTCTCGCACGCATCCTCGCCCATCGAGACGTGGGGTCACGCGCATCGATCTATCGTCGCTACGACGGCGTCGTTCGCGGATGTACGGCTGTGCCGCCGGGTTACGCTGACGCGGGCGTGCTCGTTCCGTTGCCGGGATCGCCCCTTGCGGTCGCGCTGGGAGTGGGCGGCAACCCGCGATACGGAAAGATCGATCCGCGACGGGCCGCAGAACTTGCGGTCATTGAGGCGATCGCACAAGTGACAGCGGTCGGGGCAAATCCCGTCGGTCTGACGGACTGCTTGAACTTCGGCGACCCGACCGTGCCGGAACAGATGGGCGCCTTCGTTGCAGCCGTCGACGGATTGGCGGAAGCAGCGACACGTTTGGGCGTGCCGTTTGTGAGCGGCAACGTCTCGCTCTACAACCGGTCCACTATCGGGACGCACGTCGCACCGTCGCCGATCGTCTCGTGCATTGGCGTCATTGACGACATTTCTCGCTCGGTGACGGGAGGTCTGCGGCACCGGGGGTCGGTTCTTGCATTCATCGGAAATGCGCCGATGGAGCCCGCTGTCGGTGGAACGGTACTTGCCGAAGTCATGGGCGTGCGCTTGGGTTCGCTGCCGGCCGTGGACTATCAAGAGTACCGGCGCATGTGCACGCTCGTGCGGGAGGGCATCCAGCGCGGCATTATCGCGAGTGCTCGTGACGTCAGCGATGGCGGAATATTGGTCGCGGCGACAGAGATGGCGTTCGCGTCCGCTAGTGGCCTGGGGTTCTCGTTCGACGAGGACTGCCCTCTGATCAACGGCGCTGCTTATGGCTTCTCGACGTGGTTTGGCGAGCACGTCGGATTCGTGATCGAGACGCGGGATATCGACGCGCTCGTAGCAATGGCGGGCGGGTGGCAGCTTATCGAGCCGTTTGGGAAAACCGTCGCTGAACCGTACGTCCTTCGCTACGAAGCTAGCGATGAGCCGCTAGAGCGGATTGCACTTATGGAGCTGCGCGAGGCGTGGCAGATCCCGCTGCGCGACTTCTACGGGAGCGTGGCATAAGTGCCGCAGGTAGCGGTCGTCGTCTTTCCGGGGACGAACAGCGAAGATGAGACGCTGCGAGCGCTGCAGGCGGTTGGTCTCGAGGCCGCGCTCGTGCATTGGAGTGCGCCGGAATCGCTCGCGCGGTTCGATGCGTACGTGCTGCCGGGCGGCTTTGCGTACGAGGATCGGATCCGGGCGGGCGCAGTGGCCGCGTATGATGCGGTGATGGATCCGGTGATCGAAGGCGCGGAGGCGGGGAAACTCGTTCTCGGGATTTGCAACGGGGCGCAGATCTTGGCTGAAGCCGGACTTGTACCGGGAACGGCCGGCGTGCGGCGTCCGACGGCGGCGTTCGCGCCGAACGCGAGCGGCCGTTTTCAGTCGGTTCACGTCTACGTGAAGCTTGCGGTCGCGCCGGAACGGGTTCCGATTCTCGCCGGTATCGAGGCCGGCGCGGTGATTCCCGGCTGGGCGTCGCACGGCGACGGCCGTCTGGCGGCTCCGGCCGGCGAGCTCGAACGCATCGTGTCCAACGGCCATCTCGCCTTCGTCTACGCGGATCGCGACGGCACTCAGGTTCCGGCACCGAACGGCGCCGCGCTCGACTGCGCCGGGATCGTGAATCGTGCCGGCAATGTACTGGCGATCATGCCGCATCCGGAGCGCGATGCGTGGACGTATCAGCACGTCGATGGAAGTCGCGACGCCGCGCGCGGGGACACGGAGGCAACGCTCGCGCCCTCCGGCGGCATTCGCTTCTTCGAGCATTTTGCGCGCGCGGTCCGCGGACGGGTGCCCGCATGACGCGGGTGTTTGCCGTGTCGCTCATCATTCCCGACAACGAAGCCTTCACGGCGTACGAAACGCTGGCGCGCCTCGGCGTCCCGGCCGCGCGTGTCGTCCGCAGCGACATTTGGCTCTTCGAGGTCGTGCCTGAATCAGCCGAGGCGCTTGCATCCTCGGTCGCCCAGATCGAGACCCTCTACAATCCGAACAAGCATCGCTTGGCTGAACGGACGAGCGACCTTCCCGAGCCCGGCGAGGTTTGGATCGCCTCTCGCGACGAAGCCCCCGTAACCCAGATAGCGGGACGCCGGCTTCCCGGGGTCACTGCGATCCGGCGCCGCACCTCGTGGCGGCTGCTCGACGAGGCCGGCCAAGACATCGCTCCGTCCGATCGTGACCGCGCCGTCGCGACCTTCCTCTGCAATCCCGCGTTTCAGGTAGCAATAACATGACGATGATGGTCGAACCGCTCCTTTCCGGCCAGAAGCGCAGAGACGGCGTTGGCGATATGTATACGATCGCGACGCTGGGGTCGCATTCGGCGCTGCAGATCCTCAAGGGCGCACGCGACGAGGGCTTCCGCACGTTGGCGGTCGCGAGTCGCGAGACCGAACGGCTGTACCGCTCGTTCGCGTTCGTCGACGAAGTCATCACGATCGACCGTTACAGCGATTTCATGCTGCTGGTCCCCGAACTCGAGCAGCGCAAGATCATCATCGTGCCGCACGGGTCCTTCGTCGCGTACCTCTCGCTCGAAGAACACAAGAAGATGCGCATCCCGTATTTCGGGAACAAAGCGGTGCTCGACTGGGAAGCGTCACGTGAACTGCAGCGTGACTGGCTGCTGCGCGCCGGGCTGAAGCTGCCGCGCCAGTTTACGACCGGCGCCGAGATCGACCGGCCGGTGATCGTCAAGCTCTACGGCGCGCAGGGCGGCAAAGGGTACATGTTCCTGCGCGACGCCCAGGACTTCGAAGAGCGCGCTTCGCTCTTGGCACGGCAGCATTACATCCTGCAAGAGTACATCATCGGCGTGCCGCTCTACATTCACTATTTCTACTCGCCGCTGACGGGCCGGCTTGAGATCATGTCGATGGATCGACGCTACGAGACCAACGTCGACTCGCTCGGACGCATTCCGTCAGCGGCGCAGGCTTCGATGGACATCGATCCGTCGTACGTGGTGGTCGGCAACTCGCCGATCTCGCTGCGTGAGTCGATGCTCGCCGAGGCCTATCGGATGGGCGAAGACGTCGTGCGCGTCAGCCAGGAGATCTGCGGACCGAAGGGCTTGTTCGGCGCGTTCTGCATCGAGACGATCATCACGCCCGACACGCAGTTCTACATTATGGAGATTTCGGCCCGGATCGTGGCCGGGACGAACCTGTTCATCGACGGTTCACCCTACTCGTATCTGAACTACAGCGAGCCGATGTCGACCGGGCGGCGGATCGCGCGCGAGATCAAGAATGCTTTGCTCTCGAATTCGCTCGACTCCGTGCTGGACGACAGTACGATCTGAAGCCGGCGTGTACGTGATGCGGTGCCGCGTGGTTACCGCGGCTTTCCTCTGCGTGGGGGTCGGGCTGGCGAGTCTGCCCGCGCGCGCAGCACTCAACGTCGATCCGACACAGCTGTACGCGCAGATGAAGGCCTCGTACGACAAGGGTACCGCATCGGGCTGGCACCTCGCGGACGAATTGGACTACTTCTCATCGGTCGTGAACGCCGGACGGGCCTACGAATTGCGCCGGCGTGCCGATCCGAACAACCTCGCCCTCAAGGGTGTCACGGTCGATTTGGCGACGCAGCTCGATTACGACCCGCTGATCAACGATGATGCGGCGGAATGGTACGTGCGGCTGGCCGCGACGGCCTGGCAGGACGATCCCCAACGCGGCGTCGCGGCGCATGCGCTGCTCGCCAAGCTCGATGCGGAAGACGCCGAGGCGGGGCAGCTGGCACGCGATGCCGACAACGATGCCGCCGCGCTGGTCGCGGCGTATCCGCTCGACGTGCAGGCATTGCTGGGTCAAGTCGAAGCCGATCTGCGGGCCTACAACCTCACCCAGGACACGGCCTGGCGCACGCTGGCGCTGCAGCGCGCCGCGCAGGCGACGTTCCCGCTCGGCGCGCTGCCCGATGACGTGCGCCGGGTGTTCTATCCGATCGTCGACGCGGCGCGAAACGCCGGTCCCGGGTACTCGCCGGCCGAGCGTGAGGCCGCGCGCGTCGTTGCGTCCCATCAAGCGTCGGTCCACAGCGTGCCCGTGATCGGGCGGGTCGTCTCGCACAACGTCTACCTTCAGATCACGGCGCCGGCCGACGAGTATTTCGGACAGACTCGTCTCTCGCCGCTCGGCGTCCGCAACGAGATCGCGCGCATCGCAAAGTATCTCGACGCGGGCTGGGGCGGGCGCATGACCAAGGACACCTTGTGGGTGGTCGATTCACTGGACGACTGGCAGCAGCAGTATCCGCGCGACTACGAGCTGCCGCGGCTCTACCGTCGCGCGTACGACGCGCTTTCGCGGGAGGATACGCCCGAGGCGAAAGCGGCGAGTACGGCCGTCCGGCGCACGATCGTGGTCTCGTATCCGTCATCGCCCGAGGCGCGAAGCTTCCTTTCATCGTAACAGGCCGGAAAGGAGAGCGGTGTTCGATCTATTGGGGACGCTGGCGACGTACGACCGGGAGCGGCTGACGCTGTGCTCGATCGGCAGCCATTCGGCACTCGAAGTGGCGTCCGGCGCGCGCGCGCAGGGGCTGCGCAATCTCGTCGTCACCGAACGCGGCCGCGAGGAAACCTACAGCCGCCACTATGCTCGCCGTCTCGAAGCTCCGGCGCGCGGCTGCGTCGATGCGACGCTCGAGCTCGAGCACTTCGCCGACATCCTCGACGACGCCGTGCAGGCTCGTCTGCTGGCCGAAACGGTGCTCTTCGTCCCCAACCGCTCGTTCGAGGTGTACCTCCACCAGCGCTACAGCTACGCCGAGATCGAGCAGCGCATGCGGGTGCCGTTCTTCGGCAACCGCCGCCTGCTGCGGGCCGAGGAGCGCGACGAGTCCGACAATCAGTACGCGCTGATGGATCGGGCGAACATCCGCAGTCCGCGCCGGTTGAGCTCCCCCGACCAGATCAATGGCCTGGTGATGGTGAAGGCGCCGCATGCGACGGTCTCGTTCGAACGCGCCTTCTTCCTGGCCCGAAATGAAGACGAATACACGGCGGCCGCCGCGCGGCTGATGGAAGCCGGAACGATCACGGCCGCTGGGCTGAGCGGCGCGGTGATCGAGGAGTTTGCGCTCGGGCCGACCATCAACCTCAACTTTTTCTGGTCGCCGCTGCTGGGCGAGCTCGAACTGATGGGTACCGACACGCGCCGTCAGACGAATCGTGACGGGTTCGTCGGCTTGCCGTTTCACCAAGCACGCGACTTGGCCGACGAGCCGGTGAAGCTCGAGGAAGCCGGACACATCGCCGCCACGCTGACCGAATCGATGCTCGAGAAAGCGTTCGCGATGGGGGAGCGGTTCGTCCGTGCGACGCAAGAGGTCGACGGCGTCGGCGTGATTGGGCCGTTCGCGCTGCAGTGCGTGATCGTCAGCGGACCGCCGAAGGATTTCGTCGTCTATGACGTGAGCTTGCGGATCCCGGGTTCGCCCGGCACGCGCTACACGCCGTACTCGGCGTACCGCTGGGGGCGCGACGTGTCGATCGGCGAACGCATTGCCATGGAGATCGTGTGGGCGCGCGAGGCGGACCGGCTGGCCGAGGTGCTCACATGAGCACGGTCGTCATCCTGGATTTCGGCGCGCAGTACAGCCAGCTGATCGCGCGACGCGTGCGCGAGGCGCGCGTGTACTCCGAACTGCTTCCTTACGACGCACCGTGGGAAGAGATCGCGAAGCGCAAGCCTGCGGCAATCATCTTAACCGGGGGACCGGAATCGACGCTTACCGTCGACGCCCTCGAGTGCGATCCGCGGGTGTATACGTCGGGCGTGCCGCTACTCGGCATCTGCTACGGAATGCAGCTGATCGCGAAGCACTTGGGCGGCGCGTTGGTCCCGCTCGAGCACAGCGAGTTCGGCCCGGCGCAGCTTGCGCTCGAATACGCCGACGCGCCGCTGTTTCTGGGCGTCCCGCGCGAGTCGCGCGTGTGGATGTCCCATGGCGACTCGGTCACGACCGTGCCGCCGGGGTTCCGCGCCCTCGCGCACACCGCGCGCTGCGCGATCGCCGCGATCGGCGACGACGCGCGCCGGATGTACGGCGTGCAATTCCACCCCGAGGTGGTCCACACCGAAGCCGGCTCGGCGATCCTCGAGAACTTTCTCCACACGCTGGCCGGCATCGCGCCGACCTGGCGAATGGACTCGTGGGTCGACGGCGCGATCGCCACGATCCGGGAACAGGTCGGCGACGCAAACGTCCTCTGCGCGCTCTCCGGCGGCGTGGATTCGGCCGTTGCCGCGACGCTGGTGTCCCGCGCGATCGGCAAACAGCTGACCTGCATCTACGTCGACACGGGGCTGATGCGCAAGGACGAATCGGCCGGCGTCGTGGCCGCATTTCGCGACGTGCTGCACCTCAACGTCATCCACGTCGACGCGTCGAAACGTTTCCTCGCGCGCCTTGCCGGCGTCGACGATCCCGAAGAGAAACGGATTCGCATCGGGCACGAATTCATCGGCGTCTTCGAAGCCGAAGCGAAGAAGATCGCGGATGCCCGCTTCCTGGTGCAAGGCACGCTGTATCCCGACGTCATCGAGTCGAAGACGCCGGGCTCGAAAGCAGGACACAAGATCAAGTCGCATCACAACGTGGGCGGCCTGCCCGAACACATGGAACTCGGCTTGGTCGAACCGTTGCGTGCGTTGTTCAAAGACGAAGTGCGCGAGGTGGGCCGGGTACTCGGCCTTCCCAGTGCGATCGTCGAACGGCAGCCGTTCCCTGGCCCCGGGCTCGCGGTGCGCATCATCGGCGAAGTGACGCCGGAACGCTTAGCGCTGGTTCGGGCTGCCGATGCGATCGTCACCAGTGAGATCGACGCTGCGGCGGCCGAACTCTCCCCGCGTCCGTGGCAGTACTTTGCCGTGCTGACGCCGGTCAAGAGTGTCGGCGTCATGGGCGACGGCCGCACCTACGGCAACCTGGTCGGCGTCCGCGCGATCACGAGCGAAGATGGGATGACCGCCGACTGGGCTCGGCTTCCCCACGATCTGCTGGCGCGAATCGCCAGCCGCATCGTCAACGAGGTTCCGGGGGTCAATCGCGTCGCCTACGACATCACGTCGAAACCGCCGGCGACCGTGGAGTGGGAGTAGCGGCGTGAGGATCCTGGTCGTCGGCGGCGGCGCCCGCGAGGACGCGCTGTCGTGGCGGCTGGCGGCCTCTCCGTCGTGCGAGGCGCTGGTGCACGCTCCCGGCAACGCCGGCACCGCGGCACGCGGAGAAAATTGGAGCGACGTCGCGGTGACGGATGCGCGCGCCATCGCGGCGCGCGCACGTGATGCACGCATCGACCTCGTGATCCTGGGTCCCGAAACCGCGATCGCGGCGGGCGTCGGTGACGCCTGCCGCGATGCCGGTCTGTCCGTCTTCGGACCGAATCGCAGCGGCGGCCGGCTCGAGTCGAGCAAGATCTTCGCCAAGCGCTTCATGGAGCGGCACACGATTCCGACCGCGCCGTTCAAGATCGTGCACACGGTCGAGCAAGCGAAGCGCGTCCTCGACAACTGGCGCGGCGGCGCGGTGGTGAAAGCGGACGGCTTGGCAGCCGGCAAAGGCGTCGTCGTCTGCGACGATGCGGCCGAAGCGCTCGCGACCGTGCGGGCGTGGTACGAGGGCGGCGGCGTGCCGGGCGGCGGTACCGACGTGCTCATCGAGCGGCGGCTGCGCGGGCGGGAAGTCAGCGTCTTCGCCGTCGCGGACGGACGCGCGATGGTTCCGGTCGCCGCAGCCTGCGACTACAAGCGTGCCGGCGACGACGACACGGGACCGAACACCGGCGGTATGGGCGCGTACTCCCCGCCGGAGGGTTTCGGCGACGACCTGCTGGATCGCGTCCGCGAACGCGTCGTCGCACCCGTGCTGCGCGGGCTACTGGCCGAGGCGGAAGATTATCGAGGCGTACTCTACTGCGGCCTGATGGAGACCGATGCCGGGCTGCAGGTGATCGAGTTCAACGCGCGCTTCGGCGACCCGGAGACACAGGTGCTGATGCCGCGTGTCGGCGGCGATTTCGCACGCTACTGCAAGTCGGCCGCGGACGGAATGCTCGAGATCGATGCGGCGAGCTGGTCGGACGAAGCGTGCGTCGGCGTGGTCGTAGCGACCTCGAAGTATCCGTACGAGAATACACCGCTGCGGGGGCTTCCCGCCGACCTGGGCCTGCGGGAAGGCAACGTGGCATTTTGGGGGCCCTCGAAACGCGAGGGCGATAGCATCGCATCGCCGGGCGGCCGAGTGCTCACCGTCACCGCCTGCGCCACAACCGTGAAAGACGCGCGCGACCGCGTCTACGCGGCGATCGGCGACATGAAAGAACGCTTTCCGCGCGGCGCCCCGCTCGCCTACCGCTCCGATATCGCGCGGCTGAGCCCGTAAGGCGCGCACGTGACCACGCTGCGCGAACTTGCGTCGCGTCCGCTGCGCACGTTTCTGACCGTCGCGGGGATCGCAATCGGCATCCTGGCCTTGACCGTGGTCGGTTCGCTAGCCGAACGCCTGCAGACGATCGTCGCACGCTCGACCTCGCTCAACGGCGATGTCGTCTTCGCCACGATCCAACGCTCGGTGATGCTCGCGCCGGACGCGAAGGCGAGGGTCGCTCGCGCTTTCGTGCAACTGCGCGCGCTCGACGGTGTGCGGGCCGCCGTGCCTGAAATTATCGTGCCGTACGAAACCGACAACGCCGGTCGCTTCGGGCCGCCGTCGCTCGTGCTGGGGTTCCCCGCGGAAGCGCGGACGCTCGAACGCAGTTTGCTTTCGGTTGCGCGCGGTCGCGAGCCGGAATCCGGGGAACGGCGCGTCGCCGTCATCGGGCCGGATTTCGGCGCGGCGCAACGCGTGGAGCTCGGCGACGTCATCGCCCTGCAGGGCAACTCGTTCGTCGTCGTCGGCGTGCTCGACAAAGCGTTCACGATTTTCGACGCGGCGGTGGTCGTGCCGTTCGCCGACGGCCAGGACTTGCTGCGTCAGCTCTTGCCGCCGACGCTCGATCGTCTGCCGGACGATCCGGTCTCGGCATTTCTGGTGGCCGCGAAGCCCGGCAGCGACGTCAGCTTGCTCGCCCGCCGCATCGCGCTGATCGACGGCCTGGCGGCACGCGATCCGCGCGAGATCGCTGCGGCGGTGCGCTCGACGCTGGGCATCTTCGACGCAATCGTGTTCGGAGCCGCGCTGATCGCGCTCTTGGTCGGAGCATTTTCGGTGGTCAACACGATGACGATCGCGGTCAGCGAGCGCACGCGCGAAATCGGCATCCGCAAAGCGATCGGGGCGACGGACACCGACATCCTGCTGACCTTCGTCGGCGAAGCGGCGGCAATCGGCGCGCTCGGAGGAGCGGCCGGAATCGTGCTCGGATTGGCGGTCGTGGCGGGGCTCGATGCGCGCAGCGCCGCAGGCGGGAGCGTCCAGTTGTTCGCGATCTCGCCGAACGTTGCACTCGGCGCCTTCACGTTTTCCGTCGTGCTGAGCTGCGTGGCAGGCCTCATCCCGGCGTTCACGGCGGCACGCCTGCCGCCGACGGTCGCGCTGCGCCACTGATGTCGGGCGCGGCGCTGGTCGACGTGCGAAACGTCGTCAAAGTTCATGCGCCGGGGACGCCGACCGAGGTCCGCGCGCTCGACGGGATCAGCTTCGCGGTGCCGGCCGGCGCCTACGTTGCGATCGTGGGTGAGAGCGGCAGCGGAAAGACGACGCTGATGCACGTCTTGGGCGGGCTCGACCGTCCGTCGTCCGGTGACGTGCTCGTCGACGGACGCTCGCTGGCCGCCACGACGCGCCGCGAGCTGGCCGCAATTCGCGCGCGCTCGATCGGTTTTGTCTTTCAGGGCTTCAACTTGCTGCCGAATCTCGACGCCCGGGAGAATGTCGCGCTCGCGGCCCGCTACGGCGGTCATCGCGCCGACGCGTCGGCGCGCGCGGAGCGCGTGCTGGATGAGGTTGGGCTGGCGGCGCGGATGCGCCATCGTCCCGCGGCACTCTCCGGCGGCCAGCAGCAGCGAGTCGCGATCGCCCGCGCGCTGGTGAACGAGCCTGCGATCGTGCTCGCCGACGAGCCGACCGGCGAATTGGACTCGCGCACGGCCCAGACGGTACTCGATCTGCTGGATGCGCTGAACGGCCGCGGCCAGACGCTGATCGTCGTGACGCACAGCGAGGCCGTGTGGCGCCGAGCGCAGCGCGTCATCCGTCTGGCCGACGGTCGCATCGTGAGCGACGATGCGGCGTAGCGCGTTTCTCGGCTTGCTCGCGGTCGCGGGCTGCGCGCACCGGCGCGCTGCGATCGAGCCGTTCCGGACCGCCCTGCCCGGGGTTCGGATCGTCGCGCTGGGCGACTCGCTCGCATTTGGAACCGGCGCCTCGTCGCCCGAGCACGCGTTCATCTTCCGCGCCTACGAGCGCGTGCGCGACCGACGTCCGGCCTCGGAGATCGCCAACTTCGCGATGGGGGGTTCGACGGCGCGCGACGTCCTGCGTCTCCAGGTTCCGCGTCTGGCCGGAACGCGCTTCGACATCGTGGTGATCTGCGTCGGCGGGAACGACGTCGTTCATCGCGTCGATCCCGCGACGTTCGCCCAGACGTACACGCGCCTCTTGGCCGCGGTTCATCGGGCCCAGCCGGCGGCGCGGATCGTGTGCTGCGGTGTTCCGAACGTCGGGATCAGCCCCTTGTTCGCCGGCCGGGACCACGCGGCAGTCACCCACCTGGCCCGCGCTGACGACGACGCCGTTCGTGCTGCGGCGCGCGCGCGAGCAGACGGCTTCGTGGATCTCTTCGCCGTCACCAACGCGGCGCGCGGCGACGCCGCGCGGTTTCTCTCCGACGATCGGTTTCATCCCGGCGATGCCGGCTACGCGCAGATGGCCGACGCGCTCGCGCCGGCACTCGTGCGCGCCGCGAACGCGCAGTCTGCACCGGTGCCTCAGCCGCCGTCGTAGCCGCCGCGCGCGGGGTAACCTTTCTTTCCCGACGCGTTGAGGACGAACCCCACCGTGCCACGCACACGACGTTCTCGGCGCCCGGTGCGCGCTTCCTGGTGTCGCCGAGCTAACCGAGTCTATACGCGCCCGGCTCGCAGAGCGGCATGACGGCGTGTGCGCCCCCGCGAAACCGGCGCAACGTGGAATCGCTTTCTCCCGAGGTCACCCCCGCCGCCGTGGCCGCGCCGGCTCGCCGCCGGCGGTCAGGTCTGGAGACGGCGCACGCAACCTGGCTCTTCCTGAGCCGCTGGTGGGACGTGGCCGTCCTGATCGTCCTGCCGCTGGCCATCTATCTCGGCTCGACCTCGACGTTTCCCGACGGCTGGGACTACGGCGAGATGCAGACGGTCCCGTACATGCTCGGGATTACGCACCCCACCGGTTTCCCGATGTTCGTGCTGCTGGGCTGGGTGTTCTCGCATGTCGTGCCGTTTTCAACCGTTGCCTGGCGCCTGAATCTCTTTTGCGCGGTAGCGATCGTGGTCGCGCTGTTGGCGATTCGAGCGCTGGCGATCGGTTTCGGTGCGAACCGCTACGTCGCGTCCCTGTCGGCGATCGTCTTCGGCATGACCGGCATGGTGTGGCAGAAAGCGGTCCACGCTGACGTCCACGCGCTGGTACTCGCTTTCATCCTGACCTCCGTGTTCGCGCTGCAGCGCGCGTTGGCGGGACGATCGCCGCGCTGGCTGATGGCCTCGGCCGCGCTTGCCGCCTGCGGGATCGCTGTCCACCTGACGGCGATTTTTCTGACCCCCACCCTGCTCGTGACCGCACTCGTACTTCGCCGCGAGTTGACGAGGCGCGACTGGGTGTATGGGCTGCTGGCGTTCATCGCGCCGCTGCTGACATACGGCTACCTCCCGATCCGGTCGTGGATGATCGTCGCGTACAACCTCGATCCGAACCGCGGGCTGCCGTTCGGAAGCAACAGTTTCGGGGTCGATTGGGGACAGTTTCTGATCGACTCGCCGGCCAGTTTCCTGCGCATGATGAACGGCGCGTCGTCGGCTCAAAGCTACGGCTGGATCGTGCTCAACCCGACCCACTGGCCGGGCTTCGTGATCGACTGGATCACCCGGATGCAAGGCGAGATCTCGGTCGTCGTGATCTTTCTGGCGCTGATGGGCGCCATCGTCGTCGCGACGAAGCGTCCGCTTCAACTGATCGTAATCGCCGCCGGTTACGCCGGCATGCCGTTCGCAATCGCGTACGGTGCGGTCGAGAGCGACGTCATGCGCTACCTGCTGCCGGCCTTCGGCATGACGATGGCATTGGCCGCGGTCGCACCGGCTCTCGTTGAAGCCGGACTGCAGCGCCGCGTCGCGACCGCGGCTTTCGTCGGCGTGCTCGGCGTGATCGGATGGAACGAGTACACAGCGCACCGGCCCCAGCACGCCTACCAGATCACGCGCGCCAATCAGGACGCCATCGATATCATCCGCGACCACGTGCCGGACGGTGCGGTCGTGATCACGAGTTGGCTCGACCTGACGACGCTCGGCTACGGGAAGTACATCGACGGCTCACTGGGTTCGCGACTGATCGTGGGCGGCTGGCCGAGCGACCTGCTGCCGTCGATTCGGGCGCTGAGCAAGACGCACCGGGTGTTCGTGCTGGCGGATTTCATCGTCCAGCCGAGCCTGGCTCACTACACGCCGCTCTCGTGGCAGCATCCGGTGGGGACCTGGTTCGGACGCGACGTGGTCGAGCTCATCCCGTCGCCGTGAGCGTAACCCTCCGGGCGCGGCGGCGGTAGAGAGAGGGGCATGTACCAGTCACCATATCAACCGCGCGCCGCCTTCCCGGGCGCCGTCAGCGTCCCGGGCCTGCTCGGCCAAGTGCTCGGCATCACAGGCATCGGCTTCCTGATCACCGCGCTGGCGGCGTACCTCTTCCGTGATATCTCGCCGGGCTTCGGTTTCGTGGCGTTCATCGCCGCCTTCATCCTGATCTTCGTGATGCACGCGGTGCGCAGCAATCCGCAGACCGCGCTGCTCGTTTTTTACGCGTTCACGTTTCTCGAAGGAATTGGGCTGGCACCGACGATCGCGGGGTACACCACCGCGCTGGGCCCGGACGTCGTCGTTAACGCGGCCGCCACGACGGGCTTTGGGATGCTGGTCCTCGGCGGGGTGGCGTTCGTCTTCTCGTTCGACTGGCGGCGTCTCTCCGGCATCGCGTTCGGCTTGCTGATCGCGCTGCTGATCGTCGGACTGATCTCGATGTTCACGCACTTCCTGCATCCCGGTACCTATGCGTGGCTGACGCTTGGCGTCTTCACGCTGATCACGCTGGTCGACTTCAGCCGCATCCGTGCCGGCGGTTCGGGCGCGACCGCCGTCGAACTCGCGGTCTCGATCTATCTCGACGCACTCAACATCTTCATCGCGCTCCTCCAGCTCTTCGGCATGCGCTCGTCGCGCGAAGAATGAGGGACCTGCCCGCGCGCATCTTGAAGGTAGGCTGAGATGGCGCGGGCGTACGACGAGGAAGCCGGCCAACCGGCGGGCGACGTCCTCCACGAAGCGTGCGGAATCACAGCGGTGTACGCGCCGGGCGACGATGTGGCCCGGCTTGTGTATTTCGGGCTCTATGCACTGCAGCATCGCGGCCAGGAAAGCGCCGGCATCGCGGTCGGCAACGGGCGAACGCTCGACAGCCATCGCGAGATGGGTCTGATCACCGGCGTCTTCGACGAGGAGATCCTCGGCCGGCTGCGCGGCGACGTGGCGATCGGTCACACGCGCTACTCGACGAGCGGCAGCTCGATCGTCGTGAACGCGCAGCCCTTCGTCGAGAATTCCGACCTGGGGCCGTTCGCCTTCGGGCACAACGGCAACCTGACCAACGCCGACGAGCTTGCGGCAACCCTACCCGACGACGTCCGGCTCTCGGCGACCTCCGACTCGGAGATCCTGGCCAAAGTGATCGCGCGCGCCGAGGGTAAGACATGGACCGAGAAGATCCAGGTCGCCATGCGGGTCGCGGAAGGCGCCTACTCGGTCGTGATGTGCACGGCCGATGCAATCTATGCGTTCCGCGATCCGTGGGGCGTGCGGCCGCTCTGCGTCGGCACCTACGGTGAAGCCGGTTACATGATCGCCTCCGAGTCCTGTGCGCTGGCCACCGTCGGCGCCCACTATCTGCGCGAGATCGCCGCCGGCGAAGTGGTGGCGATCGACGAGCGCGGCGTGCGGACCGAACACACCGAGATCGTGAAACCCCCCGCGCTGTGCATGTTCGAGTACATCTACTTCGCGCGGCCCGACTCGGTGCTGAGCGGGCGGTCGATCTACATGGCGCGCTACGAGATGGGCCGCGCGCTGGCGCGGCAGCATCCCGCCGACGCCGACGTTGTGATGGCGATCCCCGACAGCGCGATCCCGGGCGGCATCGGCTACGCCGCCGAAAGCGGTCTCCCATACGTCGAGGGGCTGATCAAGAATCGCTACATCGGCCGCACCTTCATCAGTCCGGACCAGAACATGCGCAGCCAGGGCGTGCGTTTAAAATTCAACCCGGTCGTCGAGAACCTGCGCGGTCAGCGCGTTGTCGTCGTCGACGATTCGATCGTGCGCGGGACGACGACGCCGCGGATCGTCTCGCTGCTGCGCGACGTCGGCGCGCGCGAAATTCACCTACGCATCACCTCGCCCCCGATCGTTCACCCGTGCTATCTGGGCGTCGACATGGCGAGTTACGCCGAACTGATCGCCGCCAACCTCACCGTCGAAGAGATCCGGGAACGCGTCGGGGCCGACTCGCTCGGCTATCTCAGCATCGAAAACCTGGTCGCATCGACCGACCGCGAGCGCGGGGATTTCTGCTTGGGCTGTCTGACCGGACGCTATCCGAGCATCCCGGCGCGCTCGAACGGCAGCATCGAAGCGGCCGACCGGCAGCCGGCGCTCAAGAGCTAGTTCGTCCCGTTCAGCCGACGCCGGGCTCGGATGCCGAGGGCGGGTCACTGGCCGGGAACGATTCCGCCTCGGCTTCATCGTAAGCGTCAGCCTCGGGCGCAAGCTGCATCGAGTCCGGCTGCTCGGGCGCGCGCGGGTCGCTCACGGGCTGTGGATTCGGGGCGTCGGGGTCGAAGGGGTCGGGGACGACCGGTTCATCGGGATTCATCGTGAAGTGTGTACCCGCAGCGGTCAGCTGCCCTGCGCGCCGGTCTTCGACGCGACGCCGTTGGTGGAGAAGCCGTGGGCGGCGAGATCCTCGACGATGGTCAGAAATGCGCGCACGGGGGTCCCGGTCGGGCCCTTGGCCATGAACGGCGACTCGGTGTCGAGGTAGGCCGTCCCGGCGACGTCGAGATGGATCCAGGGCGTGTCGGCGACGAACGCTTTGAGGAACGCGCCGGCGGTCTCGGCGCCGCCGGGGCGACCCCCGGTGTTTTTGAGGTCGGCGATCTCGCTTTTGATCTGCTGATCGAAATCGGGGTAGAGCGGAAGCCGCCAGTAGCGCTCGCCGCAGTCGGCGACGACGCGCAAAAAACGCTCGACGAACGGGTCGTCGTTCGACATCGCTCCGCTCGCCGCGTGTCCGAGCGCGACAACGCAAGCGCCGGTCAGTGTGGCCGCATCGATGATCTTGGTAGCGCCGAGTTCGATCGCGTAACACAGCGCATCGGCGAGGATGAGGCGGCCTTCGGCATCCGTGTTCAGCACTTCGATCGTCTTGCCGTTCATCGCGGTGAGGATGTCGCCCGGCTTCATCGCGCGGGGTCCGGGCAAGTTCTCCGACGAGGGGACGAGGCCGATCACGTTGAGCTTGGGGCGCAGCTTCCCGATCGCCCACATCGCCGCGATCACGCCGGCGCCGCCGGACATGTCGTACTTCATCTCGTGCATGTTCTCGGGCGGCTTGAGCGAGATGCCGCCGGAATCGAAGGTCAGCCCCTTGCCGACCAGCGCCAGCGTTTCGGTCGAGCCGGGGTCACCCTTGTAGGACATCACGCTCAGCGTGGCGGCTTCGTCGGAGCCGCGCGAGACGCCGAGCAGCGAGCCCATGTTCTTGGCCCGCATGCGCGCTTCGTCGAGCACGTCGATGCCGAGTCCGGCGTCGGCGGCGAGTTCTTGCGCGCGCTGCGCGAGATGCGTGGGCGTCATGTCGTTGCCCGGCGTCAGCGCCATCGTGCGCGCCGCGTTCACGGCTTCGCCGATGACGGCGCCGCGTTTCATCCCGGCTTCGACCGCGGCTGGGTCGGCGTTTCCGGCCAGGAGCTTGACCGTCTCGGTGACCACGGGCTTGTCGACCTCGGTGCGATACATCGTCGTATCGAGGGTTCCGGCGAGCGCGCCCTCTGCGATGAACGATGCGGCCAAGCCTGCTTCGACACCGTTGGGCAGCACGATCGCGATCTCGTGGACGCCGCGCTTGCCGAGATAGCGGACTGCGGTGCCGGCGTACTTTGCAAGCGCTCCGGCAGTCAGTTTCGAGCGCTCGCCGAGCCCAACGAGCAGCACGCGCTTGAAGGGCGAATCCTTGGCATGGATCAGCGCGACCTCATTGGTCTTGCCCGACATCTCGCCGCTGGCCAGGACGTCCGCCAGTGCGCCGTCCAGTGCCGCATCGACCTCGGCGGCGACGCCCTCCAGAGTATCGGTAGCGAACACCGGCACGACGAGCGCGCCGACGGCAACCGATACCGCGGAGTCGTTGGAGACCTGGACCTGCATGGAGTTCCTCCGAAGGGACAGAAGCGGTCATCCGACCGTGGACAATCCAAACGCGATTACGCGCGCCGCCGGTGCGGCCCTTCGATGACGGATGCGTATGCGCGGGCCGGCGTCGACATCGACGCCGGAAATCTGGCCGTCCAGCGGTACCGTGAGGTAACGGGCGCTTGGACGCATCCGGACCAACTCGGCAGCCTGGGCGGTTTTAGCGGCCTCTTCCGGCTCCCGGGCGATCCTTCGCGCGCGCTGGTTGGTTCGACGGACGGCGTGGGCACGAAGATCTTGGTCGCGGCCGCGCTGCAGCGTTACGATTCCGTGGGCGCGGACCTGGTGAACCATTGCGTCAACGATATCCTGGTGACCGGTGCGGAGCCGCTGTTTTTTCTCGATTACCTGGCCGTCGGCAAGCTCGATCCGCAGGTCGCGGCGCAAATCGTGGCCGGCGTCCATCGTGCCTGCCGCGAAAACACGTGCGCGCTGCTGGGCGGTGAAACGGCGGAGATGCCGGGCGTCTACCGCGCCGACCACTTCGACCTCGCGGGCACGATCGTGGGCCTCGTCGCGCTCGATGCGATGCCGGATCCCAACGAAGTGCAGCCGGGCGATGCGATCGTCGGCCTCCCGGCCGTCGGTTTGCACACTAACGGCTACACGCTGGCGCGCGCCGTGATCGCAGAAACGGACTACGGCGCTGCCTTCGGCGCGACGACCTACGGCGATGCGCTGCTCGCGCCGCACCCGTCGTACCTGGCGACCGTGCGCGCTATTCGCGCCGTGGCGCACGTGAAGTCGATGGCGCACATCACCGGCGGCGGGCTGCTCGACAACGTGCCGCGCACGCTGCCCGAACACGCGGCGGCGGTGTTTGAGTCGGCGCGCTGGGACGAGCCGCCGATCATGACGGAGATCGTCAGACGCGCGGCGCTCGCGTTCGACGAGCGGTATCGGACCTTCAATATGGGCGTCGGGTACACGCTGATCGTGGCCGTCACCGATGTCGAACGCGTCCTTGCAGCAGCGCCGGCCGCACGCGTGGTCGGCTTCGTGCAGCCGCGCCGCGACGACGAACCGCGCGTGATCGTGCGTCCCCGCCGCGCCTGAGGGCGTGCCGCCTCACGACGATCCGGTCGCGAACCGCGTGCGCGCGACGATTCTCGCCTCGGGCGCGGGGACGAATGCGCGCAACGTGCTCGACTGCGTCGCCGAGGGACTGCTCCCGCTCACGGTCGGCGCGGTCATCAGCAACGACCCGCTCGCCGGCGCGCTCGACGTTGCGCGCGAGCACGCGGTCGCCGCCCATGCCGTGAGCTGGAAGCGGGCGACGGAAACGCGCGCGGCGTATGACGCCCGTCTGATCGCGGAGGTCGCACGAACGGAGCCCGAGCTCGTGCTGCTGCTGGGCTGGATGCACTTGCTGCCGTCTGAGTTCTTGGTGCGTTTCCCCGCCGTGCTGAACGTGCATCCGGCGTATCTTCCGCTCGATCCGTCCGCCGATGCGGTCGCGATGCCGGACGGGACCACGATCCCCGCGCTCCGCGGCGCGCACGCGGTTCGGGACGCCGTGCGCGCAGGCTTACCCTGGAGCGGCGCGAGCGTCCATGCAGTGACCGAGGAAACCGATCGCGGCACGATCTACGTGCGCATCCCGCTGGCCGTACCGCCGGGAACGAACGAGGCCCGCCTCCGGGCCGAGATTCGCCGGCTGGAGTTTCGCGCAGTGCCGACAGCAATTCTGCGCTGGCTCGCTGAGCGCGGCGAGATGCGGGAAGAAGGAGGGCATGGTGAATGATGACGGGCTGGTGCGTTTAGCGGTGCCCGTCGGTCCCGACGACCACGTGCGCGGCCCCGCCGGCGCGCCGGTCACGCTGGTCGAGTACGGTGACTTCGAGTGCCCCTACTGCGGGGTTGCGTACCCAATCGTGCGCGCGCTCGAGGCCGCCTATCCGACCCAGCTGCGCGTGGTGTTCCGCAGTTTTCCGCTCGCGCAGCATCCGCATGCCGAGGCAGCTGCAGAAGCCGCCGAATTCGGCGCCGACTTCGGCAAGTTCTGGGAGATGCACGACCTGCTTTTCAACCACGCCGACGCGCTCGATCAACGGCACCTGCTCGCGTACGCCGCCGAGATCGGGCTTGACCCGAACGAGCTTACCGCGGCGCTGCACGATCAGCGCTACCGTCCGGTGATCGAAGAAGTGAAGGAAGGCGCCGAAGAGAGCGGGATCCCGGGGACGCCCGCGTTTTACCTCAACGGCGTGCTGTTCGAAGACGAGGCGACGCTGGAAAACTTCTCGCACGCCGTCGACTGGCTGCTCGAGCACGGCACCGTGAGCCGTTGAAGCACGCCCGTTAGGCCGCGACGAACGGCAGATTCGGATCGGCGACGAGGTCGCGCGGGTCGACGCGCGCCGATTCGCCGCGCCGCTCGGCGGCCGCGGCGATCATCGCCGCGTTGTCGGTACAGAAGCGGGCTTCCGGGATGAAGGTGGCGATTCGTCGCTGCGCCCCGAGCGCCGAGAAGGCGGCTTGCAGCGCGCTGTTCGCTGCCACGCCGCCGCTGAGCACGAGCCCGCAGTACTCGTTCGCATCGAGCGCGCGCGTGACGCGATCGATCAGCACGTCGACGACGGCCGCCTGAAATGAGGCGGCGACGTCCTGGGGGCGAGCGTGCCGGCCGTCCTCGGTCGCCAGAAAGTAGCGGACCGACGTCTTGAGTCCCGAGAAGCTCATGTCGAGCGTTCCGGGGTCGGCGCGATGGCGCGGGAAGGCGATCGCCCGCGGGTCGCCGTCGCGCGCGAGGGCATCGAGCGCGGGGCCGCCCGGAAACGGAAGGCCGAGCAGCCGCGCGGTCTTGTCGAACGCTTCGCCGGCGGCGTCGTCACGCGTCTTGCCGATGACGCGCATCGCGGTCGCCGAGCGGACGTCGACCAGCTGCGTGTGGCCGCCCGAGACCAGCAAGGCGAGAAACGGATAGGGCGGCGGCTCGTCGCGCTCGAGGAATGGGGCGAACAGATGTCCGTGCAGATGGTTGACCGCATACAGCGGCAGGCCGGTCGCGAAAGCGAGCGCCTTGGCCGACGCCACACCGACGACGAGGCTGCCGATCAGACCGGGACCCGACGTCACGGCGATGCCGTCGAGCGCGGCGAGCCCAACGCCGGCTCGGGTCAGCGCGTCGTCGATCGCCGCCGACAGCAGCGCTGCGTGACGACGGCTCGCGATTTCGGGGACGATGCCGCCGTACTTCGCGTGGAAGGCGTCCTGGTTGGTCGAGACGTTGGCCAACACGTGCACGCCGTCGCGAACGACTGCCGCAGCCGTGTCGTCACACGACGTCTCGATACCGAGCAGCAGCATGACCGCTAGCTTCGCGCAACGACGCGCGCGGCCAGCTCGTCCGCGAACGCGTCGATGCCGACCGTGCGCTTGTCCTCGTGTCCGCGCTCGTTAATGTTGACGGTCCCTTCGGCGGCTTCCGATTTCCCGACCACCAGGATGTAGGGAACCTTCTGCGTCTTCCAATGGCGGATCTTGTAGCCGAGTTTCTCGTTCGACGCGTCGGCGTCGACCCGGAATCCGCGCGCGCGCAGCGCATCGCGCACCTGATATGCGTAGTCGAGCTGGTGTTCGGAGATCGGCGTGACCACCGCTTGCACCGGTGCGATCCAGGCTGGGAAGGCACCGGCGAAGTGCTCGATCAGCACGCCGAAGAAGCGTTCGATCGAGCCCGCCAGCGCCCGGTGAATCATGACCGGCCGATGATTGATCCCGTCCGCACCACGATAGGTCAACTCGAAGCGTTCCGGCAGCACGAAGTCGACCTGCACCGTCCCGAGCTGCCAACGCCGGCCGATCGCGTCGTGCAGGTTGATGTCGAGCTTCGGTCCATAGAACGCGCCGCCGCCCGCATCGATTTCGTAGGCCAGATCGTGCGATGCGAGTGCGTTGCGGATCGCCTGCTCGGCGATGTCGTCGGTCGGCCCGCGCTCGGTGCGCGTGCTCAAGAAATACTCGAAGCCGGTGAACCCGAACGCGTTCATCAGCCGCAGCGCCTCGTCGAGGGTCTGCTCGAACTCACCCTGCAGCTGTTCCGGGGTGCAGAACAGATGCGCGTCATCCTGCGTGAAACCGCGCACACGCGCCAGCCCGTGCAGCGTGCCGCTCCGTTCGAAGCGGTACACGGTGCCGAATTCGCTGTACCGCAGCGGCAGATCCCGGTACGACCGGCCCTCGCTCTTGTAGATCAGGATGTGGCCGGGGCAGTTCATCGGCTTGAGCCGGAAGCGCTGACCCTCGACCTCGATCGGCCCGAACATGCTGTCGCCAAAATTCTCGAGGTGTCCCGAGATCGCGTACAGGTTCTCGTGCATGATGTGCGGCGTGACGACGGGTTGATACCCGCGCTCGCGCAAGCCTTCGCGGATGAACTCTTCGATGATCCCGCGCATGATCGCGCCCTTGGGGTGCCAGAAGATCAACCCGCCGCCGGCCAGTTCGTCGACGTGGTAAAGATCGAGCTCGGCACCGAGTTTGCGATGGTCGCGCTTCGCCGCTTCTTCCAGGAACGCGAGATAGTCGTCGAGCTCTTTGGGCGTGGCGAACGCGGTGCCGTAGATGCGCTGCAGCATCGCGTTGTGCTCGTCCCCGTGCCAATAGGCGCCGGCCACCGAGGTCAGTTTGAGCGCGCCGATCGCGCCTGTCGAGTCGGCATGGCCGCCGCGGCACAAGTCGGTGAAGTCGCCGATCGTGTAGAGCGTGATCGGTTCGCCGTCGGGAATCTGCTCGGCCAGTTCGACCTTGTACGGGTTGTCCCGGAACTCCGCGATCGCCTCGTCGCGCGTCACGCGCCGGCCGGTCATCGGATAGTCGGCGCGGACGATCTCGCGCATCCGTAGCTCGAGTTTTTCGACGTCCTCGGGCGTGAACGGCGTGGCGCGGTCAAAGTCGTAGTAGAACCCGTTTTCGATCGACGGACCGATGGTGGGTTTGGCATCGGGGAAGAGGTCCTGGACGGCATACGCCAGCACGTGCGCCGCGGTGTGGCGGAGGTGCGCGATGTCGACGGTCGTCGTGGTCACGTTCGTTGGTTTCGACGCCGTGCCGTGGCGTGCCTCACGGGCGAATTCGGCGTGACGAAGTCAGCCTCGAGCGGTATGGTGGGTGGATGGAGACGACGGAGACGGTGGTCGATATCCACCCTGAGCGCCATCAGGGGGATGGGCAGGCCGTCCGCGATCTGATCCTTGGGATCGCCGACGGGCTCACCGTGCCGTTTGCCTTGGCGGCCGGCGTGTCGGGCGCGGTTGCCGGCAGCGGTCTGGTGGTCACCGCCGGGCTGGCCGAGATCGTCGCGGGCGCGATCTCGATGGGGCTCGGCGGCTACCTCGCCGCGCGAACCGCAGCCCAGCACTACTTGAGCGAGTACGCGCGCGAGGTGCGCGAGACCCAGCAGATCCCGGACGAAGAGCGTGCCGAGGTAGCGGAGATCCTCGCCCGGTACGGCGTGCGCGAGCCGGCGCTGACGACGGTCGTCGACGAGATCGCGCGCGACCAGCACAAGTGGGTCGACTTCATGATGCGCAACGAACTCGGCTTGGAACGTCCCGACACGCACGCTGCTCCGCGCAGCGCCGCGCTGGTCGGCGGCGGCTACGCGCTGGGCGGAATCTTCCCGCTGGCGGCCTATGTGTTCATTCCCGAGGCGCACGTGGCGCTGCTGTGGTCGTGCCTGTTCACGTCGGGCGCGCTGCTTGCTTTCGGGGCGCTGCGCGCCCGCTACCTGAAAACGCCGCTCCTGAGCGGCGCGCTCACGACCTGGTTCATCGGCGCACTGGCGGCCGGCGCCGCCTACGGCATCGCGCGACTGGTCTCACACGGGACGGCGTAGCGCGAGGGTACGTTTGCTTAGCGTCGGTTCCGACCAAAGTCTGATACACTCCATCGATGGTGGAAGGCGCGAACGGCCTGTATGGGCGGACGTTTCTGGAGGACCTCCTCGGCGGCGGCCGGTTCGCGTTCCGTGACCAGAGCACGCAAGGACGAAAGGAATTCCTCCACTTCAAATGCGGCTGTAAAGCGCAGCGAGGAGCGGAAAAGCTCTTCGATCTCTTCCCCTGCCGCGTTCACGCCCATCTCACGCACGCGGTCCGCGAAGAGAAAAAGCCCGGCCGATAACGCGGCGGGGCTTTTCGTAACTTGGGCACGGTAAGGATCGAACTTACGACCTCTACAGTGTCAATGTAGCGCTCTCCCACTGAGCTACGCGCCCGTCCAACGCGGAAGTGTATCCGATGCGCGGGGCGGCGTAAAACCCCTCCTGGAATGCAACCAACCAGGCCGGTCGGCTGGTTATGGCGGTGCCGTGCATCTTCATACGTGGTTTCTTTTCCTCGCTGCCACGGTCGCGATCTGCCTCGCGCCGGGCCCCGATATGCTGTTCGTCGTCGCGTCCGCAGCGCGCGGCGGAGCGCGCTCGGGGCTCGATGCGGTCCGCGGGATCACGACCGCGATGACCCTGCACGTGACCGCGGCGGCACTCGGACTCTCCGCGCTCTTTGCCGCTTCGGCGACCGCGTTCAATGTGCTGCGCGTCGCGGGTGCGATCTATTTGGTGTGGCTGGGTATCTGCGCGCTGCGCGGGCGCCGCGCCGCCCTGGGCACCTCGCCGCCCCGCGCCGAAGCATTCCGGCGGGGTTTCCTGACCAACGTTACCAATCCCAAGGTCATCGTGTTCTTCGCAGCGTTCCTGCCGCAGTTCGTCGTGCCCGGCGCGGCCCCGGTTGCGGTGCAGCTACTCGAACTGGGCGCCGTGTTCGCGGCCGTCGGCCTGGCGTTCGACGTATCGATCGCCTTTGCTGCGGGAGCTCTGGGCGAACGTATCGGCGGGAACCTCCGCGCGACGCGCATCTTCGACGTCGTCGCGGGACTCGTGATGATCGCGCTCGGGATCGAGCTCGTCAGCCAGCCGCGGACTGCCTGATGCCGCACCTGCGCTTCGAATCGATCGCTCCCGTCCTGATCGTCGAGCGCGTGGATCCGACTCGCGAATTCTTTCGCGACCGGCTCGGGTTTACCGAGACCGTCGCCATCGCGCACGGCGAATCGACCGGCTTCTCAATGCTGCAAAAAGACGGTGTCGTCGTCATGGTGCAATCGCACGCGAGCGTGATCGACGATGTCGGGCACGACGCTGCCCGCGCGGTCAACGAGACGATCTCGGGGCGCGGCGCAGTCGGGCTCTATATCCGGGTCAGCGACGTCGGAGGGGTCGTCCCGTCGATCGCGGATGCCGACGTGATCGTCCCGCTCCGCAAGACGTTCTACGGCATGCACGAGATCACGGTGCGGGAGCCCGGAGGTCACGCTGTAACGTTCGCCTCGGAGCTCCCGCCGCAGGACTAAGGGCTTTTAGCCCTTCTGTTGCTTCATCGGCTGCTGGGCCCGGTTGAGCACGAGAATGCGGTCCGCATGGCGCTGGCCGAAGAACTTCTGGTCGTAGAAGACCTTGACCGTCTGACCGGAGTGCAGGTTCTTCATCTGGTACGTCGTCTTGCCGTCGCCGGAGAAGACCTGATCGAAGTGCGGGACCAGCAAGAAGCTGAGCTCTTGCGTCCCCGTCTTGACCTTGATGTTGTTGGCCGAGATGTGGACGAGCGTGCCCTCGATCCAGGCGCTGCCGACCGTGCCGGCAGTTGCCGCCGGAGGTGGCGTCGCCACAACCATCCCGAGGGCGAGGGCGAGTGGAAGGACCGCCAGGCGGGCGGCATTGACAAGAGTGCGCATGATGGGACTGTTCTACCCGTTCCGGTGCCTGCTTAGTCAGGAACTGCCAAGCGAGTGGTGCCGCGTTTTCCGGCGCTACCCCTTCGCTCGCTTGCCTTGCGCACGCGCGGACCGGACGGAGCGCTCGAGCCGGCGGACCAACGGCTCGCGCTCGCGGGCCATGATCCGCTCGATGAGATCGATGACCGCGCGCTCGTGGCGGTCGAGGGCATGCGCGTCGCTGCGCCGGGCCGCCTTTTCGGCCAGCGTGAGCGCGCCGTGGGCGAGAAACTCGGCGATGACGCCGGGGTGGATGTACGCCTTCCGGCAGACGGCCGGCGTATTGCCGAGCTTTTCCGCGACGCGTTTGACGGCCTCGACGACGGCCGCCTTCGCTTCTGCCATGCCTTCGGCGTGCACGGCGGCCAGCTCGAGGGCGCAGCGCATCGTGGCCTCCCACGTGCGGAAGTCTTTCGCGCTGAAGTCGTCGCCGGCGACGGCGCGCAGATAGTCGTTGACGTCTTCGGAGCGCACCGGATGCGCCTCGCCCGCCTCGTCGAGATACTCGAAGAGCTTCTGACCCGGCAGGTCTCGGCTGGCTTTGACGATGCGCGCGATCCGGCGGTCGCGCACCGTCACCTCCTGCATCTTCCCGCTCTTGCCGCGGAAATGAAACCGAACTTTCGTCGGCGTGACGTCGACGTGCTCGTCCTCGAGCGTCGTCAGGCCGTACGAATCGTTGTCGCGCGCGTATTCCTCGTTGCCGACCCGGAGCGACGTTTCTTCGAGCAGCGAAACGACCGTCGCCAGAACCTTTTCGCGCGGCAGCCCGGTCAGCCCCATATCGACGGCGACCGTGGCGCGAATCGCCGGCAAAGCTTTGGCGAAGTCAACCATGCGATCGAACTTCGTTTCGTCGCGGACCGCGCGCCAGCGCTGGTGGTAGCGGTATTGCTTGCGGCCGCGCGCGTCGCGGCCGGTGGCTTGCAGATGGCCGTTGCTGATCGGCGAGATCCAGACGTCGGTATAGGCGGGCGGGACGGCCAGCGCGGCGATCCGCGCCAGCTCGGCGCGGTCGCGCACCGGCCTGCCGTCCGTCGCGAGGTAGGCGAAGGTGCGGCGGTGCTTGATCCGCCGAATGCCGGGCATCGCGTCCGTCGTGTAGCGCAGCCCGGCCGCCTTCGCGGCAGCGGGACCCTCGGTTGGCAGCATCGGGCTGATTCTACCCCGGAAGCCATCCGTCGTCGCAGCCGCGCCCGGCTCGCTCGTCAAGGAGTCGGAAAGCGCCTCGCCCTCCGTAGACAGGCCTCGTTTCCGTCCGTTAGAATAGTCCGGTTCGCCCTCGGGGGCGGTGGCATGGGCGCGTAGCTCAGTGGGAGAGCATCCGCTTCACACGCGGGGGGTCGTTGGTTCAATCCCAACCGTGCCCACCATGAACCTCGATGGCGTTGTAGCTCAGTTGGTTAGAGCGCCGCCCTG
>Ga0182024_10006236_pt1 | contig 26297 bp, 31 predicted proteins | sample P32metaG_FD_120480 | JGI IMG/M metagenome (GOLD analysis project Ga0182024, IMG submission 120480) | Permafrost microbial communities from Stordalen Mire, Sweden - P3-2 metaG (Illumina Assembly) | ecosystem: Environmental > Terrestrial > Soil > Wetlands > Permafrost | place: Sweden: Stordalen... | reverse complement strand
TCAAGAGCGTAGGTCTACACTACATCGTCGTTTTCAGAAACTGCTATTGAGCCTACAGGGCTTGCTCCATCAGCGACGCTAAAATAACCTGAAACTATCGATGTCGTGACGAACTTGGGCTAACAGCGCCAGACGATTTCACCGGCCACCACCGTCGCCACTGGTCCCCCGCGGAAGGCGTAGCCGTTATACGGCGAATTGCGGCTCTTGGAGAAGGACCTGTTGACGTCGTAGGTCCAGGCGCGGTCCGCGGAGAAAATGGTCACATCGCCCGACACGCCCGATGCCAGCGTGCCCCGATCGATTCCCAGAATCCGCGCGGGACCAGTTGTGAACAACTCCACCATGCGCGGTAAGCCGATCCTCCCGGAATGCACCAGCCGTTCCAAAGCCACGCCCAGTGCGGTCTCCAGACCGATGATGCCGAAGGGACACTGTTCGAATTCCTGCATCTTCTCGCTGCCGGGGTGCGGCGCATGGTCGGTGGCGATGGCGTCGATGGCTCCGCGAACCACTCCCTCGACCACCGCGCTCACGTCGCGGGCCGAGCGCAGCGGCGGCTTCATCTTGTAGTTGCTGTCGTAGGGACGCATGTCTCCGTCGTTGAGCGCCAGGTGATGCGGCGTCGCTTCCGCCGTCACCGGCAGGCCTCGCGACTTGGCGAACGCGACCATATCCACCGCGTGGCTCGAAGAAATGTGCGCCACGTGATAGCGCGCCCCGGTGACCTCCGCGAGAAGAATGTCGCGAGCCACCATCACGTCTTCCGAACATCCCGGAATGCCGCGCAGGCCCAGCCGCACGGATTCCAGCCCTTCGTGCATGTCGCCTCCCGCGCTCAAGTGCAGGTCCTCGCAATGGTCGATCACCGGGATGCCGAAGCTGCGCGCGAACTCCATGGCGCGGCGCATAACGCGCGCGTTCATCACCGGACGTCCGTCGTCGGAGATGGCCACGGCGCCGGCCTGCCGCATGGACCCGATCTCCGCCAGCTCCTCGCCCTTGCTCCCCTTGGTGATGGCTCCGATGGGGAACACGTTGACCACGGCATGGCGGCGCGCCTTTTCGGCGATGTAGCTGGTCACCGTGGCGTTGTCGTTTACCGGGGCGGTATTGGGCATCGGGCAGATGGAAGTGAAGCCCCCGGCCGCGGCCGCGCGGGAGCCGGTCTCGATAGTCTCGGCGTGCTCGAAGCCGGGCTCGCGCAGATGCACGTGCATGTCGATGAAGCCGGGCGTGACAATGAGCCCGCTGGCGTCGAAAACCTCGGCCCCGGCGGCCGAAAGACTCTCGCCGACGCCGCGGATGACGCCGTCTTCGATCAACACGTCCGCGAGCCCGTCGCGGCCCGAGGCGGGATCGATGACGCGTCCGTTCTTAATGAGTAGCGTCGGCATTGTGTCTCGGGCCTATCAAGACCCGCTCCAGCACCGCCATGCGCACCGCGATGCCGTTCTCCACCTGATTCAGAATCACCGACCGTTGCGAGTCCGCGACCTCCGAGGAGATCTCGCGGCCGCGATTGATCGGACCCGGATGCATGACGATCACGTCCGGCTTGGCCAGGCGCAGGTGCTCCAGGCGCAGGCCGTAGAACTGGAAATATTCGTTGGCCGGAAACGCGGCTTCGTGCTGCCGCTCCAGTTGCACGCGCAGCATCATAATGACGTCGGCGTCGCGAATAGCCTCGTCCATGCTGGTGGTGAGAACCACGCCCGGCGCGATCCTCGCCAGCTCGCGGGGAAGCAGCGACGCCGGTCCGCACAGCACGATCTCCGCGCCGTAGCGCGAGAGCAGATACAGGTTGGAGCGCGCCACGCGGCTGTGGGCGATATCGCCGATAATGGCCACTCGAAGTTTCTCCAGAGCCTTGCCTCGATCCAGAATCGTTCGCGCATCCAGCAGCGCCTGGGTAGGATGCTCATGCGTGCCGTCGCCCGCGTTGATGATGGGCGTCTCCAGGTGGCGTTGCAGAAAGTGCGGCGCGCCGGAGGCGGCGTGGCGCATGATGATGGCGTCGGGGCGCATCGCCGCCAGCGTGTTCAGGGTGTCCACCAGGGATTCGCCTTTGGACACGCTGGATGCCTGCGCGGTGATGGAAACGGCGTCCGCGCCCAGCCGCCGGGCCGCGATTTCGAAGCTGGTGCGCGTGCGCGTGGAAGCCTCGAAGAACAGGTTCACCACCATCTTGCCGCGCAGCAGATCCAGCTTGCGAAAGCTGTTGTCGCCGCGAAATTGAAAATCGCGGGCGCGGTCCAGAATGGCCTGGATCTCTTCGCGGCCCAGGTGTTCGATGCCCAGCAGGCCGTTTCCCGACAACTTCTGGGGCATCTCAGGCGCCCTGCGCCGCCCTTTCCACCAGCAACACTTTCTCCATGCCGTCGATCTCCTGAAACTTCACCTCGATAATCTCACTGGATGTGGTCTGAACCATTCGGCCGGTGAACTGCGCCTCCACCGGCAGCTCGCGATGGCCGCGGTCGATCAGCACCAGCAGTTGCACGCGCGCGGGACGCCCGTGATCGAACAATGCGTCCAGAGCCGCGCGGACCGTGCGCCCCGTGTACAGCACGTCGTCCATCAGGATCACGTCCTTGCCGGCGACGGTGAACGGAATGTCGGTCGAATTCAGCACCGGTTGATGGCTGACGGTGGAGAGATCGTCGCGGTATAGGTTGATATCCAGAATGCCGACCGGTATAGCGCGGCGCTCCAGCGACTCGATCTTCTTCGATAGCCTCTGCGCCAGAGGGACTCCGCGGCGGCGAATGCCGATGAACACCAGCTTGTCAAGATCGCGCGTGCGCTCCAGAATCTCGTGCGCCAGACGAACCAGCGTCCGGTCGATTTCCGAGGCGCTCATCAATTGAGCTTTTTCTTGGGTGGCGGGCATGGCAGGTAAACGTTTCAGGCTAACACACTCATCATCTAAAATAGAACACAGCGCAAAATGATTCGTTACGCCGCGCGCCTCCCTTTTGCAGTATCTCTGGTTTTGTTCTTCGCCGGGCGCGCCGCCGCCGCCGCCGATCTGGAGTTGCGCTACGCCGCGCTGGAGCGCCTGATCGCGGAGCAATTGTTCACCCAGGACGGCCGGCGCTATGTGCGCGGGACTCCGTCGGCGCATTGCCGGTACGCCTATCTCGAGGCTCCGCGGCTCAGTGCTGCCGCCTCCGGCGGCTCGGACGGCATCAATGGACGCCTCAAGATCGCGGCTAAGTTCAGCGGTCGCTCCGCGATGGATGTGCTTGGCCGCTGCATGGGCATGGGCGATTCCTTCGATCTCACCATCCTGGCTTCTCCCGTGGCGCGCAAGGGCGTCATCGCCATGGACGACGTGCGCGTCTCCACCGTTAAGGATTCCTATTACATCCGCCGAGTGCGCGCCGCGTTGAGCGAAAGCTTCGGTAAGGATTTCAAGATCGACGTTCGGGACCAGGCCAGGAAGCTGCTGGAGCAACCCGCCGGGGATTCGCATTACAAACAGGAGCTCTCGGATTTCGATCTTTCCGCTGTTCGCGTGACTCCGGAAGCCCTGGTGCTGGTCGTGGAATTCAAGTTAGTGGTCAAATAGAAGGAGCGCAAAGGGTGCGGCGCGCACCGCCAACCGAGTCGGAAACTGTTTCGCGCCACGCTCCGCTTTGCGCGATTTTCTTGGACGATTCCATGCAGCCGGTACAAATTGGCATCATCGGTCTGGGCAACGTCGGAGCGGGCACTCTGGACATCCTCGCTGAAAACGAGCGCGATATCGCGCTGAAGCTGGGCTTTCCGCTGGTGGTGCGCGCGCTGTGCAGCCGCGGCATCGCCTCGAAAACCTTTCCACCCGCCTTCGCCTCCGCGCGAAAGACCGCGAACTGGCGCGAAGTGGTGGAGCTTCCCGATGTGGACATTGTCGCGGAGCTGGTGGGGGGCACCGGCGTTGCGCGCGAGATCGTGGAAACCGCCTTTGCCAGCGGGAAATCGGTGGTCACCGCCAACAAGGAGCTGATGGCTTTGGCTGGCGCCGACCTGTGGGACCGGGCCATCGCCTCCGGGCTGAACCTGGCCATGGAGGCGAGCGTGGCCGGCGGCATCCCCATTCACAACGTGCTGCGCGAAGGCATCGCCGGCGACCGGATTCAGACGCTGTACGGTATTCTCAACGGCACCTGCAACTATATCCTCACGGAGATCGAGAGCCGTGGCGCGGGCTTTCCCGAAGTGCTCGCCGAAGCGCAGCAAGCCGGCTACGCCGAAGCCGATCCTTCCGCCGATGTGGATGGCTTCGACGCCCGCTCCAAGCTGGCGATTCTGGCGGCGCTCGCGTTCGGGGAGCGCATCGTCCCCGCCGACATCTACACCGAAGGCATCCGCCGCGTCACCCCCGTGGACTTCGAATACGCGCACCAGTTGCATCACACCATCCGGCTGGTGTGCGCGGCGCGGCAGACTCCGGACGGGCTTTTGCTCTCCGTTCGGCCGTCGTTGATCCCGCAATCCGCCATCCTTGCCGGCGTGCGCGGCGCGTACAATGCGGTCTGGGTGCGCGGTAAATTCGGCGCGGACACGTTCTATTACGGCCGCGGCGCGGGTTCCCATCCCACCGGCGTCGCCGTCGTCAGCGACCTCATGCGCGTGGCGCGCGAAATCCGCTCCGGCAGCCCGGAGCGCGTGTCTCCGTTCGCCCACGCCCGCCTTGGCGAGTACCGGCCCATCCCCGTGACTCTGCACCGTTCGGCCTATTATCTGCGATTCCGCGTGCAGGACCGGCCCGGAATCATCGCGCAGCTCGCCGCCGCGCTGGCCGCGGAAAACGTCTCCATCGACGCGGTCTTGCAACTGCCCAACGCCAACTGGCGCGATCTTCCGTTCGTGATCACGGTCGAGCCTGCAACGGAGGAGTCCGTGCGCGCCGCCATCGCGCGCATGGCCGAGCTCAACTTCTTCGTCGAGCCTCCGCTGGCGATGCCTATGGAGCTGCCGTTGGCTTGAAGAACTCGACCGGATCGAGCGCGGTGATCTTCCACTTCTTGCCCTGGCGCTCGATGGCGACCTTGACGATCTTGCGCTGCGATGGCTCCGAATCGACGATCAAGATCCAATCCAGATCCATCGTCCGCCGCTTCTCGTCGCCCTTATTGGTGACGATCTCGATGGTGCAGACGATCGCATCGCGCGCCGCCAAACCCTCGACTTCGTAGTGCAGCGTTTCATACCCCGGCATCTTCGGATCGAAATGATTCAGGAAGCCGCGGGAGTCCTTATTGGAGAGGTCTTCGGCAGTCTCGCGGAGGAAGTTCTGGACGTCTTTCGGTGTGGTTTCCGCGGGTGGCTGAGCAGCGGCCCGTAAGCAGCAGACGAAGATTAGCCCGCAAAGCCGCGAGTTGTGCTGGAACGGTGGGGCGGACCCCCTGGTCCGCGGCCCGACCCCCCGGTCGGGCCTGGCCTGGCGTTTTCGATCTGGAGCCGGACAGGGGTCTTCCCCACTGCGGCTGAGCGGCATTGGATTGAGAGTCTTCACGTGCGGTAACTCGCGTTGATTCGAATATACTCCTCCGTCAAGTCGCAGGTCCAGAAGCGGGTCTGTCCGCGCCCCCGCCCGCGCAGCGTGAATTGGATCGAGCACTCCGGCGCGTCCAGTTTTTTCTTGAGTACATCTTCGGAGAAGTCGGACGCGAAGCCGCCGCGGCAAACGGCGATGCCCTGCATGTCGATATCGGCCTGCTGCGGATTGAAGGCCACGCCCGCGTTTCCCGCTGCCGAAAGAATGCGGCCCCAATTCGGGTCCGATCCCGCGATGGCGGTTTTGACCAGCGGTGAATTGGCGATCGACCGTGCGATCTTCTCCGCGGCCCGATCCGTGGGCGCGCCGCGGACCTCGATGGTCACGAACTTGCGCGCGCCCTCGCCGTCCTTGACGATTTGCTGCGCCAGCGACGCCAGCACCTCCGCCAGTGCCTCGCCGAAGCCTTTAGCCGAAGGCGTTATCTTGGAAGCCCCGTTGGCCAACACCGCGACCGTATCGTTGGTCGAAGTGTCTCCGTCCACTGAGATGCGGTTAAAACTCCGCTCGATGGCCTGCTTCAGCGCGGTGCGCAAAACCGCGGGCGGCGCCACCGCGTCCGTCATCACGAACGCCAGCGTGGTGGCCATGCGCGGGTGAATCATGCCGGAGCCTTTGGCCATCCCGGCTAGACGCACTCCTTTCACTTGCGCGAACGCTGTCTTCGATCGAGTGTCGGTGGTCAGAATCGCCGCCGCCGCGGCATCGAACGGACCCGTATCGAGCGCGGCCTTGAGCTTGGGCAGCACGCCTGCGATCCGCCCCGCGTCCAGCTCCACGCCGATCACGCCCGTCGAGGCCGGCAGCACGCAGTGCGGCGCGATCCCCAGCGCCTCACCCGCGACCCGGACGCTTGCCAGCGCGACGGCCTCCGCCGTGGGCGTGGCGCAATTGGCGTTGCCCGCGTTTGCCAGAATCGCCTGCATGCGGCCTCGCGAGACGCGCAGATTCCGCTTCGCGACCGTCACCGGCCCCGCCACCACTCGATTCTTGGTGAACACCGCCGCCGCGGACGCAAGCGTGTCGGAAACGATCAGCGCGACGTCGTCCTTCTCCACTTTGCGGATGCCCGCATACGTAGCGGCGTAGCGAAACCCCAGCGGAAGATTCTCGCCAGTGCTCATTGCAGAACCTCGCCCGTTTCTATCGAAAATCCGTTTAGGAATGAAGCTGCATCCATTCTCTTTTTCCCCTCCAACTGCACCTCCAGGAATTCGATCGAGCCTCCGCCGCAACCCGCGTACAAGCGCCGATGCTCCGCGCGCAGCGTGCCGGGAGTCAAATCTGCTTCGGCCAGCCGCGCCTTCCACACGTGCAATCTCGAGCCTCCCAAGAAACCGTAGCAGCCGGGCCAGGGCGTGAACCCTCGAATCCGATTCAGAATCTCGTGCGAAGGCATGCTCCAATCCACGTGGCCGTCTTCCTTCTTCAGGACCGGCGCATACGACGCCTGCGCATCGTCCTGCGGCTGGGGAGCGATGTGCTCCAACCCTTCCAGCGTCCGTTCAAGGAGTTCCGCGCCCGCCACCGCTAATCTCTCGCCCAGTTCCACAGCCGTTTCTTCCTCGCCGATTTCAGTCTCCCACTTGAGCAGCATATCGCCAGTGTCCAGCCCCGCGTTGATGCGCATCGTGGTCACGCCCGTCCCCGTCTCGCCGCGCGCGATGGCCCACTGCACCGGCGCCGCACCGCGATACTTCGGCAACAAGGACGCGTGTACGTTGATGATCCCGCGCGGTGGAATATCCAGAATCGCCTGCGGAAGGATTTGCCCATATCCCACCACCACCATCGCCTCGGGAGCCATCGCCCGCAGCTCTTCGATGACTTCCGGTTGGCGGATGCGTTCCGGCTGATGCACGGGAAGGCCGAGCCGCAGCGCGGCCTCTTTGACAGGAGGCATCGCGCTCTTCTGGCCGCGGCCCTTGGGACGATCGGGTTGTGTGAACACGCCGATGACATGATGGCCTGCCGCGACAATTCGTTCCAGCGTGGGCACCGCGAAGCCGGGCGTGCCGAGAAACACCAGCTTCATACCCTATACCCCTTGCTGCCGCGCGCGTCCCGGAATCCCCGATACTGAACCGCGACCGTGAGGGAGCGGCTGCCTAACCCCACTCGTTCGCCTTTTGCAGCTTCCGGATCTTGCGCCGGATCAGATCGCGCTTCAACGGGCTGATATGGCTGATGTAAAGAGTGCCGTTCAGATGATCGGTTTCATGCAGGAACGCTCGAGCCAGCAGATCCTCGGCTGTCATCTCCCACGCCTCGCCCTTGGCATTGCGCGCCCGAATGGTCACCTTCTGCGCGCGCGTGACCGGCTCCCGAAACGTGGGCAGGCTGAGGCAGCCTTCTTCGCCGGTTTGCGAGCCCTGCCGGTCGACGATCTCCGGATTGATCAGCACCAGTTTCTGCGACGGATCCTCGCCGCTGGCGATATCGATCACCGCGATGCGCTTGGCGATGCCGATTTGCGGTGCGGCCAAGCCCACGCCCTTGGCGGCGTACATCGACTCGAACATGTCGTCGACTAGCATGTTGAGTTCTGGCGTGTCGAATTCCGCAATCGCCGCGGCCTTCTTTTCCAGCACCGGCTGGCCGTATCTTACGATCGGATAAATCATCAAAAGTTCTTCACCTGCTCGAGATAGCCTTCGTAATTCCGTTTGGTTTCCGGAAGGGAATCGCCGCCGAATTTCTCCAGCGCTGCCCCGGCCAACACCAGCGCCACCATGGCCTCGCCGATCACTCCCGCTGCGGGAACCACCGCGACGTCGCTGCGCTCGTAAGCCGCCAGAGCCGGCTCGCGCGTCGCCAGATCCACGCTTTCCAGCGGCTTGCGCAGCGTCGAGATGGGTTTCAACATTCCGCGCACCAGCACATCCTGGCCGTTGGTCATGCCGCCTTCGAGCCCTCCCGCCCGATTCGCCCCGCGAGTGAATCGCCGCCCTTCTCGGTCGTAGTGAATCGAATCCTGCACCTTCGACCCGAACGACGCCGAACCCTCCGCCGCAAATCCGATCTCGACTCCCTTCACCGCCTGCATGGAGACAATGGCCTGCGCCAGTTTTCCGTCCAGCCTCGTATCCCAGGCGATGTGCGAGCCCAGCCCCGGAGGCACTCCGTGCGCCACCACTTCAAATACGCCGCCCACGGTGTCGCCGGTGCGATACGCCTGGTCCACCACCGCCTTCATGCGCTGCTCCGCTTCCGCGTCCACGCAGTTCAGCAGCACTTCGTCGCGCTGGCTGAGCGCGGTCAGTTCTTCCCAACTCGTCGCCCGCTCCAGCTTGGCCTCGCCCACCTGGATCACATGGCTCAACACGCCGATCCCCAACTCCTTCAAGAATGCCTTCGCCAGCGCGCCCACGGCCACGCGAGCCGTCGTCTCCCGAGCGCTCGCGCGCTCCAGAATATAGCGAGCATCTTGAAAATTGTACTTGATCGCGCCGGCCAGATCGGCGTGACCCGGCCGAGGCCTGGTCATCGGCTTACGCTTGTCTTCGGCGCCGTCGGAATCCTCCACCGGAAGCGCCTCGGTCCAATTCTTCCAGTCTTTGTTCTCGAGCAGAATCGCGATCGGCGAGCCGATGGTTTTCGAATGCCGCACGCCGCTGACGATGTGGGCCCGGTCGGTCTCGATCTTCATGCGCCCGCCGCGGCCGTAGCCCTGCTGGCGCCGCCACAGCTCCCGGTCGATGGCCTCGATCGAGATCGGGACCTGCGCGGGCAAGCCCGTGAGCGTAGCCACCAGGCACTCGCCGTGCGATTCGCCGGCTGTTTCGAAACGTAACATGAGAGGAAAGTTTCATGGTAACAATTGACGGAATCGCAGCGAGGCCGCGATCGCGCGGCAGTGGTGCGTGCGAAGTCCGTTATCGCTTTAACTATGGCACGGAGTGCTATAGAATGAAGTGTGGCGCACGGTGCGTATCTTCAAGTCCAGGTGGTTTGAACGCTTTGCCCGGAAGGAAGGGATTGCGGACGCAGCCTTGCGCGAGGCTGTCGCTAGGGCTGAAAAAGGCAGATTTTGTGTATGGTTTCGCCAAGAGCAAGCGGGCGAACATCAATGACGATGAGGAGCAACAGCTCAAGGAAGCCGCGAAGATCGTCCTGTCATTGACCGAGAGGCAGCTCGCGGGGCGGTTGAAAAGAGGCGACTTCATAGAGGTAAAAATCGAATGAACAAAAAGTATCGAAGCGATGCCATGGCGGCCATTCATGAAACCATGAAGGCCTTGCACGCTGGTGGGGTCATCGACAAGCAGACGATGCGGCGTTTCGATGATGCCTGCCTTACGCCGATCCGGCCATTGAAGCCTAAAGAGATCAAGGCGATCCGAGAGAGAGAACACGTCAGCCAAACCGTTTTCGCCAACTATCTGAACGTCACCAGCGGCCTTGTCAGCAAGTGGGAGCGCGGCGAAAAGCGGCCTTCCGGAGCCTCGCTCAAGCTGCTATCGCTGGTTGAGAAGAATGGGCTCGCCGCCGTTGCGTAGGCGAGGTGATAGAATACGGCCATGACCAACCTCATCAAGGCCAGTCTGTGTTCTGTTGCCGCTTTCGCCCTGGTCGTGTCGCTGCCGGCTCAAGACAAGGGGAAGGCGGGAGCGAAGTCGGGAATTCTTCAACCTCAGATGACCGTCGGAGCCGATGGCGGCACCTACGCCGCGCCCATGGGCAAGATTGGCGATAAGACCGATCAAGCCTGGAGCTCGACCACGATGGGCGCATCCGTCGACGGCAAGCCCAATACCGGAGCGGTCCGGACCGTGGTCGGCGAGATCGTCGATTTCTCGTGCTACCTCGAAGTAGGCAAGCACGGGGAAAAGCATCGCGACTGCGCCCAGAAGTGCTTCCGCAACAACCAGCCCATCGGCCTGCTGACCCAGGACGGTTCGCTGTACATGCTGATGGAAGAAGAGCATGACCCGCGCCGCGATGGAATGGGCACCTTCCGGCAGGCCGCCATCGATCACGCCGGGCACATCATGGAAGTCACGGGCACAGCGTCGTCCGTTAACGGCTTCAACGCGCTGTACGTTCACGGCTACCTCAAAAAGGGTTGATGATTCGGTTTGCCGCCGCGATAGTGTTGGCTGGAGTACTGGCCTTCGCTGCGGACACCCGGAAGACCGCCGGCGTGCAGGTTCCCTTGGGTCTGCTGCCGCTCGAATGGCCCAAGGACAATCCCTACTCGGCGGATAAAGTCGCGCTTGGTCGTCTTCTCTATTTCGACAAGCGCCTCTCCCAGGACGATACAGTCGCCTGCGCCTCCTGCCACTCGCCCGAGCACGGCTATACCGACGGCGCTCCCAATTCCGAAGGCATCCACGGCCAGCACGGCAACCGCAGCGCGCCCACGGTTCTGAATCGAGCCTACAGCCTGGCCCAGTTCTGGGATGGCCGGGCGCCGACCCTCGAAGAACAGGCCAAGGGACCCATCGCCAATCCCATCGAGATGGGCAACACGCATGTCGATGTCGTCGCGAAGATCAATGCCATCCAGGCCTATCGCGTGCTGTTCCAAAGCGACTTTCGAGCCCACGTTGCTCAGCGGCAACTCGCCCTATGACCGCTACAAATCCGGCAACAAAGCCGCGATGACGGCGGCGCAGGTCCGCGGCCTGGATGTCTTCGTCAACAAGGCCAAGTGCGATCAGTGCCACGAAGGCGTCAACTTCACGTCGAATTCATATCACAACTTAGGCGTCGGCACGGACCAGCCCGACCCGCCGCTTCGAAGTCACCAAGGACCCCATGGATTGGGGCGCATTCAAGACGCCCACACTGCGCGACGTCGCCCGCACCGCCCCGTACATGCACGACGGCAGCCTCAAGACCCTCAACGAAGTGGTCCAGAACCTCGACGAGAAGATGAAGCCCCTGAAACTGACCGATGGCGATAAGGAGGATCTGGTCGAGTTTCTGAAGTCGCTAAACGGCGAGGGCTGGCAGAAGGTCACCGCGCCAACCTCGTTCCCGCACTAGCGCGGGCTACTGGACCATTCGCAGTGTCTCGGCACTCGCGGGCGTCGGCTTGTAATCGTGTCCATCAAAAACAAAATCGAGATGGTAGCTTTTCACAGGGGGCAAGCAGGACTGCGCTGAGGAGCCTTCTCCAAAACTCGCGGTGACAGAGATCCCCGACCCAGCGAACTCCACCTTCTCTATGAACCGCCGCCACACGGGGTCTTCGTCGCACCTGCGCGTGTTATCCCATAGTTCAAAGAAGTGTGGCCCGTCCGACCGCGGGCTGCGGACAGGATTCAGAAGATCTTCGATATAGAGGGCGGTCGATACATGCCCGAATTGGTCGCCGTTCCCACCAGGACAGATGAGAATTTCCCGCGCGTCCCGGAGAGGAACCTTGTGGCACTTCGAAGTATCCACCCCGGCCTTGTACCACTCCATCGCCCACCTTGAACGTTTCGGGTGAGTAGCGCCGTCCCTCCAAAGTCTTCCTCGTGAGCCTCACAACCTACCGTGGAAAGAACGGCGTCTTCGCCCAAGCGTGACGCTGTCGGGCGACCATTCGCCGGGGACGCCATACCGCCCAGCACCGGTAAAGGACGGGCACACTTTCCCGCACCCCATCTTCTCGCCGACCTCCGCCTGCCCCGGACAAACCGCCTGCAGTAATTCCGCGCCACTCGCTTCCGCCGGAGGTTTGCCGTCGCTCGGAAAAATAGGCGCAGGTGGTTCCGCTGCTTGCCCCGGCAGCAATAGCGCGGGCAGAAAGAGAAACATCGCCAATAGAGGTGCTCGCGGCATTCTGGATGCATTCTACCCTAACCTCACATTGCCGTTCCCGTCAGCCCCCGTGAGAACACTGCTACAATCGAAACGAAATGGTCGTAGCCGATCGCATCGAGATAAACGCCGCCATCATGCAGGGCAAGCCCGTCATTCAGGGGACGCGCATTCCTGTGGAACTATTACTGCGGAAGCTAGCCGAGGGCGCGAGCGCCGAAGACCTCCTGGATGCGTATCCCCGCCTGGTTGTGGACGACATTCGAGCCGCACTCGCTTACGCGGCCGGAGTTATCGCGCACGAGACCGTTCTCGAGATCGAAACTCGCTAATCTTCCGAATGCGTTTCCTCGCGGACGAGTGCTGCGACTTCGCGGTTGTCCGCGCTCTTCGGGCGCAGGGCCATGATGTACTCGCCGTCGGCGAATCTCAGCAACGTTCCGTGGACAAGGATCTGGTGGATCTTGCGTCGGGAGAAGATCGCATCCTGCTTACCGAAGACAAAGACTTCGGCTGGCTCGTGTTCGCTGGAGGTATGAAATCGCCGGGTGTAATCCTGATCCGTTTTCCTGCCTCGGCACGGAGCCTGCTTCCGGGCGCGGTATCGAAGCTTGTGAGCGATTACGCCTCGCAATTAGTCGGAGCCTTCGTTGTCTTGCGGCCAGGGGAGGCTCGAATCAGCCACGGACCGCACGTCGGGCGGTGAACCTTGAGAGTGAGCCTCACGGCATTTCCGCCGCGTCTCTCACTCCGCCAGAAACCTCTTCGTCTCCCTTAAAAACAATTCGAGCTGGTCGTGGTGCACCCAATGTCCGGCTCGATCCACTTTCACGATCCTCTTGTCGTGCAGCACCGCCGCCTCTGGAGCGGCGTCGGGGTCCATGGCGAAGCTCTCGCGGCCCCAGAACAGCAGCACCGGGCAGGTGATGCGGCTCATCGCCGCGGCGGCTTCCTCGGCGTTCATCCCATACGGTGCGCCCAGGCGCGCGAAGTTGTCGAACTTCCAGATGATGGACCCGTCCGCGTTCCAATTGGTGCCGTGCAGCGTCAGGTGCTGGGCCACGGCGTCGGAGAGAAACGGATTGGCCTCCTTCATGCGCTGTACCGCCGCCTTGAGATCCGGATAGCTGTGCGGAGTGCGAATCTCCGCGCTGCGCACGCGCTCAATCCAGTCGCGAATGCGGTCGGCCGAAGGACGCTGCGGCTGGCTCACCGGCGCCAGTCCCACGCCTTCGATGGCCACGATCTTCTTCACGCGATCCGGATAAACGCCCGCGTACAGCAGCGTCACTATCGCGCCCAGCGAGTGCCCGATGAGGTAGATCGGAAACCCCTTGACGATGTCGGCCAGCGCGGAAAGATCCAGCACGTGCTCGGCGACGCTGTACAGCGCTCCCGGCGCCCACGCGCTGTTGCCGTGCCCGCGCAGGTCCAGCGCATAGACGTGGAAGTCTTCGCGTAGCGCCCGCGCCACCCAATCCCAGTTGCGAGCATGATCCAGGCCCCCGTGCACCAGAATCATCACCGGCTTTCCGTCGCTGCCCCAATCCCAGAACTGAAGCTTCAGGCGATGCGAATAGAAGTAGTGTGAAACGGGTTCCAGGCTCATATTTTTTTCATTGGAACATCTTTCGGCAGGATTTCAACACCCGCGGCTCGATACGCCTCGATCAAGGCTCCTGCCGCTGGACCGTAATGAGTTCCGAACCGGGCAGCCTGCACGCGATTGCCATCCTCCAGCTCCACCAGCATGCGGAACCGCTCCAGCACCACTGCGCTGCGAAACACGCCGCCCGCGTAGCTCACGACGGCGGGCTCCCGCTGTTCATACAGGTGTTCGCGAACCACCCCCACGATGATCGCCAGCGCCTGCGCCGCGCCCTTCAGGATCTCCAGCGCGACCCCGTCGCCGCCCGCGGCCGCTTGGTCCACCAGCGGTGCAAGAGCCGCGATGCTTTCGCGCGGCCACTCGCCGGTATAGAAGCGATGCATCAGGTCGTTGGCGTCCTTGGCGCCGCAGGCTTCGAGCAGCAACTCGCCGAGCGCTGTCGGCGGACCCCAGCCCTCCTCCCGGCGCAGCGCCGCCCGCAGTGCCTGGCGAACCAGGTCGAAGGCCCCGCCTTCGTCGCCGAACGCGTAACCCCAGCCGCCGGCCCGTGCCGATCGCCCCACCGCGGATCTTCCAAACGCCATCGATCCAGTTCCAGCGATGGCGATGATGCCGGGCTCGCCGGCCAGCGCGCCTGTCAATGCGATGGCCGCATCGTGGGTCACGATGTAGCGCTCGGCTTTAACCAGTTCCCGCAGAATCGGTTCCCTTCCGGATGCCCCGCCGCTCAGTCCGAAGCATGCCGCTTCAAACCAGCGCCCCGCGGCTCCCGCGGCGTTTACCGCCTCCCGGATGGCGCCCTCATGGCGGCAAGCCGCCCCACGGCCGATTCCAACCACATGGCCGCTCTCATCGCCGATCAGGGCGACCGTGCTCGATTGCCCTCCGTCCACTCCCAGGAACAGGCGCATGGTTTACTGTGCCACTTTGTAGATCCGGATGCCGTCGCCCGAGGCAACCTCGGTCAAGCCCCAGGCCTCGGGATCGTCTCGAATATCGTCGGCGCGGAAGTCGTCGTCGCCCGTCAACAGGTAATGGATCCCGCGCGCGTTTATCTCGTAGGTGGCCGCGCGGCGGAGGCTGTAATTGCCCCGGTCCGCCAGCACCGCCTTGGGATCTCGCGCCAGCAGGACCCATTTTCCACTGGAATCCAATGCTTCCACTTGTAGTCGTATCTCATAGTAATCAGGCGATGTGTCGAGGCGCACTTCATCCACTTGTTGATCCCCTCCGAAGTCCACGTCCAGGTAGTCGCCCGGCTTAACGGTTTCCCAGGTTCGCCATCGCGTGGCCAGCGAATTGTCGAAAGCGAGTTGAACCTCCCAAGGATTGGTCCAGGCTTGCAGTCGCCACTCGGGGCGCCGCGGAATCTCCATTCCGCGATCGAAGAAGCGCAGTTCGTGGACGCTCCACTGGGCATTCGCGTCGCTCACAGTGGCTGTCTGAAGCACCCTGAAGCGGCGCGCGGATCGCTCCGGGAACTTGAACGATTCCACCACCGTGGGCTCATAATCTTCGATGATGCTTGCATTGATAAAGTCGATCAGCGTCTGGCTCAGAGCCGACTGATAAGTAGACAAGATTTCCCGGTTGCAGTACGAGTAAGGCACTCCCCGCAAACCTAGAATGACCTCGCCCTCGGGCACTCTGGCCTCCACCAAGCGAGCCGCTCCGTAGTCCCTGTCGCTTTCCCTCAAATACTTTTCCTGCGGGATCAGCCGCAGCGCCTGGTTGAACATGATATGGTTCAACCCCCACACGAACTTGTCCGAATAGCGATGCATTTCGGCTGGCCAGGAGCTGGCGGCATGGAACAGCATCAGCGCGGCCAGCAGCGGTGGGCCGGTGCCGGGGCCGCTTCCGATTGCCAGGGCCATCGCCAGGGAAACAAAGGGCAGCGGCGGGATCAGGAAGCGTGTGCCGATATTGGCGAAGTAGAACGCTCCCAGCACTAGCCCAGCCGCCAGCAATCTTCGGCCGTGCCGGTAACGCAAGGCTAGAAGCGCCAGCGGCGCGGCCAGAAAGGTCATGCCCAGCAGCCCTTGCGTTTTTCCACCACGAATCGTTACTTCCAGCGGCAACTGGCGTTTATCCGTTACTCCATAGCTCCGCAAATCGTCCGAGTATTCCTTCTCGAAAATGGGATGAAAATACGGATTCCGGAAGATTGCGTTTCCGAACGGAGCGATGGGGTTTTGTACAATGATCCAATCCTTAAGCATCCAGGGCACAATCATCAGGGAAGAAAAGAGGAAAACGGTCGCCAGGGACCGCAGCCTTTCCCTGCCCAGCTTCCGCGTCCGCCAAGCCACGAATCCCAGCGCGAACAGCAGCATGACGAAAGCCGTGTATTTGGTCGCGTAGCAATAACCCGCCATCAGTCCGATGGGAACCAGAGCCCTCTGGTGCGGCAGGTCTCCGGCCTGCCTCGTCGCATCCCAAATCTCCAGCCAGTAAAAGGTGCTGAAGACCACCGCCGCAACGCCCACGTCGTTATAGGCGCTGGACCCGTCGATTCCAACCACCGGGCTGGCATAGGTGAGAAATGCGGCCGCCGCGCCCACCCAGTGCTTGCCCAGGCGGCGGCCGTAAGCCAGCATCGCCAACGCCAGAGCCGCCAGGAACGCCAGATGAACCAGCGCCCCGGCGGAATGCTTTCCAATCGCGAAGGCCGGCACGAACAGCATCTCGATGCCTTCGCTCAAGGTCGCGTACATGTCGGTGGTGACACGCTCGAAACCATGCGCTCGCAGATAGCGAGCCACGTAGCCCAGATGGTAGCCGGAGCCGTCCGGGCTGATCTCAGGCGCCCAGGCGTGAAAGAAGTACAGCAGTGTAAAGATCCCAAACAAAGGAATACAAACACGTTTTAGATTCAGGCTGAGAGGCTCCTCCGGCTCTCCTCGAAGCCGCCAGGAGCCGGTCGCCACGGCGCTGGCGACGACGCTTAGCAGCAAGACCGTCAGCACCGGCCAGTACGCGATTTGCAGCGTGAGAATTGCGAAGATGGCCAGATGCAGACAGGCCGCGCCCAAAGTGAAGGCCAGGGGCACGCGCTCAAAGCGGCGGAGCGTAATGCCCAGCCGGTCGATCAGCATCGCGCCTGCGGCATAGCACGCGGCGGCCGTCAGAGCCGCGCCCAGCAGTGCCGCCAGCGCCGAAATCATTTCTGACGCAGTCCTATCGCCGTCAGAATGAACCCCAAGGCGGCGTGATCGGCGGGGGAAACCCAAACTTTATCGATCTCCGCCCCGACCGTGGCCTCCTTTCCGGCTTCCACCCACTCCTCCGGAACCGGCGCTTCGAAATGCCGCGAGCCGGGGGCCGTATAGGTCGCCTTGTCGAGCAGATGGCCGTTGACGAAGAAGGACAACGTCACCGGGCCGGTGTCCTTGAAGGTGGCCTCGACGATGGTGAAGTCGATGACGTAGCGCAGCATCTGGTTGGTCCGCAGAAACACGCGAACCTCCGGGTGCTTGCCGGTCCAGCGCCAGGTGCCGGCCAGTCCGCCGATATCGCGGACGAAGTGCTTTTCCGCGTCTCCGTCCGCCATGTTGACGATGCGATGGATACGATAGGGAGCGAAGTTTTCAAACGGCTGGCGTTGCTCCGGCGGCGCATAAGGAGCGGGCATGTTTTGACACGCGCACAGACAGACGGCTCCGGGGAGCGCGAGAAGGCGGAGGTTCACCGTAAAGTTACTATAGCGAAACAGGAACCCGAATCGTAGTGTATACTTCTAAGGGTTCTAGTTCCGGACCACCGGAACAGATTGCGGGAGGAGCGATCATGCGAAACAGACTTTCTGGTAGTTCTATAGCCGTTCTGGCTTTGGTTTTGCCGATGGCGGCGCTGGCGGATGTGAGCAACACTCTCACCCTCACCAGCGGACAGCACTACAATTTCGACACCGGCACAACCAGCACTTCCGGCGGCGATATAAACTTCACGGGAACCAGCATCACCTTCGTGGGCAGCGCGCAGGGCAGCACGGAGCTTGGCGCCTCCGGTTCGGCGGGCTATAGCACGTTGACGAGTCAAATTCTGCAGTTTCTCACCTACTCGACGGCGGCGATCAGCGGCAGCTCCTTGGTGAAAGATGAAGTCATCGGGGTGAAAACCAACGGCGGCCATTACGCCGCAGTTTTGATCACGGCGGTGAGCTCGAGTTCCCTCAGCATTACGTACACCGCGTTCGGGGTGACTGGAACCAGCAACGTACCCACGATTTCCGCGGTGCAGGACGCCGGCAGTTACACGGCCAACATCGCCCAAGGCAGCACCTTCGTGATAAAAGGGACCGGCCTGAGCGCCAGCGGGTTAACGTACGCTAGCTTTCCGCTGCCCACGACCTTTGGCAACGTGTCGATCTTTTTCACGCCTCAAGCGGGAGGAAACGTGACACCGGCATACATCGTCTATCTCTATAACGAGAGCGGAGTGAATCAGCTCGCCGCAATCCTGCCCTCCACGGTGGCCACGGGCAGTTACAACGTCACCGTTATCAATAATGGCGCGACCAGTTCGCCGTTTCCAGTTCAAGTGGTGAAGCAGAAGCCAGGGTTGATCACGGCCGATTCCTCCGGGTACGGCTTGGTGGTAGCGCAGAATTTCATCTCGACGTCGGAGTATGATGTGAATCGCTACACGACCGGGTCCCTCGGCGGCTTCACCATTTCGCCCGCTCATCCGGGAGAGACGGAAATCGCCTATTCGGTCGGCATGGGCTCGGATCAGGGTTCCGGCGTGGCCGATAATATGGCCTCGCCAGGGTATAACTTCCTAACCAACGGCGTGAACGTGCAGGTCATCGTCGGCGGAATGACGATCACACCTTCCTACGCGGGCCGCGTCCCGGGTGGGACTGGTTACGAGCAGATCAACTTCGTGCTGCCCGCGAACGTACCGACGGGATGTGTAGTGTCGTTTCAGATCTCGGAGAACGGCACGCTGAGCCAGGTGACGTATATCTCCATCGCGGTGGGGGGCGCGAGCGTCTGCGCTCAGCCTGGTTACACGACCGCGCAATTGCAAGCCTTCGAGAGCGGCACGACGTCTCTGAGCGGAGGCTTCTCACTTATCGAGGAAACGATCACCGCGGCAGGCCAGAACCTCTCGCTCAGCTCGGCGGGAGGGGAGTTCTCTCAGTACTCCGGCTTTCAGCTCGCGGCGATCCCCGCTGACGTTCAAACAATCATTACGAATCAGGGATGTACGGTACTTCAGATCAGCACGACGACGCCGCCCACCTCCATCCCCGGCACCGCCACTTTCCTCGATGCCGGCAAGGTGACCCTGAGTGGACCCGCGGCCTCCAATCTCAACAACACGCCGCTCGCCGAGTTGCTCAATACGTATGATCTCAGCATCAGCGGGGCGGGAAGTACCGTGAACGGAAACATTGTCGCGGGCACATATACGCTGAACGGAGCGGGCGGCACCTCAGTCGGGCCGTTCACAGCGACGGTGACAATCCCCACGCCGCTGACCGTCATCGGCGGGCTGCCGTCGACCGTGACCCGGAGCGCGGGCCTGACCATAAATTGGACCGGTGGCAATTCGTCCGATTTTGTGGAGATCATCGGTGAGGCCGGGACGTACAGCAATGGCGTCGTCACGGGTGGCGCGTCCTTCATCTGTATCACCACCGCAGGCCCGGGCTTTTTCACGGTCCCCTCTTCGATTCTGACCCAGTTGCCGGCCATCAGCGCGGCGCAGATTGCGAATACCACAGGAATAGCCGGTCTCGACGTGATTTGGGGCTCGGGCTCCACAAGCGGGAACGGCCTCTTCACCGCCCCGTTGGTCGGCGGAGGGAGCATCAACAACGCTGGCTTCTCGGTGTCGTCGCTAACCGGCAATGAGCCTGCGTATCAGTAGGGACTCGGCAGGCCGTAGCGGGGTGCGGATGTGGACGCTCCGCTCCTTCACGGTCGCGGTTCAGCTCGGGCGGCCAGTCCGTCATCGCGCGCCTAACCAAAGCCGCCCCGCTTCGTCATGTTAAATTAGTAACGAAGCCCATGAAAACTTGCGTTCTATTGGCCGCGTTCGCGGCTGCGATGTACGGTCAGATTCTGCCGCCAGGACTGGGCCCGGCGGCGGGTCCTGCTCCTGTGCAGGCCGGGCAAGCGGAGATTGGGCCAAACACGGTGGTCGCCACCGTCGCGGGCATCGGAGTGACCGTGGCGGATGTCCGCAAGATCATGCAATCCGCTCCGCAGAACCTGGTGCAGCAATTCAAGCAGAATCCCCAGTTGGCCCTCGGGCAGGTCTACTTGATGCGCTACCTGGCGTCCGAGGGCGAGAAGCTCCACCTGGATGAACAGAGCCCTCTCAAGGAAGAGATCGAGGAGCTGATCGCGCTGCTGAAGCAGAGCGTTCTCGCGAACGCCATGGTCAATCAGGAGCAGAACGGGTTCCTGGTGAGCGGCGAGCAGATCGACGACTTCTATCGGAAGAACCAGTCGCGCTGGGAGGAGGCCAAGATCAAGATCATCCTGATCGCCTTTAAGCCCGCGCCCGCGACTCCCGCCAAGGTCGCCGGGGAAGCGTCGCCGGCTCCCGGCGGAGCCGCTCCCGCAGTCGCCGACGCGCTCGCGGAGGCCGCAAAAGGCGCCCTGGAAGGCGCGCATGCGCTGAACGAACGCACCCAGGCGGAGGCGCAGAAGCTCGCCGCCGATCTGGTCCAGCAGCTTCGCGCGGGCGCGGACTTCGCCAAGCTGGTGACGCAATATTCCGATGACGCCGAGTCGAAGTCCTCCGGCGGCGATTTCGGCACGCCCATCAAGGCCACCAGCAGCTTCGGGCAGGACATCAAGAAAGCCGTATTCGCGATGAAGCCGGGCGAGATCAGCGATCCCGTTGCCCAAGGCTACGGCTATTACATCATCCGGCTGGAGGAAAAAACGGTGCAGCCGCTCAACGACGTGCGCGAGTCCATCGTCAAGGAGATCCGCGATAACCACATGAATGAGTACATGAAGGACCTGACCGTCCGCTTCACGCCGCAAGTGCAGCGTCCGGACTTTTTCGTCTCGCCCCAAAAGTTCTTGTCGCAGCCGCCCAAATAAAGGCATGGACGGGCGCGCGATGCCGGTCCGTCTGCCGAGGCTCGCGGGCCGTCCGGTGCTGGTCCGCATTCATCCCTCGCTGGGGCCGCATCTGGCCGCGGCGTCGATTTCCCGCCGAGTCATTCTGCTGGATTCCGAAGTGCTCACTCCGCCTGAATTCGAGCGCACCCTGGTGCATGAAATTTTTCATTTCGCCTGGGTGCGGCTTTCCAACGCCGAGCGCTGGGACTGGGAGCGGACCTTGGCCGGCGAGCTCCGGCAACACGCCAAAGGCGAGCTGGGATGGAGCGCGGAACGGCGCAAGAAACGGCTCACATCCGGCGAGGTTCGCGGCCGCGCCCGCCCCTGGCGGCTGTATGCCTGCGAGAGCTTCTGCGATACCGCCGCGTGGCGCTTCGCGAGCGTGCCGGAACACCGGGAGTTTACTCTGGCGGCCCGCTTCCGCCGCTTGCGCCGAGCCTGGTTCCAGCGGCACATTGAAACCCGAACCATCTTGATATAATTGAGTTGGGATGAATCGCAGATTGCATGACGTGGCGCACGCACTCCTGCGTGCCGCGTCGCCACTCTTGGCGACGCCCAGCCAAGCCACATTCGGTGTCGAGACGAGTCTCGACACGGCACGCAGGAGTGCGTGCGCCACACTTGCCGTCATTGCGGCGCTCAGTTTAGCGGGTTGCGTCAAGCAAAGGCCCACTCCGGATTTCGCGTTGAAGGATGCCTCCGGACAAACCGTGCAGCTCTCCGATTACCACGGCAAGGTGGTGCTGCTGAATTTCTGGGCCACCTGGTGCGCGCCCTGCAAGATCGAAATCCCGTGGTTCATGGAGTTCCAGCGCGAATACAAGGATCGCGATTTCGCCGTGCTGGGCGTCTCCATGGATGAGGACGGCTGGGATGCCGTGCGCCCTTACATGACCGACCACAAGTTCAATTACCGCATCGTGGTGGGCAACGACGACATCGGCAAGCTCTTCGGCGAGATCGACGACCTGCCGACGACGTTCCTGCTCGACCGCGACGGTCACGTGGCCAAGAAGCACGTGGGGCTGATCAGCAAGAGCGATTACCAGGATGAAATTGCCGCGCTGCTGAAGGGGCACGTACTGCGTGGCCGCGTTGGACCCGGCATGCCCGCGACGCCTGCGGGCAGTGCGCCGATTGCGCGGATGCTGCCGTGAAACGCAAGCTCCAGTATCTGGCGATCGCGGGCATTGCCGCGTATCTGGCGGCGTGCTCGTTCTACGAAGGCGACTGGCCGGCGGTGAAAGAGGAAAAGGATCGGAAAAAGGCTCCCGAGTTCGTCTTGAAGGACTCCAGCGGAGAGGTCGTGAAGCTGTCCGATTACCGCGGCAAAGTGGTTCTGCTGAACTTCTGGGCCACCTGGTGCGGGCCCTGCGAGATCGAAATCCCCTGGTTCATCGAGTTCCAGCGCGAATACAAAGACCGCGACTTCGCGGTGCTGGGCCTGTCGCTGGACGAGGACGGATGGAAATCCGTGAGGCCCTTTGTGGCGCGCGAGAAGGTGAACTACCGAGTCATGGTGACCACCGAGGAGGTGGACCAGCTTTATGGCGGCGTCGACAGTCTGCCCACCACGTTCGTAATCGACCGTCAGGGCCGCGTCGCCAGCTCACACGTCGGTCTGGCCAGTAAGAACACCTACCGCCAAGAGATTTTGACATTGTTAGGGAGCCCCAAAAATGAGAGTCCGCTGGTTTCGTCCAACCGCCTGCCTGGCAGCCTTCGGGCTGATCTGTTTCGCGCAAGCCGTTAACGTCCTGCATTTCGATCCGCCTCCGCCGCTGAAGGCGAAGATCGGAACGACGGTCGAGGCCAAGGTGCCGCTTTCGCTTCAGGAGGGCTACCACGTCAACAGCAACACGCCCTCCGATGCGTTCCTGATTCCGCTCAACCTCACCTGGTCCAAGGGAGTCTTGGAGCCCGCTGGAGTCGTATATCCAAAGCCGCGGATGGAGAAATATCAGTTCTCACCCGACAAATTGTCGGTGTATTCGGGAAACTTCGAGCTGGTGGCGAAATTCACGGTGCCGGCGACCGCAGTGCCCGGTCCCGCGGCCATGACCGGCAAGCTGCATTACCAGGCCTGCAACGACAGGATGTGCCTAGCGCCCAAGAATATTGAGGTGGCGCTCCAGGTGGATGTCGTAAAATAGCGCCTGAGTGAAAGTTACCGTTCCCGTGCCGGCCATCGTGGCTCTGGCGCTTCTGTGCGCCGCCTGCCAGCGCGTTCCTGAAACTGTCGTGCCGGCGTTCGCGGAGGCCGATGCCCGGTTGCTCGCTGAAATTCGCAACATTCCAGCCATCGACAATCACGCGCATCCGGTTCGCCCCGTCGCCCCTGGCGAAGCGCCCGACCGCGATTACGACGCGCTCCCCGTCGACAACCTGGAGCCCACCTCCGATCCGGTTCGCGAGCGGCCAGGAACGCCCGAACTCGCCCGTGCGCGGGCGCATGTCGTGCGCGGAGATCCCGCCAAGGTTCTGGACCAGCTCGGCATCGCAGTGATGCTGGCGAACCGCGTGGCCATGGGACCGCCTGGGGGTTCAGGGCTTCCCTCAGACCGTTTCTTGTGGGTGCCTTACGCCGATGCGCTGATGTATCCGCTCGATATCGGCAATCCGACCAAGGCCGAAGCGGAAGCGGCGTGGGCCGGCCGGGGTCCGTACAAGGCGCTTCAGGATTATATTTTCCGCTTCATCGCGGCCGAATGCGGACGGCTCGGAATGGCCGTGCACTTCCATACCGGCGCGGGCAGCGGCAGCTATTTCGACGTCTCCGGAAGCGATCCCATGCTGCTGGAGCCGCTGCTGAACGATCCTTCGCTGCGCCAAACCAACTTCGTCTTTCTGCACGGAGGCTGGCCTTTCGAACGCCAGTTAACGGCGCTGCTGACGAAGCCCAACGCCTACGCCGATTTTTCGTCGCAGAACCTTTTCAATTACCCCGGAGAGTTAGCGGCGACGATTCGCGCCTGGCTGGAGTTCGTTCCCGAGAAGGCATTGTTCGCCACCGACGCGTATCCTTACTCGGCCGAAGCCGGCTGGGAAGAAACCGGCTACATCGCCGCCGGCAGCAGCAGGGAAGCTCTGGCCATCGCCCTCACCGGCATGCTTCGCGACGGCGAGATTACCCGCGCCCGCGCCTCGGAGCTGGCGCGGATGGTGCTTCGCGACAACGCCCGGGCGTTGTACAAACTGAAGTGACGCGGCGGCTTCTTATCAGGCCGGGCGCCATCGGGGACGTGATTCTTTCCTTACCTGCGTTGGAAGGCGCCCGCACGGACTACACCGAAGTCTGGGCCGCTCGCGCCGTGCTGCCCCTGATCCGCTTTGCGGACCGCACTCGCGCCATCGCCGATACGGGCCTCGATCTGATGGGCGTGGTGGAGGGCGCTCGCCTGGCTGCAATCGAAGCCGCGCTTCAGACCTTCGACTCCATTTACTCCTGGTACGGCGCGAACCGGCCCGAGTTCCGCGAGGCCGTGCGCCATCTGCCCTTCACTTTCTTTCCGGCGCTGCCTCCACCCGTGGACGGAATTCCGCGCATCGCCGTGCCGGAGATTCCAGTCCAGGATTTCATCGCGATCCATCCCTTCGCCAGCAGCATTCGAAAACGCTGGCCTATGGAACGGTTCCGCGCCGTGGAGGCAAGCTTAGTCGCGAGCCTCGGGATTCCGGTCCAATGGACCGCCGGTCCGGAGGAGTCGCTCCCCAAAGAGCTGCTCAAAGACGCGGTGCGCTTCGACGATTTGTACGATCTGGCCTGCTGGCTGGCCGGAGCGCGCGCTTATATCGGCAACGATTCCGGCATCGCTCATCTGGCCGCGGCCGTGGGAACGCCGGTGGTGGCGATCTTCTTGAGCACCGATCCGCGGGTGTGGTCGCCCCGCGGCAGCCGCGTGGCCGTGCTCGAAAATCCCAGCGTGGATGAGGGTGTCGAGGAAGTCGTCGCAGCGGCGCGCAGAATTATGCGAAGTTAGGAGCGCGTGGCAAGAGGACCATGGCTGTGGGGTGGGCGATCTTATCGCCCGTCTGCCGTGCGTTGCCGAAGGCAGGCGACAAGATCGCCTGCCCCACCGGATCACCGTATTCTGCGAACCTCAGTAAGTCTCGTGCGGGGAGGCCAAAACCGCCGTCGCCAGCTCCAGCGCGCGCACTCCCAGAGGCCGCAGATCCATGCCGTGAACCCTGCGCAGCGCCTGGTTGGCGGTTTTGGAAAAGCTGTGCACTCCGGCGGCGGTGCAATCCAGTCTCAGCTCCATCAGCGCGTTGATAAACGCCGATTCGGCTCGCAACAGTGCGAGGAACAGCTTGGGCTTCGCGCGCACCGCGACCACTACGTCCTCATACCAGACCGGGTCGTAGCGGTGAGCCAGCTCCGGCATTCCGGCCGCGCTCAAGCGCTGCTCGACGCCCGCCAGAATGGCTTGCAGACTCTTGCCCGTCATTTTTAGCGCCAGGGCCAGCGTCAGGCGGCAAGCCGGATAGTCGTGGAAGGCATATGTGAACTCGCCACGAGGGCGGCCGTGGCACACGCGCGCGGCCTGGTAGACCAGCATCGGTTGCGCTGTTCTACGCTCCTCGTAGCGCCCGATGTCGCGAAAATACTTCTCCGGAATCCAGGCTCGCAGGGAGCTCTGAAGAGTCATCGAGACGCTTTGCCAGAGCTGGAAATGGTCGGGATGATTGGCCGAAGGCGCGGCCAGCCACACCGGATCGGTGAGCGCGAGCGTGGCCGCGGTATCGCGCAGCGCCAGCGCCGGACCAGCCACGATGGAAATGACATCGCCGCAGCGCACCAGCGGCAGCGCGGCCAGAATCTCGCGGCGTTTGGGCCATTCGCGGCGGTCCAGATAAGGGAGGCGCAGCGCGATTTCGCCCGCGCCGCCGTTCTCGTTGGTTCCAAGGCCGGCCAGCGCCAGCACCCGTTCTCGAATCTCAGGTTCGAGCTCGCCGGCCCGAAGAGGCGTGCCGGCATCGCAGCCGGTTTCCCTCAGCCAGAAAAGGCGGAATAGTGTAGACATATACGCTGCAAATCATACCTTGCCGGCCTCACCGCGGAGTGCCGGCATTCCGCGTAAATTAAATATTTGAAACGGGATACGATTTTCAATCCGGATGTGACTAAGGGATTGACAGCGGTCGCATTCCCGGCTGTGTCATCTGGTTTCTAGTTAAAGACTACCGGCTAAAGCCGGTAGATTCCTATTCCGACTGAAAGTCGGCTTGCGGCTGAAGCCGCCTGAAGCATCTGCGGCTCAGAGCCGCCTCAAGGCTCGGTGGGCGCGGTGATCTT
>Ga0182024_10006235_pt1 | contig 26298 bp, 21 predicted proteins | sample P32metaG_FD_120480 | JGI IMG/M metagenome (GOLD analysis project Ga0182024, IMG submission 120480) | Permafrost microbial communities from Stordalen Mire, Sweden - P3-2 metaG (Illumina Assembly) | ecosystem: Environmental > Terrestrial > Soil > Wetlands > Permafrost | place: Sweden: Stordalen... | reverse complement strand
TCTGCAGCCGACGCCCTCGTCGGCTTGCTTGGTTTGGATAGAGCTGAATTCGTTGGCGACCGGCGGGTCCAGGGGGACCCGCGCAGACCAGGGGGTCTGCCCCACGATTTCAGTCCAATTCCCGGCCTTGGGAAAACTAAGTGGCATTGCGCAGGAGTGCGTGCGCCACAGCTCTAAATGGTCAACGGGCCGGTGCTGTCGCCTAGCGAATCTTTCTCGATGCCTGTTTTCTCCAGCAGGCCTAGCAGCAGATTCGACATCGGGGTGCGTTCGGAGAACTTCAGATGGCGGCCGCCTTCGAGCTTGCCCGAGGCGCCGCCGGCCACCAACAATGGCAGGGGGAAATGATTGTGCTCGTTCGGATTGCTCATGGAGCTGCCGTACATAATCATGGAATGATCCAGCAGGTTGCCGTCGCCATCGGGCGTCGAGCGCAGCTTGTCGAGGAAGAACGCGAGCAGCGTCGCGTGGTAGGTATTGATCTTTTCGAGCTTCGCGATCATCACGGGGTTATTGCCGTGATGCGAGACCGAGTGGTGCGGCTCAGGCACGCCGATCTGCGGGAAGGTGCGCTGGCTGAGGTCGCGGGCGACCATGAACGTGGACACGCGGGTGATCTCGGCCTGGAAGGCGAGGACCTGCAGCTCGTACATGAGTTTCGCGTGCTCATCGAACGATTCGGGAACGCCGATGGGCGTTTCGGGCACGTTCACATTCAAGCCGGCGCGCTTTTCGGCCATCTGGATGCGGCGTTCGATCTCGCGGATGTTGTCGAGATAATCGCCGATCTTGCCGCGGTCGCGCGCGCCGAGTCCGGTTTCCAAGTGCGACACTTCGCCGGTGATGGAATCGAGAATGCTGCGATCTTCCTGCTTGCGGGCCAGCCGGTCACTGGCGTTGCCGCCATCGCCGAAGAGCCGCTCGAAAACCACGCGCGGATTGATTTCCATCGGCAGAGGCTGGGTAGCGGAACGCCACGAAATCGAATTCATGTAGGCGCAGCTGTACCCGACGTCGCAGACGCCCACCAGGCCCGTATCTTCGGTGCCGAGTTCGAGCGAGGGCAACGGCGTGTCCTGGCTGATTTTCTGCGCGGCGATTTGATCGATGGTGATACCGGCGCGAACATCTTCGCCTTCGGTGCGTAGCGGGTGGATGCCGCTGAGATAAGATGGCGCGCTGCGGGCGTGATCGCCGCCGCCGTCGCCCTGCGATTCCGCGGCTTTGTTGGCGAGCCCGGTGACTACCAGGAGCTGTTGGCGGAACGGTTCGAGCGGCTTCAGGATGGGGGTAAACTCGAAGCCCGCGCCTTCGGTGGCCGGCGTCCATTTGTCCATCACCGCGCCGTGGGGAACGTAGACGAAGGCGAGCCGCGTTTTGGGATTGGCGGCCGTTTTGGTGGCGGCCGTCAGCGCCGGAATCATGGAGTCGAGCAGAGGGAGCGCGATGGTAGTTCCCATGAGACCGCGCAAAAACGTGCGGCGTGGCAAATGTTTTTTGGTGACGATCATGGTTGGTTCGGACTCCTAATGGCGGCTACCGAGGTTGCGGGCGCGCTTTCTCGGTCCTGAGAGCGGCGCATCTGGAACGGCGCGCTCTCGACGATTCCGAGAATCAACGACGAGAAGCGGTAGTTATTCAGCGCGGCTTGGTGGGTAACGGCGCGCACGGCGGGCATATCGTAATACTCGAGGCCGCGGCCCAGCGCGTAAGTCAAGAGCTTCTCGGTCATGGTGCCGGCGAAGACGTTGGGGCGGCTCAACAGCGCTGCGCGCAGGTCGGCGACGCCAGAAACCTTGGTTCCGTCGGCGAGCACGCCCGACGCATCGATCTTGTCGCCAGACTCGCTGACGACGCGCCATTGGCCGACTGCGTCGAAGTTATCGAGCGCGAATCCGAGCGGGTCCAGAACTTTGTGGCAACCGGCGCACGCCGGACTGGCGCGATGCGCTTCCATGCGCTCACGCACGGAGAGCTGTTTGTCGCCGGTCTTGTTCTCTTTCAGCGGCGGCACATTCGCGGGCGGCGGATTGGGCGGCGTCCCCAGCACATTTTCGAGCAGCCATTTCCCGCGCTGCACCGGGGATGTGCGAGTGGCGATGGAGGTGACGGTAAGAATGCTTCCCTGCCCCAGGAGCCCACGGCGCGGGCTATCTTCGGGCCAGGAGATGCGGCGGAACTGGCTGCCATAAACATTCGGGACACCGTAATGCCTGGCGAGGCGCTCATTGACAAAGGTGTAGTCGGCGTTGAGCAGATCGATGACGCTGCGATCTTCATGAATGACGCTGCCGAAGAATAGCTCGGTCTCGCGCTTGAACGCCTGGCGCAAATTGTCGTCGAAGTTCGGGAAGGCTTCGAGGTCGGGCGCCACGCCGCGCAAGTTGCGGAGGTAAAGCCATTGATCGGCGAAGTTGGTAACCAGCGAATCGGCGCGCGGATCGGCGAGCATACGGCGAACCTGGTGTTCGAGCATGGCGCGATCATGCAGCTTGCCGTGCGCGGCCACGTCGAGAAGCTCGTCATCGGGAATGCTGCTCCACAAGAAAAATGAAAGACGCGAGGCGAGTTCCAGATCGCTGACGCGGTAAGACGCGTCCGGCGCAACGTTGGCAGGATCGCGCTCGAAACGATAGACGAACTGCGGGTCGGAAAGAATGCGGCGGAGCGCCATTTCGATGCCGGTCTCGAAGTTGCCTTTATTGCGGCCAGATTGATAGAAGCCGAGGAGGGTTTCGAGGTCGGCGTCGGAGACCGGCCTTCGATAAGCCTGGCGTGCGAGAGTGGAAATGATTTTCTTCGCGCACGGGATTTCGTCGCTTGCACGGGTTGGATGGCAGATGAAGATTTTGCGCCGGCTGGGTGTGTCGCCCGATCCAGTGGCATTGAAGGGTCCGCCGATGGCGACGCTGAGCACATGCGGCAGGCCTTTGGGATCGCTGGGGTCGAACGTGCTGCGGTCGATGGGCTCCATCAGATCTTGTGCCGGGCCGTAGCTGCGCTGCACGAAGGCGACGCTCACCGTTTGCGGGCCCGCGCTCACATGAACGCGCGCTTCCAGATTGTCCTTGGGCTGCGACATGCTGAGCTTGGTGGCGGCGGCGGGGTCGAAGCCGGGCGGCTTTTGGCTTGTCGGGGATTGGGTGTTGGCGGCGGGAGCGGGCGGCGGCGCGGTTACTTTCGGGTTGATGCTGAGCGTTTGCACGCGCTCACCATTTAGCGCGATTTCGAGCAACTGGTCCTGCGCATTGTTGCCGAACAACAAGTCGACCGTCGATTTGAGCAGCTTCACTTTGATGACGTAGTCGCCATCGAGGGGAAAATCATGGTGAATCAGGACGCCTCCGCGGGTGCCTAGAGGGAGACCATCGAGGTGCTCGTTTTGCGTGAGATCGGCGCGGACGCGATAGGTGTCGACGATGGGATCGATCTTCGGGTCGCCGACGGCCAGGCGGCTGATTTTTCCGGAAGCGAGCAGGTAGCGCTCGAGCAGCGCGGGCGAAACACCCAGGACGCTCGCGATATTGTCGAAGCCGAAGCTGGCGTCGTCGGTGGGGAGGAGATCGGACGCGTCGACGTCGAGGGCGAGCAGATCGCGAATCGCATTGGCGTATTCGGTGCGATTCAATCGATGCAACACGGGCTGGCCGGGATTTGGAGCGGCGGCAGCAGCATTATCGAGGGAATTTTCGATGGAAGCGGCAAGCGAATCCATGGTGGCGCGATCGGGACGCGGCATGCCTTGCGGCGGCATCGCGCCGACGCGCAGCTTGCGCACGACTTTTTCCCAGGTTTCGGCGTGCGGGCCTACATTTTCGAGATCCAGCTTGTCGAGCATCAGGCCGGCGGTTTTGGCCTTCTCGTTATGGCAGGTGACGCAATACTGATTGATCAGCGCTGCTGGGGGAGCTGCACGCAGGAAAGGGACGAAGGCACATACAACGGCAAGACCAAGCCACTGCCACGTTCCCATCGCCATAGCTCCAATTGTATTGCCAAGCGGCGGGAAACTGCAATACGATAGAACATATGTCCATGCACCGGAAGGGATTTTGGATGGCCGCGCTGCTGGCGGCGACCAGCTTCGGGGCCACCATCGGCGACACGCGATTGGCGGACGCGGTAATGAATCGGGACACGCAAACGGTCCGTTCGTTGTTGAAGCTGCATGCAGACGTAAATACGCCTCAAGCCGATGGCACTACCGCGCTGCATTGGGCGGCGCGCTGGGACGATGTGGAAACGGCGGATCTGCTGATCGCGGGGGGCGCAAACGTAAAAGCTCGAAACCGTTTCGGAGCCTCGCCGCTGTCTTTGGCCTGTACGAATGGTGGCGCGGCCATGATCGAGAAGCTGCTGAAGGCCGGCGAAGATCCGAACGCGGTGGTATCGGATGCGGGCGATACGGCGTTGATGCTGGCGGCGCGGACGGGCAAGCCGGATGCCTTGAAGGTGCTACTGGATGGTGGCGCCGATGCCAACAAGACCAATACCGAAGGACAGACCTCGCTGATGTGGGCGGTGGCGGAGAGGAATGCCGCGGCAGCGAAGATTTTGATCGATCATGGCGCCAATGTGAATGCGCAGACGCACAAGCTTCCGCCGCCGACAATGTTCCAAACTATTTTCTCGGCGCCGTTTCCGGCTGGGGGAATGACGGCGATGTTATACGCGGCGAGGCAGAACGATCTGGAGTCGGCGCGGATTTTGGTGACGGCGGGCGCCGACGTTAAAGAGAACGCCGCCGATGGGAGCAGTCCGTTACTGGTGGCGGCGATCAACGAACATTACGCGCTGGCGAAGTTCTTGCTGGAGCACGGGGCCGATCCGAACGCCACCGACGATAAGGGACGCGGGCCGTTGTACGCGGCGATCGATATGCGGAATCTGGAATGGTCGACGCGGCCGGCGCCGCCGGAGAAAGACACGCTGAGCGACCTGGGGTTGATCGATGCGCTGCTGGATCATGGCGCGAATCCGAACGCGCGGCTGACGAAGAAAATTCCGTTGCGCGGACAGCCCTCGTTCGACGGACGGTGGGCGAATGCGATCGGCGCCACGCCGTTCTGGCGCGCGGCGCAATCCGACGACGTGACCGTGATGAAGCTGTTGAAAGATCGCGGGGCCGACCCGCTGATCGCGACCAAGGACAATACTACGGCGCTGATGGTGGCGGCGGGCGTGGGCTGGTCCGATGGGCAGAGCCACGGATCGCAGGCCGAAGCTCCCGAAGCGCTGAGGCTTTGTCTCGCCTGGGGCGGCGACGTGAACGCGGTGAACGATGAAGGCTACACGGCGCTGCACGGCGCCTCGTTCCGCGGGGCCAACGAAGTGATACAGTTCTTGGTGGATCACGGCGCGAAGATGGACGTGAAGAACAAAGAGGGACGCCTTCCGGTGAACATGGCCGAGGGGATGCATATTGGTCCGGGCGGTTGGGTGGAGCATGACGACACCGTGGCGCTGTTCCACAAATTGATGGCGCAGAAGCAGTAGGCGGGTTTTCAGATGCGGACTTGCTGGATCGCTTTTGTTGGAGCAGCGCTGTTTGGCGTCGGTGCTGGGGCTCAAACACCGCGCACCGCCGATGGCAAGCCCGATCTGAATGGATCGTGGAATCTTCCGTACACGCCGAACATGGCGAAAGACATCGGCGAGCTTCCTTTCACGGCGGAGGGGAAGGCCGCTTACGGCAAAATCAACACGGCTTACGATCCGACGGGCTTCTGCCTGCTTCCGGGCATCCCGCGCATGAACAATTCGCCGTTTCCGATGCGGGTGATCCAGACGGCGGAGTCGGTGGTGTTCCTGTACGAGTACATGACGACGTTCCGGGCGATTCCGCTGAACGTGGCAGAACATTCGAAGAAGCCCGATCCAACGTTCATGGGCGAATCCATCGGGAAATGGGACGGAGATGCGCTGGCGATCGACACGGTTGGGTTCAATGACCGGACCTGGCTGGATACGGCGGGGCATCCGCACAGCGACGTCTTGCATGTGACGGAGAGGTACCAGTTGACCGACGCCAATCACATAGCGTACGACGTCACCGTGGACGACGCGAAGATGTACACCAGGCCGTGGAGCAATCATCGGGTGCTGGATCGGCTGAAGCCGGGGGATCATCTGATGGAGTACTCGTGCGAGGAGAACAATAAGGATCGTGACGAGGGCCATCTGAGACCGGGGCCAACGGTGGTTCCGTTCAACAAGCGTTGAAACCGCTTCCTGTGGGCGGGGCTCGGTAGCTAGTCGCGGCTCCGAGCTATGCTGAAAGTATGAGACCAGTAGCCGTCGTCGGCATCGGGAAGACCGCGTTTGGCGCGTTCCCGGATCGCGATCTCCGTTCGCTCGCGGTAGAAGCCGGCCAAAAAGCTTTAGAGAACGGACACGCAAGCACGTCTCAAGTAGAGGCGTTCTATCTCGGCAATTTCGCCGGGCCTTCCTTTACGGGACAAAATCATTTGGCGCCGTACATTTCAACGGCGATGGGTATCCGTGGCGTTCCAGCGACGCGTTTTGAAGCGGCCTGCGCATCCAGCGGGTCGGCTTTCTTCCACGCCGTCTCGGCGGTAGCGGCAGGGCTGTATGACATCGTGCTGGTGGCGGGCGTGGAGAAGATGACTTCGCAGCCGACTCCGAAGGTGACCGAGATTCTCGCCGGCGCAGGCGACCTGTGCGGCGAGGTTCGCGCGGGGGCGACGTTTCCGGCATTGTTCGCGATGATCGCGCGACGTCATATGTACCAGTACGGCACCACGCGCGAGCAGCTGGCGGCGGTGGCGGTGAAGAATCATCAGAACGGCGCGAAAAATCCACTGGCGCACATGCGGAAGGTGATCACGATGGAGCAGGCGCTGGCTGGGAAGCCGATCGCGGAGCCGCTCACGGTGTACGATTGCTCGCTCATCAGCGACGGCGCGGCCGCGGTGCTGATTATGCCGCTGGAGCGGGCGCGGGAGTTCACCGACAAGCCCGTGCGCGTTCTCGGCATCGCGCAGACTTCGGACAACGTGGCGCTGGATGAGAAGGACGACATCACGACGTTGCGCGCGGTGAAAACATCGGCGGAGAAGGCTTACAAGATGGCCGGCGTTCAAGCGGCCGATATTCAGTTTGCGGAAGTACACGACTGCTTCACCATCGCCGAGATCATTGGGATCGAAGACCTGGGCTTCGTTCCCAAGGGCCAGGGCGGTCCTTATAGTTTGGCGGGCGGCACGTGCTTGCATGGCGAGCGGCCGGTGAATGCGAGCGGCGGGTTGAAATCCAAAGGGCATCCGGTGGGCGCCACCGGCGTGGGACAAATTTGCGATGTGGTGGAACAGATTCGCGGGCAGGCCGGCGAGCGGCAAGTGAAGCGGAACACGCTCGGGCTGGCGCAAAATCTGGGAGGGTCGGGCGCAACCAGCGTGATCACGATCCTAGGGGCCGCATGAACGACTTAGGCGCAGGCACGATTTATACTGAGACGGTGGTGTACTCACCGCCCGAGGCGTACGTCAACGACGTGCCGTATCAACTGGCGATTATCGAACTCGCTGCCGGCCGGCGCGTGACGGGCCGGGTGATTGCAACCTCAGAGGGCGAGCGCGCCCATATTGGCGATCGAGTTCAATTCGCCGAATTCCGCAACAACGTTCCTTTTTTTCGAAAGCAATCATGAAACTAGCTGAGCGGATGAACCGCATAGGCGTGGAAACCGCCTTCGAAGTGCTGGTGCGCGCTCGGGCGCTGGAAGCCCAAGGACGCGACATCATTCACCTGGAAATCGGGGAGCCCGATTTCGACACTCCGCGCCACATCGTGGAGGCGGGCAAGCGAGCGCTGGATGAAGGCTGGACGCACTATGGGCCGACCCAAGGACTGCCCGAACTACGCGAGGCCATCGCATCGTATATCTGCCGGACGCGCGGAATTCAAGTTGGCGCCGAGCATGTGTGCGTGGTCCCGGGCGGGAAGCCGATCATCTTTTTTCCGCTAATGGCGCTGCTGGAGCCGGGCGATGAAGCGATTTATCCGAATCCAGGCTTTCCGATTTACGAATCGATGATCAATTTTCTCGGCGCCAAGCCGGTGCCGATTCCTCTGGTGGAGAATCGCGGATTCTCGTTCGACCTGAATGTGTTGAAGGATAGCCTATCGCCCAGGACGAAGATGCTGATCCTGAATTCGCCGCACAATCCGACGGGCGGCGTGATTCCGGCGGCTGATGTGCGCGCGATTGCCGACATGGTGCGCGATCGCGACCTGGTGATTCTATCGGACGAGATCTACACACGGATTTACTTTGACAAAGAAGCGCCGCTATCGATCAGTACGCTGCCGGGCATGCTGGAGAAAACGATTATTCTAGATGGCTTTTCGAAGACCTACGCGATGACGGGTTGGCGCATGGGATACGGGGTGATGCCGACCTGGCTGGTGGACCCGGTGAACAAGCTGATGGTGAATTCGAACTCGTGTACCGCGAGCTTCACGCAGCGGGCTGGCATCGCAGCGCTGAACGGGCCGCAGGACGACGTCGCCAAAATGGTGGAGGAATTTCGCCGCCGTCGCGACGCTTTCTGCGCGGCATTGAACACGGTGCCGGGATTCCGCTGCCCGATCCCGGGCGGGGCGTTTTACGCGTTCCCGAACATTCAGGGGACCGGGTGGAAATCGAAAGAGCTGGCCGATGGGCTGTTGCAGAAGGCGGGCGTGGCGTGTTTGAGCGGGACGGCGTTTGGGGAATACGGCGACGGGTATCTGCGATTCAGCATCGCGAATTCGTATGAGAAGCTAATGGACGCGGTGGAGCGGATCCGGAAATTTCTCATTAGTTAGCCACAGATGAACGCAGATGAACACAGATCCGGGTTCATCTGTGTTCATCTGCGGCCAAGACATTTCTATCGAAGCCTGATGCCTCTCGGCGTGACGATCGCTAGATGACCGCTCAGGTTTATTGATAAGAGATCAGGTAGAGCCTGTTAAACGAATCGTAGAACTTCGCCGCGACCGGAGCTCGAAGGGCGGAACAGAACGATCCCGGGGTATTGTGCTGGCGGGAAGAGCCGGATGTCGGCGATGCCTCACTCTGCACAGAATCTATCTCGTGGCCTGCATCTCGGAATGCGTCCGCGATTTCAAGCGGAAGGTTCTCATCCAACTTGAATCTCATTCCATGCGCAAAGGCAAAAGAGATTCTTCATGCGCAAGCTCTGCTGCGTAGGCCAGGGCAGCTTGGATATGTTCGGGTTGCAGGGTCGGGTAGCTGCGAATGATTTCCGTTTGTGTGGCCCCTTCCGCCAAGCTATCCAGGATGTTCGTCACCAGCACGCGTGTACCCTTGGCGCACAGTTGTCCCGCACAGACGTTGGGGTCGATTCCGAGGTAGTGGCGCCAATCGGTCATAGTGGCATGGTAACAATGAAAAACCCGACCCGGGGACACCGGATCGGGTCTTTTTACTCACTACTAACGCACCCAATGTTCAGACGTGTTGCGTCCGATAACGGCTGATGATTTCGTTCATCTGATCTTTCAACTGAAGTTTGACTTTCTTCAGCCGATGCTCCTCCACTTCCTCTTGGGGAGTGAGGTGCGATTTGGCTTCCAATGCCTCCAACTGCTCGTGGTAGCGAGCGTGTTGTTCAGCCAGTTGACGAAACTCGTCATCCGACTGCATCAGGTGCGTCTTCAATTCTTCTTGCGTGTTCTCCATCAGGCTTCTGTCTCCTTTGTGAGGTTGCCACGCCGAGTGTATAGGATTGATTTGCTCGGTGGGTAATGAATGAAAGTTGCATTCGTCCGTGCGGCGGTCACCGATGGCCCCCGCATCTGTGACAGTATCATGAAAGAATTCTCATGACAATCCCTGTCTCGGGTGGATCGTCATAGTACGCGGGGCGTTCGCCGACGGCTTGAAAACCCAGACCTTCGTACAGTTGCCGGGCTGCGGCGTTAGACTGGCGCACCTCTAGAAAATGGGCGCCCGGCCATCGTGAAAGCTCAGCTCGGAGCAATTCGGTGGCGATGTGCAGGCGCCTGAAATCAGGGTGAATCGCGATGTTCAGGATCTCACGCTCCCGATCGCCCACGGAACGGGAAACCAGGAATCCGGCGAGACGCCCGGCCGAAAGCGCTACCTGGCAGTCGAAAGCCAGATAGTCCTGGGCTTGCCATTGCGACGATTCGGGGGCGGTCCGCTGGATCGCGCCGATCTGGGGCAAGTCGCTCTCCTCGGCCGCGCGAATCCGCAAGCGCGAGGGCATCAACTCCCGAAGCAGCGCACGCTGCCGGGCGCCGATCTGGAGCCAGCCGTAGTTCCGCTCCACGTGCAGGCGGCCGGCCGTGGCGATCCGGCGCCGAAGGGTGTCATCTTGAAGCAAAGCCTGGATGGCGTGGGCGAAATCTTCCGGCTGGTCCGCAATCCAGACATTGAGCGAGTGTTCCAGCCCGAGACCCGCGCAACCGGAGGACGTAGAGACCACCGCGCGATCCATGGCCATGGCTTCCAGGACTTTGAGATTGGTGCCGGCCGAAACCAACGTAGGGACGATAGCGAGGTTCGCTTCGACATACAACGGACGGACGTCGGAGACAAATTCGAGCAGATGGATGCGGTCGTCTTGAGGGATGGAGGCGAGTCCGGTGTGATCGCGCCAGTAAAGGAGCGGATCCGGACCTGCGACTACGGTTAACGCGATCTGCGAAGAATGTTTGAGCAGGATGGGCCACACTTGTTCGACAAAAAATCGAAAGGCAACGATATTTGGAAAGTGACGGAAAGACCCGATGAACAGCAATCGCTGGCCGGGGCGCTCGATCTCGGGAGTGAATCGCGCCAGATCCACGCCGTTAGGCACGACGGTGACGTTGGGGCCAGCGAGCAGCGCGCGATCCTGCTCCGACATGACAACCACCTGGCGATAGCGACCGATCCATTTCTTCTCGAATCGCCGCCAGCGCCAGAAGTCCCAACGCTGGGCGATGCCGGGCGTGCGATCGCGAATTTGCCGGTACAACGCAAAGGTGACGTCGTGTTCCACCAGCACGTCGCCACTATATGGCGCGAGCATGGTGTATTCCACTTGCACGGCCTCGATCTTGTATTCGGCGCGGATGCGGGCCATCGCCGCGGCCATCGCAGGCGAATGGAATTCGTGGACTTCCGGCGGCGCGAGCGTGGACCAGCGCGGTTCACGATAGCGCGGCTTGCCGGCCAGGATCAGGCGCGCGCAAACATCCAGCACGGGTTTGAGGTCTTCGGTAGTTTCCGTATCGCTGAAGGCGAACAGAAAGATGTCGAACTCGGCGGACATTTCGCGCAGCAGGTTGAAGATCCGCACGGCGCCGCCGTGTGCGAGAGGGAACGGGAAATACGGACTGAGCACTGCGACGCGGCGACGGCGTGGGGACAGCGGCCGCCCTTCCGTCTCCTGGATCTTGGAGGGATAAACCGAACGATCCTTCTTCCATGGAACCAGCTTCCATGGAGCGAGCCAGCGGGGACGAAGAAAGATGCGGTCGAGCGGCACGCCCTTTACAAACAGGAAGGACGCGATCGCGGTTCCGACACTCAGTTGATGGCGCTCCAGGCGCGCGTTGTAGGCGAGAATTTTGGTTGGGGCGTAGAGAAACGCCGCGCGGCGCAACGCACGGTAGCTTTTGTTGCGATCCAATAACAGCGCGGCCTGACCGATCCGATAGGCGCGGAATCGTCGGCGAAGCTGGCGATATATTTGGATCGTGGACTGCCCGGCGAACTCGTCGGGGCCTACCAGAAAGTGCCGGCGATCCGGGACCAGACGCTGGATCTCGGCGAACATGCGCTGCGCGATTTCGGGATCGCTCGAAGCGAAAGTTATGACGATCGCTTCTGGATCTTTGCCGAGCAGCCGGAAGATGAATTGCTTGAGCGCTCCCTTCACTGGGGCGCGCTTAGTGGAATTCGATCGCAGTGGCAACGCCGGCAGTGCGAAGTTTAGCATCAGGCTTGGCGTTGTAATGCACAGTCACCTGGCGTGCATTTTTCTGGGGACCGCAGACTAACGTTTGATCGCCCCCTCCGCCGGTGGTAATTTGCGAAGGATCGGACATAAGAAGCTGCACAGTCTTTCCGTCAGCCGTCTGAATCACCAGGCGCGCCCCTTGGCCGAGGCAATCCAATCGTTGAAACGTGCCCTGCACACTTGGACCAGACTCGGCCGCTTCGTACCAGGCTTCCGCTTTGGGAGGCGCCGCGCCATTCGGATTCATTTTCTTGCGAGCCGCGTCTTCCGAGGCGTGGATGGCGGCTTCGCTCTGATTCTTGACGCGCTGAAGGTCCGCTTCGTGTTCATCGGCGACGCGCTTGCGTTCGGCCGCATCGGAGTCGAAGCGCTTTTCCTCCAATTGCACACGAACCTGATGAATATGCTCGCGTTCTTCGTCGCTAGAGGCAGCGTGCTCGGCGCCCGCCCAAGCCTTCTGGGCCTCTGCAAAATCCTTCGCCGCAATGTCGTTCTTGGCCAGCGCTTGCCAATAATCGATGTTGCGGGGATCCAAAGCGGCGGCCTTCTTCAGAAGCACGGCGCGTTGCTCCAGATTTGTTTTGTCGATAGCCGGGTTCAGTTCCGCCAGTTGGAAGTACGGCTCAGCCCAAAGGGGATTCAACGCGCTGGCTTGCTTGAGTTGGTCCGAATCGGACTTCAATCGCCCCAGTTCGAGCCAGGCCCGGGCGCTCATGCTGTGGGCCTCAATGGCATCCTCGAGCGCGCTCTTCGCCTCATTGTCTTTTTGATCGTCAAGCTCCATCAGGGCGAGACCTTCCGACGCCTCCGGCCCTTTCAGGGCTTTGTACGCCGTGGTCGCTTCGGCCACATGACCGGTGGCGAGCAGCAGGTCGGCCCAGGCGATGCGCGCTTCGTCCCCTTGCAACTGCACCGGCTTAAAATCGCGCGTCATGCTCAGCGCTCGCCCGGAAATAAAGGTGGTGCCGAAGTTGCCCGCTTGCAGGTATGCATCGGCCTGCTGTTGAATTTGCGCCGCGGTCTTCTCGAAGGCGTTGTGGCAGGCGGCCTCGAAATCGTCGCTTTGTTCCAGATTTGAAATCATGACGCTGGAGCGCCCGGCGTATTCCGGATTCACCGTCACCAGGTGCATGAGAGCCCAGCCCGGCGAGCGCTCGGCCGGGGGAACAGGGGCGCCGAGGGTGATGCGCGGGCCGTCGATCTGCACGGTGGAAACAAGTTCGATAATGCCCTGTTCAATGTGCGGCGGAAGGCGATTCGTATTTTCGTAGAGCATCAGGCGCGCAAGTTCCTTGAGGTCGTCCCGGGACAATGCCCCCGCTTGCGGAATGGCCAGCATTCGGGCGTCGCGACCCAAGGTGAACTGCTTGGGGGCGGAGGGGATTTCGGCGGCGTTCTTCACAATGATCACGCGCACCGGCCAAACCAGACGCATTTCCTTTTTTCCGGTGATGACGCGCAGCGTCTCGCGGAATTGTTCGAGCAGCATCAGCTTCTCGCGCGCCGGGCGATCGCCAACGTTGCTGAGCACTTCAAACGGCCCGGATTTCAGAGCGATCCAATGCTCTTCCGCCGGCAGAATTTGGGGCAGCAGGGCAGTCAGCAGCAGAAGACAGGACAGCCGGATCAGCACTATTTAATGTTAGCTCGACAGTTAAAAATTAGCTCGATTGCAAGTTCCCTGTTATGATCCGAAAAGCAATGGGAAAGATCATAGCTCTGATAATGCTGCTTGCGTTAATCGCGACTCCGATTGCAACACTGTTCTTTCTGTCCTCCCACACCAAGCTGGAGTTCGATCCGCAACCCAAGGACATCGGGGTGAGCACACCAGTAGCGGTCCGCGTTTCGAACCCGCATGGTGTGCGCCGATTCACTGCGTCCATCGAACAGAACGGGGCAAACACTCCGCTAATCGAAAAGAGGAGCACGCCGGATCGCCTGAAATTCTGGCTGGCGCAAGTGCCCGCACAAGACATTCGATTCGACGCCGGCAGCAAGGAGGCGCCCAATCTGAAGGAAGGCAAGGCGCGGCTGGTGGTGGAGGCGCAGTCCAACGACTTGCGCGGCGTCACCGACACCATCTCAACAGACGTGGATGTCGTTCTTCGTCCGCCCTCGATTTCCGCCGACGGGTTTCAGCACTACATCAATCAAGGCGGGTCTGAGATGGTGCTGTTGACGCCTTCCGGCTCCTGGAGCGAAGCGGGCGTGCGCGTGGGCAAGGACACGTACCGGAGTTTTCCGATGGCCGGAAGTACGCAGCGACTGGCGCTGTTCGCATATCCCTGGGACATGCCGATTGACACCGTGCCCGTGGTCTTCGCGAAAAATTCCACAGGCACGGAGGCGACCGCGCGATTTTGGTTCAAGATTTTCCCAAAGAAATTCCGGATGCGCGATCTGCCCATCGACGATAAGTTTCTCGACAAGGTTGTGAATCAGATCGATCCAGGCGGATCCGGCGATCTGCTGACGCGCTTCCTCAAAATCAATGGCGACATGCGGCGCGCGAACAATAAGACGCTGGCGGACCTGCGCTTCAAGACCGCCGACAAATTTCTGTGGACTGATTCATTCTTGCAACTGGCCAATTCGAAAGTGGAATCCGAGTTCGCCGACGTGCGGAGTTATATCTACAAAGGCAAGAAGGTGGATCAGCAAGTGCATCTGGGATTCGATCTGGCGGTCTCGGCGCACACGCCGGTGGTGGCCTCGAACGACGGCAAGGTGGTGTGGGCGGCGTTGCTCGGCATCTACGGCAACTGTATCGTCGTGGATCATGGTTACGGGCTGCAATCGATCTACGGGCACTTGAGCTCGATTGCCGTGAAGGAAGGCGACATGGTGAAGCGCGGCCAGGAGATGGGCAAGAGCGGATCCACGGGCTTGGCGGGCGGAGATCATTTGCATTACTCGATGCAGGTGGAGGGCGTGGAAGTGAATCCAGTGGAGTGGTGGGACGCGCACTGGATTAAGGACCATGTGCAGGATCGGTTGAAGAAGTAGTGATGCGGGACCGCTTCCTGTGGGCGCGGCTCAGTAAAGCGGTTCGGTAACGCTATTGGAACTGATAGCCCGGCTTTAGCTCGCACAGGTAAAGTTTGGTTTGGTCGGCGGCGACTTGCAGAGTGCATTCGGCCCACGAGAGCTGAAGCGCCGGCCCTAAGGGAAACACAATCTCGGCGCCGCCCAGGTCGGCTTCGATGCTGGGCCCTTCCGCGGTGGCAGGCAGGGTGAAACTCATCGAGCGCCCATAGATGGCGGGATAGGCTTGGCGAATGGCGTCGCTCGGCATGGCGCGAGTCACTTCGGCTTCCACGAGAAACGTCACTGTGTCGGACCAATTTCGCACCATCACCGTTATGGTGCGGCCGGGGCGAGGAGTGGCTCCGTTTTCAATCCTGGTGAAAGGGCACGGACCGGCAATGCAGGAAACGCGCGCATTGTTGAATTGCTGTCCCTGGCCGGCGTCGATGGTGACACCGCCGACAGCGGCTTTCCATTTACCATCCGGCGAACACGGGGGGTGGGCCGCGCAAGGGACATTGCCGGTGTTCGGCACGGTGAAGGTCTTGGCCGTACTGCCGACATTGACGGAGCTTGAAGTTTTTTCAGCGTACCGGATGCGGACGTCCTTGACCGCAAGTTCATGAACGGCCGGAGCGGCGGCCTGAGCCGGCACGGGCTGCATCCTTACGACGTACAACTCGCCCGTCGTATCGCCCTGCGGCGGAGGCCCAATCTCGACCGGCTGATAGCCGCGGCGCCAGAACGACAGGGACACCGGCTGTTCACGCCATCCGCCATTGGGCAGTTTCAGGCGGAAGAGTCCCGACGTATCGGATGCGCCCTCGGCGATCCGCTCGCCTTCGGTTGCCGTTATCTTCACATTTGGGATCGGCAGTTGCTTCCTGGGATCGGGATCTTGCCGCAGAACCACTCCACTCAGCGTGACGCTGGCATGCCGCGCGTGGATGACGATCGCCACAGCAACCACGGCCAGCGCCACCGCCAGCGCGGCCAAAATCGCGAACCTGCGCGCTCTTATTCGCATCCGCCGATTCCAGGATAGCGGCCAGACGCTTTACATTGGAAGTAGTGCCCGTTCACCTGACGCGCCGCGCGCTGCTGCAGCAAATGACCGCCGGGGCCCTCGCAGCGGCTCCCATTGCCGGCGTGGTCCCCGCTCTTTCGCCGGAGGATGACAGCTTACTCGACGAAGTGGAGAAAGCCTGCTTTCTCTATTTCTGGGAGCAGGCGCATCCCGAGACCGGACTGGTGAAGGACCGCTCCAAAGCCAATACGTCCGATAGCGGCATTGTCGCCAGCATCGCAGCCACAGGCTTCGGTCTTACCGCACTGTGCATCGGCGAGAAACGCGGCTGGGTCTCCTATCCGGCCGCGCGCGACCGCGTAATCGGCACGCTCAACTTCCTGGCTCGTAAGATGCCCGTACACCGCGGCTTCTTTTTTCATTGGGCCAACATCACCAGCGGCGAGAGAATCTGGGACTCGGAAGTGTCGTCGGTGGACACCGCTATTTTGCTGTGCGGGATTCTTACCGCGCGACAGCATTTTCGCTACGCCGAGATCACGCGCATGGCGGCCGAAATTTTCGACCGCGTGGATTGGAGCTGGCTTTCCGAAGACACCATTCTATTGCCGCACGGCTGGACGCCGGAGTTTGGATTCCTGCCCTATCGCTGGGATTACTACAGCGAGCTGATGATGATCTACTTGCTGGGCTTGGGATCGGAAGCCCATCCACTGCCGCCGAATGCCTGGAACGCCTGGAAGCGCACCACGTTTGAGTACGACGGGCTGCGCTATATCGGGTCCTACGCGCCTCTTTTCGTACACCAATACTCCCAAGCCTGGTTCGATTTTCGCGGCAAGCGCGATCGCTATGCGGACTATTTCAAGAACTCGACAGTAGCAACAGAAGCTCACCGCTTATTCTGCCTGGAATTGAGCAAACAATTTCCCGACTATAGCGACGAGTTGTGGGGCATCACGGCTTCGGATTCCAAGAACGGATATGTGGTCTGGGGCGGACCGCCGGAAATCGGTCCGATTGATGGAACCGCCGTGCCCAGCGCCGCCGGAGGCTCGCTGCCTTTTCTGCCGGAAGCCACGCTGCGGGTTTTGAAGAACATCCGGACGCGTTACGGCGCGCGCGCCTGGAGCCGCTATGGATTCGTCAATGCGTTTAATCCGCTGACAGACTGGTACGACACGGACGTGATCGGGATCGACACCGGCATCACGATGCTGATGGCCGAAAATCTGCGAACCGGATTTGTGTGGGAGACGTTTATGAAGAATCCTGAAGCGCAACGCGGAATGCAACGCGCCGGATTTATGAAGTACTAAACTAACAACCTGTGGTAAAGTCCGAAAGCACCGCTTACTAACGTGCGCGGCTCGGTAAGTTCCGTGCGTTACAGAGCCGCGACCGTAGGGAGACGGATTTGCCACAGGCTGTTAGGCCAACACGGCGACAAACCAGCGGCCCGCGTGCAACGTCCGGCCGGCTCCGATCTCGCCGATCATGCGTTGCGGAGTAAAGTAACGCTTATAAACCACGTGCCGCGAACCGTCGTTCAGCACGCGTTCTTGATATTCTTCGGCCGGGACATCGTCGCGCTGGGCGGCATCGATCATCAACATCGATTTTGAAACGCGCCGCGCCTCGGCCAGAAAGAGGCGGCGAGCGGTCTGGTCGAGATGTCCATAGAAGTGGCCGATTACCAGACAGTCGAATTGCGCCGGCCGGAACGGCATGGCCAGGGCATTGCCGCGAACAAAGAATGCGCCGGGCAGTCTGGAGCGCGCCACCGCGAGCATGGACGCGCTTTGATCCAATCCCGTAACATTCCCGTGCAAGCACTCCGTGAGAAAGCCCGTGCCGCACGCTACATCCAAGAACGAACCAAAGCGGAGCGATCCTAATACGGCTTTCAGCGCCGCGAGTTCTTGCTCCCAACCAGGGCGTACTCGCTGCTGGAACTGTCCCTGGCCAAGGTACCAGTCGTCATATTCCTGGGCTCGGCGGTCATAATAGGCACGCTCGGTCTCGGTCATTGCTCTTATCGTGGGACCCGCTACTAAGACAGCCGGGCCCGCACTTTTTCGCTGAGCGCTTTGCCATCCACGCGCTTGCCAGTCAGCTTGGCTTGCGCGGCTTTCATCACCGGCCCCATCTGCTTGGCAGATGTCGCGCCGGTCTCAGACATGGCAGCCGCAATGGCGTCGTCGATCTCTTGCTCGCTGGGCGCGGCGGGCATGTAGGACTCAATCAGCTTCAGCTCGGCTTCCTCCTTGTCGGCCAGCTCGGCGCGATCGCCTTTCCGAAACATGTCGGCCGCTTCGCGCCGCTGTTTGATCAGCGTGCCCAGAATTTGCAGTTCGGTGGCTTCGTCCAGCGGCTTCATGGAATCCACTTCGTGCTTCTTGAGCGCCGCTTTGATCATGCGGATCGCATTGAGCTTCATCTCTTCTTTGGCGCGCATTGCCGCCACCATGTCAGTCTGAATACGGTCCAGTAGAGCCATCGTTTGTTATCCTGAGTTTTTAGCTTAATACCCTACACACAAACATGCGAATCCTGATTGCCGAGTCGCTGGCTCCTGGAGCCGTGAAATTGCTCCAGCAGCAGCCGGGATGGGAAGTCGTCGTTTCCAACCCAAAAGAATACATGCAGCACCTGGCCGGCGCCGACGCGCTGATCGTGCGTAGCGCCGTCACGGTGGATAAAGCGGTGCTGGCGGCAGCGCCGAATCTGCGCGTGATCGGACGCGCGGGCGTGGGCATCGACAATGTCGATCTGCCCGCAGCTACCGCCGCCGGCGTGCTGGTGATGAATACGCCGGGTGGTAATGCGGTCTCGGTGGCCGAGCATACCCTGGCGCTGATGCTATCGCTGGCGCGCTCCATTCCCAATGCCAGCGCTTCGGTGAAATCGGGCAAATGGGAGAAGCGCAAGTTCATGGGGAATGAGTTGCGCGCAAAAACCGTGGGCGTTATTGGCCTGGGAAGCATCGGACGCGAGGTGGTGAAGCGCGCCGCGGCCTTTGAAATGCGCATCATCGCGCACGATCCCTACGTCCATTCGCAAACCGCCAAAGACGTCGGCGTGGCTCTGGTGGATCTGCCGACGCTGTTCGCCGAGAGCGACTACATCACGCTGCACACCGCGCTGACGCCAGAATCGTTCCGGCTCCTCTCGCGCGACGCGTTCGCCAAGATGAAGAAGGGTGTGCGGATCGTGAATTGCGCGCGCGGCGAACTGATCGATCAAGAAGCGCTGCGCGAGGCGCTGGCATCGGGCCAGGTGGGCGGCGCGGCATTGGATGTTTTCGAAAGCGAACCGCCGTCGCCCAGCGATCCGCTTTTCGCCATTGAAACTTTGGTGGCCACGCCGCACATCGGAGGGTCGACCGAAGAAGCTCAGGAGACGGTGGGCATTCGAATCGCACAGCAGATTGTCGAGTACCTGCAGAATGGCGCGGCGCTGCACGCCGTAAACCTACCCGCGCTCACGCCGGAACAATATAAGACGCTAGGACCGTACGGCAAGCTGGCCGAGCGTTTGGGCCGTTTCGCGTCTTATATTTCTACTGGGAATCCGAAAGCGGTGCGGCTGGTGTATTTCGGAAAGATCGCCGAGTTCAACACCCACCTGGTTCGCAACGCAGGCTTGGCGGGCGTGCTGCAGCGATCGCTGGCGCGGAACGTAAATTCGATCAACGCCATGCAGATCGCGGGCGACCGCGGCCTCACTGTAGCGGAGCGCCACGAGAAGCGGGTGGCGCACATCGACTCGGTTCGCCTGGATCTGGAGACCGACACCGGAGTCACTTCGGTGGAAGGCGCCGTCGTGATGGAAGAGCCGCGGTTGATCCAGATCGACGGCACTCACTGCGAAGCGACACTGGAAGGCCATCTCACGTTTGTCATGAGCGAGGATGTGCCGGGTGTGATCGGATACGTCGGCGACGTATTTGGCAGGAACGGCGTCAACATCGCCACGTTTTCGCTCGGCCGCAGGGAAGCCGGGACCGAGGCGATCTCAGTGATCCAGACCGATCAGCCTATTCCGGATAGCGTGTTGGCGGAACTGCTGAAGAATCCAGCGGTGAAGGTGGCGCGTCCGGTGAAACTCAACGGTTAGCCGGCACGTGGCTGGTGACTGGTGGCTGGTGGCTGGACGCGAAACCCGCCGCGGCGCTGGAATTCCGCAGCACGGCTTCGAGCAAAGCCCGCGTGTCGGCGGTGCGCGGATCGCGAAACATTTGTTCGGTAGTGCCAGTTTCGACGATCTGGCCGCGCTGCAGAATCGCGATCCGCGAACACAGCGAAGCCACCGCCAGCAGATCGTGCGAGACGAACAGCATCGCCATGTTGAGCTCGCGATTCAAGCTGCGGAACAGATCCAGGATTTCGCTTTGCGTGATCGCGTCGAGCGCGCTGGTCGGCTCGTCGGCAATCAACAATCGCGGCTTATGCAGGATGGCCATGGCGATCAGGACGCGCTGGGCTTGTCCAACGCTTAGCTGCCGCGGATAGCGGTCCAAAAAGGATTCCCCGGCCGGCAGACTGACGCGTTCGAAGAGCTCCAGCGCCCGGTCTTTCCATTGCTTTGCGGCCGCGCCCGATTGGTGAGCGCGCCAGGCCTCCGCCATTTGCGTGCCGATGCGCAGGGCGGGGTTGAGCGACGCCAGCGGGCTTTGCAATACCAGGGCGATATCGCGTCCGCGAATCTGCCGCATTTCTTTCTCCCGCGAGCGCAGCAGGTCGCGGCCGGCGAAGAAAATCTCACCAGTAATGGACGCGCCCTTGTGTTCGAGCAGCCGCAGCAGCGCCAGGGCGATGGTGCTCTTGCCCGATCCGCTTTCGCCCACCAGGCCGAGGATCTCGCCTTCGCCCACATCGATTTCGACGTCGCGCAGAACTCCCGGCTTGTTGGGATAATCCACCGACAGGCGCGCCTTGAGTAGAGTGGTCATCGCCGGCTTACCAGCGTGCCTCCCACTTGCAATCGGTCGGCGTTCCAAAAAGTTTGCGGGTCTAATACGGCAGGCGCCGCATTCTTCACGTTCGGCCCGATGGCCGACAGGGCATCTGGATTCACCAGGAACAAGACCGGCGCCTGATCCGCCACGATCTGCTGTACCTGGTCGAAATAGGTTTTGCGCTTGTTAAGATCCTGGGAAGCGCTCTGCGCCTGCATGAGTTTGTCGATCTCGGCTTCCCAGGCGGTCTCCGGCGCTTTCTCGTTCGGATTCCATTGATGATTCGCCGCCGAACTAACCCAGATGTTCATCTGCGCGCCGGGGTCGAGGTCGATGTTGGTCCAGGCCATCAGCACCGACTCGTAGTTGAAGCTGCGGCTGATACGCTCGATCAGGGACGGGAAATCCAGCACAACCACATTAAGCTGGATACCCAGGCGCGCCAGATCCTGCTGGATCAAGGTCAGCATCCGCTCGTGGAGCTTGTTGCCCGCGTTGGTGATCATCGAGAACTCGACCTTGTTGCCGCCGCTATCCACCAGCGTCGCGCCCGAGCGGCGGAAGCCGGCGTGTTGCAACAGCGCCATGGCCGCGGTGTCGGATCCTGAGGCCGCCTTCACGGCGGGATTCAACCAGAAACGGTTCGCCACCGAAATCGGACCGGCAGCGGCGCGCGCGTGCCCGTGATAAACGATACGGACGATGTCATCGCGCCGGATGGCCTCGGAAATTGCGCGCCGGAAATCGCTGGATCGGAACCAGCGCCGCTTGTACTCGGGCATGGGCGCGGTCTGCACCTGGTTGAAAAAGACCGTTTCCCAATCGAGCGACGGTCCGGCGTCCACCGCGGCTCGCGGCATCTCCGACGACAGCCGGTCGTACATATCCGGATCGAGCTTGTTGATGAGGTCGAGTTCGCCGCGCCGGAAACGCAATAACTCCAGTTCGCGATTCTGCTGGATCTCCAGACGGATGGAATCCAGATACGGGAGCGCATGTCCGTTCGCATCGCGTTTCCAATAGTTGGGATTGCGCCGGAGCAACACGTAAGCGCCGGGCTTGTATTCGCCCAGTTCAAAAGGGCCCAGCACGGCGGATTCCTTCTGGGGCGAGTGCGCAGACAGAACCGCCACTCCATCGAATTGCGCGGCCAGAGCAGCCACGGGCGCAGGGAAACGCACCGTGGCCGCGGAGGGTCCCGGACACTTGGTCTCCACTTCGCCGGGCGCCGAGCGGAAGGCGTCGCCCACCGGCGAATGCAGCGCCGGATCCATCAACTGGCGCATGGTGTAGGCCACGTCTTCGCAAGTGAACGGCGAGCCGTCGGAGAAGCGCACTCCACGGCGCAGCTCGAAATCGATGCGGCGGCCGTTTTCCGAGACCTTCCACTTGGTGGCCAGCTCGCCTTCCAGCTCCTGCGTATAGCGATTCAGCCGGATCAGCACGCCGCCCGTTAAGTAGCGAACGGCCGACGAGGACTCGTCCTCCACCAGCAGCGGATTGAAGGTTTTGGGGTCGGCGCGCAGGCAGAAGCGCAGCTCGTTCGCCGCACTAGCCGCTAAAGCTCCACTCAACAAAAACACGATTGCAGGGCGTATCAACATGGCGCGCTTTCTTCCGTTCGAAGCAGGAGTTGCAGACAACCGACCACCACCACCAGGAGAACCACCGGAGCTAGAATCCAGGGATTCTGTAGTACGGCCGAGTAGTTCTCGAGTTCGCGCAACATCGCGCCCCAGGAAGGCAGCGGCTCCGACACGCCCAGACCCAGCAAGCCGAGATTGGCCTCGCTCAAGATGAACAGCGGCACCGAAATCCAGAACTGCGCCAGCAGGATGGGCCGCAGATTGGGCAGCAGATGGAGCCAAAATAAACGCCATCGCGAAATTCCGCTGGCGCCGGCCTGCACCAGGTAGTCCGAGTTCACCAGCGTCCGGGCGCCGGCGCGGATGATGCGGGCGGGCGCGGCCCAACCCAAACATCCCAGCAGCAGAAATGTGATCGCCACCGATGTGACGGGCGAGGTGTTCAATGGCAACAGTGCGCGCACGGCCAGCAAGAGGAACAGCCAGGGGAGCGAGAGAAACAGATCGACGCCGGTGGTGAGGAAGCGCTCCCAACGCCCGCCCAGGTATCCCGCCGCACCTCCGATTAGCCCGGCCAGCAGAGTGGAAAGCAACGCCGCGGCCGGCGCGAGCAATAGCGAAACTCGGGTGCCGTAGAGCAGGCGTGCAAAGCGGTCGCGGCCAAGTTCGTCGGTGCCTAACCAGAAACGGGCGGATGGCGGGGCGCTGATGGCGTCGCGAAACTGTTCCGAATAAGAGGACGGCGCCAGGTAGGCGGCTCCGAGCGACGCCAGTGCGACCACGGCCAACACACCGATGGCGAACTTTTGCTTGCCCGTCATGCCGACGCAACCTCGGCGGTCCCAGCTTCGGCGGTGCTCCGGGCCGGGGAATTCCATGCGGCCAGCGCCAAATCCGCCAGGCTGTTTACGACCAGCGTCATCAGGGCGACCAGAACCGTGATGGTGACCAGCAGCGGGAGGTCGCGATCGAGAGCCGCGCGCCAGGCCAGTTGCCCGATCCCCGGGGTATCGCAGATCACTTCGATGGGGATGGACGCACCGAAGGCCAAACTCACCGAGATGCCGGCCAAGGCTGCCAGTTGCGGCGCCGCCGGAGTGAAAATATGCGCCCACAACACTCGCCAACCGCTCAATCCTTTGGCCTGCGCCGCCACCACGTGCGGCCACTGCGAGGTAGCAACCAATTGATTTTTTGAGTAGCGATAGACATGCGGGAACACCACCAGCGCGATGGCCCAGCGGCTGGCTTCGCCGATCCAGGGGCCCAGCCACAGAAACACCAGCGCGATCACCGCGACGGGAGCGGCCAGGCACAGGCCGCTGAACACGGCAGGCACGAGATCGGCGCCGGGAGCGCGCCACCAGACGGTGAGCAGAGCCAGCGCAAGCCCGGTTGAGGCGCCGGCCAGGACGCCGTATCCGAGCGAAACCATGGTCAGGGGCAGGCGCTCCTTCAGAAGTTCCGATACCGGGCGGTTGAGCGATCGCGAAAATCCGAAGTCGCCGCGGGCCAGCCCGGCCAGATAACGGAAATAGAACACAGCGATGTTGTTGTCGCGATCGCGCTCGCTACGAATGGCTTGCTGGCTTCCGGCGCTCAAGCGGGTATCGAGTTCCCTCTCATCGACGCCGAAACCGGGGCCCAGCCGCACTAGCGTCGCGCCCAGCAATCCGCCGAGCAGAACCGTCAGCAGAATTCGGCGGACTTGACGCAACAACAGAGCGGCGACCATCCGCCGCCTACCAGGCGCCCGTGGGCTCAAAAGCGAACCCGCGCGGGCCCCCGCCAACCACGCTGAGCTTTTCCTTTTGCTTGGCGACATACATACGCCGGTCCGCCTCGCTGAGCAGCCGGTCGGCATCCGCGCCGTCTTCGGGGAACATCGAATGGCCGATGCTGAGGGAAATCTTCTCTTGGGCGAAGATTTCGCGGCCGGCGTCCTCTGTAATGGCTTTCAATCGCTCGATTTTCTGCGCCAGTTGGTCCGGTTGCAGGCCCGGTAGCACCAGCACGAATTCGTCGCCGCCCATGCGCGCCACGTAGTCGTACTCTCGGCAGGATTCCTTTAACTTTTTCGCGACCGAATGGAGCAGACGGTTGCCTTCCAGGTGCCCATATTTGTCGTTCACCTTCTTGAAGCCGTTCATATCGCAAACCAAAACCACCAGCGGCGAATTCAGGCGGCGGCAGCGCGCCAGCTCCCCGTCCAGGTGCAGGAAGAGCGATCGGGCATTGGGGAGTCCGGTCATATAATCGGTGGACGCCGAGCTTTCCGCTTGCTGGAAGCGCAAGGCGTTCTCGATGGAAAGCGCGAGCTTGGGAACAATCGCGAGCAAAATGCGCAAATGATCGTTGGTAAAGGCGTCGCGCTCGGTTTGGTACAGCGTCAGGACGCTCACCGTGCCGTTCAGGCCGATGAGGGGGACCGCCAGCGCGCTGCGCATGGTGGTGAACTTGGTCTCGTCATCCAGATAGCCGGGTTCCACCGATGGATTGCCGTTGAGGATTGGCTTGCGCTTTTCCGCCACCCATCCCGACAAGCCCTGGCCGAGTGGGATCTCCAGTGAGGAGAACAGACGGAAGTTCTCGCCGTTCACGTATTCGGCGCGCAACCGGTCGTCACGCAAAACATAGATGGCGAGCGAATCGTAGGGGATCATGCGTTTCAGGCGCAGCGCCAACAGCGACAGCGTTTCGTTCAGGCTGAGAGAATTGCCTAGGTCCTGCGCCAGCTCAAAGAGGTTCTGAACTTCCTGGCGCGCCGAGGCGATGGAGTTGAGGAAGCTGTCGCCAGCTTCGCAAGGCGCCGGGCGCCCGGCGCTTTCGAATTCAGCCGCAGGCGCCAGGCCGCGCTCGATCTTGGCGCCGGTGGAAAGCTTCGCAGTCTCCACTTCCCGCGCCTTCGCGATGGCCTCAAGCTCCACATAACGGCGCTGTAGCACCTCCACCACCTGCGGATCGAATGCCTTGCCGGCGTCCGCCGCCACCTTGCCCATGGCTTCGTCCAGCGTAAGGGCCCGCCGGTATTGCCGGGGCGAGGCGAGGGCGTCCAGACAATCCACCGCCGCCAGAATGCGCGCGCCAATGGGGATGCTCTGGCCGCGCAGTCCGTCGGGATATCCAGCGCCATCCCAGCGCTCATGATGCGACCGCACGATGGGAGTCACCGGGTGGGGAAAGCGCACGCGCTCCAGGATTTCGGCGCCCACCACCGGATGGATCTTCATCTTCTCGAACTCTTCGCGAGTCAGCTTTCCAGGTTTCGAGATGATGTGCTCCGGCACAGCCAGTTTCCCGATGTCATGCAGCACCGAGGCCGCGCGCAACGCCTCCAGTTGAGATTCGTCCAGGCCCAATTCCTTGCCGACCTCCACCGCGTAGGTTTGCACGCGCTGCAAATGATCTTGTGTGGTGTGATCCTTGGCCTCAATGGCCATCGCGAGAGCTTCAATGGTTCGCAGATGCAGCGCCGCCATCTCTTCAGCGTGCTTCTTTTCGTCTTCCATGCGTCCCAGATAAAGGTAATAGGAGCGATAGACCAGATACACCACGGGGATGGCCAACAACGCGGTCTGCCAACCGAAATGGCGATTGACGGCGCTGGCCACGCCCACGATGATCGCGCCCAGCAGATAGTAGGGGAACGACCAGGTGTAGCATTCACGCCAGACACGCCGCAAAGACCGGCGCTCG
>Ga0182024_10006234_pt1 | contig 26300 bp, 17 predicted proteins | sample P32metaG_FD_120480 | JGI IMG/M metagenome (GOLD analysis project Ga0182024, IMG submission 120480) | Permafrost microbial communities from Stordalen Mire, Sweden - P3-2 metaG (Illumina Assembly) | ecosystem: Environmental > Terrestrial > Soil > Wetlands > Permafrost | place: Sweden: Stordalen... | reverse complement strand
CATGCGTGTGTTTACTGCCTGCTTGGCGACACCAATATTTTGATGGCCACTGGGCATACAAAGCGGCTTGGCGATCTGGAAATTGGCGATGAGATTATTGGGACTGAGCGGCGAGGTTTTTATAGACGCTACGTAAAAACGCGCATTTTGGCTCACTGGGCAACCCATAAGCCTGCGTACCGAGTGACTCTTCTCAACGGAACCCGCATTACAGCGAGTGCGGATCACCGTTTCCTGAGCGAACGTGGTTGGAAGTTCGTTATGGGATCGCAAGACGCAGGCAAGCGACGCCCGCATTTGGCGGTGGGCGATCAGCTGCTGGGAGTTGGGATGGCTACAAGGTCGCTCGAAGCGACCCCGGCGTTCCCACAAAGCTACGCTGCTGTGATCGATAAAATTATTGCAAGGACCGCGTTTGTTCCGACCGAACGGATTAGGGGTTATCAGGGCGACATCTTCGATGACGGTGCATACAGTGACGGCCGTGTGCGCATCGCAAATCTGGAAGATGCGATACGGCCTTGGGTTGCCGCAAACCTACCGCTACATCCATTGAGTGTGCAGGGTGATGCGCCGATCACCCGCAAGCGCCTGATCTGCCAAGAGGCGGTCGAAGCACCGGCAGGTCTCGATATTGTCGCGATCGAGCCGCTCGGTAAATCAATGCCAATGTTTGATATCACAACCGGCACGGGCGATTTCATTGCGGATGGCGTCGTGTCACACAACTGTTACGCGCGCCCGGCGCACGCGTATGTCAATCTTTCTCCGGGCCTGGATTTCGAGACCAAGCTCTTCTACAAGGAAAACGCGGCTGAGCTCCTCAGAAAGGAGTTGAGTCAGCCGCGCTATGTCTGCAAATCCATAACCCTGGGCGCCAATACCGATCCCTATCAGCCGATCGAGCGCAAGCTCAAGGTGACCCGATCGATTCTCGAAGTGCTGCAGGAGTTTCGACATCCGGTGGCGATCATCACCAAGGGCCATCTCGTTGAGCGCGACATCGATATTCTTGCGGCGATGGCACGCGACAATCTCGCCGCCGTGCATGTCAGTGTGACCACGCTCGATTCGGACCTGAAGCGCATCCTCGAGCCGCGTGCTCCCGCCGCAGCGGCGCGGCTGCATGCCATACGCACTCTGCATGCAGCCGGAGTCCCGGTCGGTGCACTGGTGGCGCCTGTCATTCCGGCGATCAATGACCATGAAATTGAACATATTCTTGAGGCGGTCGCGAAGGCCGGAGCGCGCACCGCGGCTTATGTGATGCTGCGATTGCCTTATGAGGTCAAGGATCTATTCCGGGAGTGGCTTGCCGAGCATCACCCGCTGCGCGCCGGGCACGTCATGTCACTAGTCAACGACTTGCGCGGCGGTCGTGACAACGACCCTAACTTCGGCTCGCGCATGCGCGGTACCGGACCGTTCGCGGAACTCGTGCGCAGACGCTTCGAAGTCGCGTGTCGCAGACACAGTCTGAATACCATGCGCCGCGTGCCGCTGGATACAGGGCTCTTCCGGTCGCTGTCCGCGCCTGGCGCGCAGCTTGATCTAGGCTTCTGATCGAGACTTCGCGGTCCAGGCTTCTTCAGGACGAAATCAGAACCGGCGAGCCATCCGTGGCATATTATTAAGCCATGGAAGCCGCTCGCCCCACTCCCAGCCGCCCGCTGCTGCTGGGCCGCTACACGCTGCTCGAAAAGCTCGGTGCTGGCGGCCATGGGGAAGTGTGGCGCGCTCACGACGCGACGCTGGGTATCGAAGTTGCGCTGAAGCTTCTGAGCCCGGCGCTGGCGCGCAGTGAGCTCGCGTGGGAAGCGCTCGAACATGAGCATGAAATCGCGGGAAGACTCGACCACCCGTCGATACTCAAAGTCTATAGCCCGCAGCGCGATGCTGAAACGGCGGCGCTGCCGATGGAGTTGGCTCCCGGCGGCGATCTCCGTCGTCTGCGCGGCGGCAGTTACCTGCAGCTCATGCCACCGCTCCTTGAGATTGCGGCCGCTCTCAAATATGCGCACGAGCAGGGAGTCATACATCGGGATCTTAAGCCGGGCAATGTTCTGTTTGACGCGCGCGGCCGCGCCGTGCTCGCCGATTTTGGTGTGGCGGGTACCGCATTCGCCGCCGGTCGCGACAAGATGCGATCGGGCTTGTCGCCGTTCACGTCGAGTCCCGAGCAACTGCGCGGGGAGGCGCCTACCGTAGCCGACGATATCTATGGCTTGGGTGCGCTCGCGTATGAGCTCCTGGCCGGCCAGCCGCCGTATTACCCGCACTTCGACGTAGAGCGCGTGCTCGATCTCAACGAGCCCGTTCCTGAGTTGCGTACCGTGCAACCGACGCCGCCACAACTCGTGACGATCGTCATGCGCATGCTGCAGAAGCAGCCGCGGTCGCGGCCGGAATCAATGCAAGCGGTGATCGAAGACTTTGACGCCACGATGAACGACACGCTGCATTTTGAATTTGATGCGGCTCCCGAGCCGCAGACGATAAGGCGCGAATTACCCAAACCAGCACCGCGGCCGCCGCGACCCGCTTCCACCGCTTCCAAACCGCTGCGCGCGCCGCTCGTACCCCAGGCCGTGCCTGCATCCGGCCCGAGACTCAGACCGGGGCCGCCACCGATTCGGGCCGCAGCGGTTGCAGCTGCCCTCGATCCCACGCACGGACTTGCGTCACCACGCGCGGCGCCTGCAGCGGCTGAGCCAAGGCCCTTGCAAGCCCAGCAGCCGCCCAAGCCACCAGAGCCTGCGGTCGCGCGTGAAACTGCATACGTGCCCCCGCCGCCGAAGGAGATACCGGCCGCGGCTCAGCCTGCGGCGCCGGGCACCCTGCGGCCCACGCCCTGGGATGATCTGCAGATTGTTCCGATGTCGGGATTGATGCGGCTCGATCAGATCCGGCCGCGCCGCTGGCCCTGGGTGGTGCTTGCCGCGATTGCCGCGGCTGCTGCCGCGGCGTTCTACGCGTTGCCCCGATACGGAGCCGGCGCGCTTGCCATGATTGAGAACGCTCTGCCGGCGACCGTGATGTCTGCGCAGCCACCGGAGCAGGCGCAGGCGACGCCGGCCGACATCCAGGAAAAAGCACACCTGCTCGACGCGCGCGGCCAATTTGACCGCCAGTTAGCCGCGCTCGAATCACGCGGCGCAGCCGTGTGGGGAGGCCAGGAGTTTAGCGACGCCAAGATGCGCGCGGCGGAGGCTCTCGGCGCCGACGAGGCCGGCAATCCCGCCTTCGCTACACGGCGTCTCGCCGAGGCACAGGCGCTGCTCAACGCGGTGGAAAAGCGCGCGCCTGTGGCGCAGCGCGTTGATTCGACGAGCCGCAAGGCGGCTGAGGGTCTGCAGCGCGCTCACAATCCCGATGCCGCTCGGCCGCTGCTCGCAGATGCCGCAAGCGCCGAGGCCGCGGGCGATATCGCTCGCGCTCAGCGAGACTACCAGCAAGCGCTCGCGGCCGACCCCAAGAACGGCCAAGCGATTGCGGGATTGGCGCGCGCGCGCGCCGCATTGAATAGCGATGAGCACACAAAGACTGCTGATTCAGACGCGCCTGCCGTGGTTGTGCGAGGGCTTGATGAGACGCGCGACTCCCGTTCCGCAGCAGCGCAGGCGCCTGCAGGCTCGAATCCAGCGGATCCCGCGCTCCGCGCGCGCGCCTATGAATCGGAGCGGCAGCGTGCAGTGTCACTCGAAGCGCAGGAACGCTGGGATGAGGCGCTGACCGAATACGAGACGGCGCTCAAATCAGATCCATCGCTCGCCTTTGCTCAACAGGGTAAGGCGCGCGCCGCGTCACGCGCGCTGCTCGCGCAGCGCCTGCAAACACTGATCGACCGGCCGGAGCTGCTCGCGGGCGCCGCTGCGCGCGCGGACGCCTTAGCGCTTATTGAGAACGCCAATGAGCAGAATCCGTCGGGGCCGGTACTGCGCTCACAGGTGGCGCGCCTGCAGATTTTGCTGCCCGCGTTCGATGAACCGGTGCATCTGGCATTGATATCCGACGGCGCCACTCGCGTCGCGATACCGAGCATCGGGTTCTCGGGTGTTTTCTCGCAGCGCGAAATCCAATTGAAGCCGGGTAAGTACACGGTGGTTGGCACGCGTGACGGCTACCGCGATGTCAGACGCGATATCACGATCGCACCTGGCCAGGGCGTACAGACGATCAGCGTCAGCTGCGGCGAACCGATCTTAGGTCAAACTCAGACGATGTCAGGAAACTAGCGGCGTAGGAGGCCGGCTAAGGCGACTGCGCGGCCTTGAGCGACATAGGCTTGCTCGCTAAGCTGCCAGGCGCTCATGACCGAAGCCCAATCAAATGTGGCGCTGCTCGCCGGCGCAACCGGCCTCGTAGGCGCAACACTGCTCGATATCCTCTTGGAGGCCGACGATTTCAGCCGTGTCGTCGCAGTAACCCGTCGGCCGCTTGCTCGCGAGCATCCGCGACTCGCCAACCGGACTGTGCAGTTCGACAAGATCGCCTCGCAGTTCGCCGGTTTCACCTGTCATACCGTTTTCTGCTGCCTGGGAACGACCATCCGAGCGGCAGGGTCCGAGGAGGGATTCAGAAAGGTTGATGTGGACTATGTGCTTGCCCTTGCGCGCGTAGCGCAGGCGGCGCAGGCCCAGCGCTTCATTGTCCTGTCCTCCGTCGGCGCCAACGCGCGTTCGGGGAACTTCTATCTGCGCACGAAAGGCGAGATGGAGGAGGCGCTCGTGGCGATGAATCTCACGGCTCTTGATATCCTGCAGCCGAGCTTGCTGCTTGGCTGGCGGGGCGAGCTACGGCCGCTCGAGCTCGCCGCCGCTGTCCTGATGCCGCTCGTGAATCCGTTCCTCGTCGGAACCTATGCCATCTATCGGGGCCTTCCGGTACGCACGTTGGCGCTTGCCATGCTGGGCGCATCGCGCTCCGCTCGGCGCGGCGTCAGTCGCTACAGCTACGCCGGCATACAGGCATTGGCGCGCAAACGCACCGCACGCGCTGCGCTGTGATGCGCTTCACGCTTTCGCGCAAGACTTCTCCGCCATAGTTTGTCGATAATTGACGCAATACTCACTGGCTACAGCCGACAAAGCTTAGATTGAGGGAACAACAGCTGCGCGGAGGCCCATTGATGGGCGGATTGCCGTTTGACAGCCGTATGGGACGGCGAATCGGTTTAGCGCTCGGCCTGTGCGCTGTATTGCCGGTGCTTGTGTTTGCCGCGCTTGCGGCGCGCGATGCCTGGCTCCTATTGACGCTGACACTCGTGCTCGCTCTTACGGGAGCTGCGCTCGCGAGCGCCTATCTCGAGCGACGCTATGGCCCGGCGCTGCGAGCTTTGGTGGAAGGCTTGAGCGCGCTGCGGGCACGCCAGTTCGCTCGCCTTGACGTGCATTCAGCAGATGAGACGCGGCTCCTCGTAGATAATTTCAATCGTGCGGCGGCGAGCCTCGATGAGCAGTTCCGCGTGCTCGAAACCGTTGCCCAGATCGATCAGCTGTTGCTGCGCTCTGCCGATCTCGAACACGTTCTCGACACCATCATGTCGCGTGTGCAGGAGCTGACTCAATGCCAGAGCGTCGGGATCACCTTGCGCGATGCGGATGCCCCGGGTCGCGGTCGCGTATTCCTCGCGGCGAGCGGTTTGACTGAGGTGCCCGTGAGTCGCATCGCGCTCGACGATGACATGCTCGCGGCGCTCGCGGAACAGACAAATGGGCTCACGATCGTGCGCTGCGAGGAATCGCGCCATAGCTTTTTGAAGCCGCTCGCTGATACCGGAGCGGTGTTTTTCTGGGTGTGGCCGGTCATCGTCGCGGAGCGGCTTGAGGCGATTCTAGCGGTCGGCTACTGCGAGGTTCCCGTCGCTGATCCGGTTGTCGCGCACTGTGGCGGCAAGTTCGCCGAGCGCTTGGCGGTTGCGCTGTCAAAGAGCGCGCGCGACGAGCATCTGTACCGTCAGGCGCACTACGATCCTCTTACGGCGCTGCCCAATCGCCTGCTGTTCCGCGATCGGCTCGCCCAGGAGCTCGCCAACGCGGCCGCGGGCCTGAGTCGCGGCGCGCTCCTGTATATCGATCTGGATCATTTCAAGCGTGTCAATGATTCGGTGGGACACACCGCCGGCGATCAGCTTCTGACGATTGTGGCGCAGCGTCTGCGCTCCTGCATCAAGGACGGCGACACCGTGGCGCGTCTGGGCGGGGATGAGTTCACGGTCATTCTGCGCAACGTCGCCGAGCCAGACGCCGCCGCGGCGGTGGCCGCGCGCATCATCGAATCCCTGCAGCTGCCGGTGAACATCGCTGGCCGGGACTGCTACGTGTGCGCGAGTATCGGTATCACGCTCTTCCCGGACGATGCGAAAACGATCGATGACCTGATGCGCAACGCCGATACGGCCATGTACCGTGCCAAGGATTTGGGACGCGGGCGCATGATGTTCTTTGATCTCAACATGACGGCCAAGCCCGCAAAGCCCACCGATACCGGGCTGCAGCATGCGCTGCGCGGCCGCGAATTCTCCCTCTTCTATCAGCCACAGTTCGGCGTCGCCGGCGGCGAGCTGGTCGGTGTCGAGGCCCTGCTGCGCTGGCAGACGCCACGTGATGGCATGCGTTACCCGGGAGAGTTCGTGCCGGCAGCCGAGGAGAGCGGCCTCATTGTTGATATCGGCGGGTGGGTGCTCGATGCGGCGTGCGCACAGCTCGCCAGCTGGCGCGAACGGCAGATCGCTCCACCGCGGCTCGCGCTCAACGTGTCCGCGCAGCAGCTACAGCACGCCGAATTTCCCAAGCTCGTGCGGCGCGCGCTGGAAAAGTACGATTTGCCGGCGGCACTACTTGAGCTTGAGCTCACCGAAAGCGTGCTCGCGAACGCTGCCGTGGGTGCTGCGCTCACGCGGCTTGCGCAGATTGGCGTGCATCTCGCGCTCGATGATTTTGGGACCGGCTATTCCTCGTTGAGCTATCTGCGTCAGTATCCAATCGACACGGTAAAGATCGACCGCACGTTTCTCGATGAAGTGCCGCAGAATCCCGCGTCGGCAACGCTTGTTGAGACGATCATCGTCATGGCGCATGCACTCGGCAAGCGCGTCGTGGCCGAAGGCATCGAGACCAATGAGCAACTCGTTTTCTTGCGCGAGCGCCGCTGCGATGCTGTGCAAGGCTTCTACCTGGCAAGGCCGCTTGCTGCTGCGGCGATGACCGAGCTGCTGCAGGCTCGCACGCTGTTCGTGCAGGAAAGCTTGGCGCGTGCCGCAAGCAACTGATGCATTATGTTGATTGACGCAATTCTTCGGTGATACGCCCGCCAACTACCGCGTCAATCCCTTGACTCTTTTCGGCGACGCTTCGAAACTGCACACCTCGTGAACAGGGCAAACCCGTCGAAAGACGGGGACGCAAAGCCACCGGTCTAATGGATTAGTTCCTATGACGGCGGGGCTGCCACGGTCGCGCTTCGCGCGAACGTTTGCAATCCCTACTGTCAAATTGAGCTGGATCCAATGATCAGTCGCCGATCGATGTATTGGTCCAGGGAGACACATGACGTTGAAGCCACAGTTGGCAACCGACGGCGAATCCGCTCGGCAGGTCGCAGATCGCGCAGCTACAGTCCCTGTCGATACTTTCGTCATCAACTTGTGTTCGTCGACGACGCCAATGGCGCTCGTCCACCCGGACGCACCCGAGCTTAAGCGTTTCAGATTCTTTGTCAGCCGCCGCCTCGAGGATGGGCGTGAGCGCTTCCGCCTGCACATGGGGCATTTCGAAACGCTGGAGGAGGCTGAAGACTGGTTGAGTGTCGTGCGCGACGTTTATCCAGGCGCATGGGCAGGCGAGGCGCCGGGCAAGCGCCTGCGTGCGGGCGCGCCCGAGAGCGCGCAAGCGCCGTCAGTGTCGGCACCGCCAGCCTCAAATAACGCGCCGCCCGTTGAGAGTGTCGCGACCCTCGTGCCGCGGCCGGCGTCGCCGGCGCCGCCATTCGCGACGCTTGCAGAGTCTGCAGCTACCCCGGCCGCGTTGCCGGAGCGAGCTTCCTCCGCGGCACCGCCTGCGCCGTCGGCTGATGTCGCGCCCGTTGCACCCGTAGTGATCAAACAACCGCCGCCCACGCCAACCGTTGCGCGCCGCGCGCCCGCGGCGCCGCCGCATGCTCGCCCGGCGCCGAAGGCGCCTTTGTCAAACGTGCGTGAGGTGCTCGCCGCTTTGGACGAGCGGGACACGAAACCGAACATGGCGGCCGCTACTGAACCCCGTGCTGCCGCAAGTACGGCGCAGGCCGCGCAAAGCTTGTCGGATACCCAGGTCATGCAGATTCTGGAGGGGCGCGGCGCTGAAAAATCCGCGCGCGCGCCCAGCGCTGATGCATCCGGCGGCATTCCAATTCTGCGTCCTGACGATAGTGGCACGCGCCGTGCGTTGAAGGAGGCTGTGCAGGTCAATGCTGCCGTCTCCTTTGCGGTGCAGCTGCAATGGTCGGTGGAGTCAATGGCGCTCGATAAGGTTCCGCCGCTTGCAATATTCAGCGCATACACGCTCTACACCGTCGAAGGCAATCGCGACGGGCGCAAATGGTACGGTCTGCGGCTTGGATTCTTCAGCGACGCCAATGCTGCCAAGCAGGTTGCGCAATACGTACGCTCCGACTTTGCCTCCGTCGCAGTGCTGCCGGTGAGCCCTCGGGAGCGCGAGCGCGCAGCTTCCGCAGACAGCAATACCCCCGCCACGAGCTTTGCGGAAATTCAGCACGCCCCGCAGCCCGAGGAGATCAAACTTTTCGATGATGAAAGCGTGGCCGCACCGAAGATTCCGACGGCTCCCGCAGCGGGCGCCAAGATGGGATCCGCCGCTGCCCGCGCTGCTGCCACACGCAGCAAAACGCTGCGCAGCAAAGAACGTAGCGCACAGCGCAAAGGCCCCTATTCGCTGGAAGAAACCCTAGAGATCCTCGGTGCCGGAAGCCTTGAGATCGACAACGGCCGCGGCGAGCTCATCAACGAAAGCGGCGTGCGCCACTTAAAAGTCGAAGTCGTCCGAAAGAACTCGCCGTTTCAGCGGCTCTTGACGCGTTTGACAGAGCGCGTCCGCAAAAGCTGATTTACTTCTTTACTGACGCGGTTCAGCTCTTGCCGAAGAGTTTGGCAAGGGCAGCTTGCGCCTCGCTCACTGCCGCCGTATTGGGGGGCGTGTAGGCGTTGGAACGCGGCTTGAAGTGATCACAGAAGTTCGCGCTCGTCTTATCGCGCACTTCCTCGGCAGTGGGCTCGCGGCAGTGCTTCGCAACGCTCGTCGTGTAGTCCACACACATGCGACAAACGTGCAGCTCCGCCCGACACTTCGGGCATTCATCAAGGCGGCGCAGGGGTAGGCTCAGAGCCGCCAAAGCCACTCCGCATTTCCAACAGACAAGATCGTGGGACATCGCCGTGTTCTACAGGGTACGCTCGCGCAGGAATTTGTCGAGCACGCGTCCCGTGTGCGAACTCGCCTTGCGCCGTGCGACTTCGGCGGGCGTACCAGCGACAACGACGCGGCCGCCGCGATTCCCGGCCTCAGGGCCCATGTCGAGGATCCAGTCCGCCTCGGCCATGACGTCAAGATTGTGCTCGACGACGACGGCCGTATTGCCGGCGGCAACGAGCCGATGCAGGACCCGCAGAAGCTGCTCCACATCCGCCATGTGCAGTCCTACGGTGGGCTCATCGAGAACATACAGCGTATGCCGCTGCTTGTGGTTTACAGGAGCCCGTACGTCGCCGCGCACTTTCGCAAGCTCCGTGACGAGTTTGATACGCTGCGCTTCCCCGCCGGAAAGCGTCGGGCTTTGCTGACCCAAGGTTAGATATCCAAGACCCACATCCTGCAGGAGCTTCAACGAGTGATGCACTCGAGGATGCGCGGAGAAGAATTCGACGGCATCATCGACACTCATCGCGAGCACCGCGGCGATGCTAAGGCCACGCCACTGCACGGTGAGCGTTTCGGAATTGAAGCGTTTCCCACCGCACACGTCGCACAGAACTTTGACGTCCGGCAGAAAGCTCATTTCTATCGTTTGCACGCCCTGGCCATCGCAGGCGCTGCAGCGGCCCCCGGCCGTGTTGAAGGAGAAACGGCTGGCGGTGAAGCCGCGGATCCGCGCCTCGGTCGTGCCGGCATAGATGCGGCGAATTTCGTCCCAGAATCCCACATACGTCGCGGGACAGGAGCGCGGCGTCTTGCCGATGGGACTCTGATCGACCTCAAGCACGCGATCCACATGTTCGACGCCCGTAAGGGCGCTGCACCCGAGGAGCTCCTTGTGCGGCGGCTTCTTCTTGCTCTTTCCCGTCTCGGCGGCGATGTAGCGTTTGAGGTTGGCATAGAGGACGTCGCGCGCAATCGTTGACTTGCCGGATCCGGATACACCTGTGATGACGACGAGCCGCCCGAGCGGAATCCGCACGTCCGCATCGGCCACGTTGTGCAGCGTGACTCCTTTTAAGCGCAGGCATGGCGTGCGGGCCGTGACCGCGCGCTGCGGCTTGAGGGAATGCTGCAGCGGATTGCGCAGATATTGCCCGGTGATTGAGCGCGGATTGCGCATCAGATCCTGCACCGTGCCCGCGCCCACCACTTCGCCGCCCTTCACACCCGCTGCCGGCCCGAGATCCACGACGTGATCCGCGCGACGGATCGTATCCTCATCGTGTTCGACGACGACGAGGGTATTTTTGTGCAGCGCCAGCTCCGCGAGCGCATCGAGCAGCACGGCATTGTCGCGTGGATGCAATCCAATCGTGGGCTCATCAAGTACGTAACACACGCCTCGCAGGTTTGAGCCGAGCTGCGCGGCAAGACGGATGCGCTGCGCTTCGCCGCCGGAGAGGGTAGGCGCGGAGCGATCCAGGGCAAGATATCCCAAACCCACTCGCTCCAAGAACTTAAGGCGTGCGCGGATCTCTGCCAGGAGGTCATGAGCGATGGCCGCCTCGCGCGTGGCAAGTTTCAGCTGGTTAAAAAACTTGCGCACCGCAGCGATGGGTTCGTGCGCGAGCGCCGCGATCGAACGCTCGCGAAATCGCACATTGAGCGCGACCGGGTTCAAGCGTGCGCCGACGCAGTCTGTGCAAGCGGGCGGCTCGCCCTCGTACCATTCGTTCCACCAGATCTCCTCGCCCGTGTGCTCATCGCTGAATCCGCTCATCGCCAGTCCCGTTCCAAAACAGCTCGCGCACCAGCCGTGTTTGGAGTTGAAGGAGAACAGACGCGGGTCAAGCTCTGCGAACCCCTTGCCGCAGGAAGGACACGCGCGACGTGTCGAAAATACGTCGACGCGCGCGCTCTTGGAACCGAGAACATGCAGCACGCCCTTGCCGAAGTCGAGCGCGCGCTGCAATGCCGCATGCAGCTCGGTGTCGGTGTGGGCGCTGACTGCTATGTGCGCAACCGGCAGCTCGATGGTGTGCTCGCGAAAGCGCGACAGGCGCGGCCAGCCGGCAGTCGCCACGTTCGCCCCGTCGACGCGCAGTGCCTTGAATCCCTTCTTCGCGGCCCATTTGGCAAGGTCGGTGTAGTACCCCTTACGAGCGAGGACGAGCGGCGCGAGCAGTGTGATGCGCTCGCCGCGATAGTCGCGCAGCATGCGCGCGGCTATGGCAGCGACGCTCTGCGGTTCAATCGCGACAGAGCAGTCCGGACAGTATTGAGTGCCCAGCTTCACGTACAACAGGCGTAGAAAATGATAGATCTCGGTGAGGGTTGCGACCGTGCTCTTCCTGCCGCCGCGGCTGGTGCGCTGTTCAATGGCAACCGTCGGCGGGATGCCGTAGATCGCATCGACGTCGGGCCGCGAGGCAGGCTGCACGAATTGCCGCGCGTAGGCGTTCAGCGACTCGAGGTAGCGCCGCTGGCCTTCGTTGAAAAGAATGTCAAACGCGAGAGTTGATTTGCCGGAACCCGAGACGCCGGTGATGACCGTGAAGCGATCGCGCGGAATCTCGACATCGATATTCTTTAAGTTGTGCTCGCGCGCCCTGTGAATCACGATCGCTTTCGCGTCATGGCCATTACCGCGAGCATAGTCGGGGCGTGCATCGGCTACGGCCGCGGCGACTGCCGGCGAGCGACCCGCTAGGGTATCCTCGTAAGCTGCGAGTGCAGCCCCAGTGAACGACGCGGCGCAGGCACGCACCTGCGCGGGCGTGCCGACGCACACGATATTGCCGCCGCGATCACCGCCCTCGGGCCCAAGATCGATGATCCAGTCGGCCGCACGCACGACATCCAGATTGTGTTCGATGACCAGAATTGAATGTCCCGCCGCGAGGAGCTTGCCGAATGCGCGCAGGAGCTTTGCCACGTCCTCGAAATGCAGGCCGGTGGTGGGCTCATCGAAGAGAAAAAGCTTACCGAGATGAGTCGTGCTCGATGCAACCGCTCCTGCCGAGGCAAGGTGACCGGCGAGCTTGAGGCGCTGCGCCTCGCCGCCCGAAAGCGTGGGAACAGGCTGGCCCAGCTTCACGTACTCAAGTCCCACGTCAGCGAGCGGCGCCAAGCGCGAGATAATCTCACGCGAGTCGGCAAAGAACGCGCACGCCTGCGTGACCGTCATCTCGAGCACTTCGGCGATGTTCGCGCGGCGTCCATCGGCGCCTTCGCGCTTGATGTCGAGCACTTCGCTGCGGTAGCGGCTGCCGGCGCAATCCGGGCAGCGCAGATACACGTCCGAGAGGAATTGCATCTCCACATGCTCGAAGCCGTTGCCGCCGCAGGTCGGACAGCGCCCGTTGCCGGAATTGAAGCTGAACGTACCTGCGCTGTACTTGCGCTCCTGCGAAGCAGGCTCGGCCGCGTAGAGCTCGCGAATGGCGTCGAACGCGCCGACGTAGCTTGCCGGGTTTGAGCGTGTCGTGCGGCCAATCGAGGTCTGATCGACCATGACGACGTCATCGATGAGGTCAGCGCCGCGCAGGCCGTCGAACTCTCCTGGCGCCTCACTCGGTCGACCCTGATATTTCAATAGCGCGGGATGAAGCACATCCTCGACGAGCGTCGATTTGCCGGAGCCGGAAACCCCTGTCACGCACACCAGACGCTTCAGTGGGATGCGCACGTCGATATTGCGCAGGTTGTGAGCGCGTGCACCGCGCAGCTCAAGCCATCTGTTTGGCAGCCATTCGGCCACAGGCTCCGCGGATGCGGCGCGCGGGGTTCGCGGCGCGACGACGAGCTTGCGGCCACTCAAATACTCGCCGGTCAGCGACTGGCCGCTGCGCCTGATTGCAGCGGGCGTGCCAAAGAACACGATCTCCCCGCCGCGCTCGCCCGCGCCCGGACCCATGTCGAGGATCCGGTCAGCCTCGAGCATGATCTGCGGGTCATGCTCGACCACGAGCAGCGAATTGCCCGCATCGCGCAGGCGCTTCATCACGGCGATCACACGCCGCATGTCGCGCGAGTGCAGACCGATCGACGGCTCATCCAACACGAAAAGCGTATTGACGAGCGAAGTGCCAAGCGCCGTCGTCAGATTGATGCGTTGCACTTCACCGCCCGAGAGGGTGCGCGATTGCCGATCGAGCGTGAGATACCCAAGGCCGACGTCGACCAGGTAGTCAAATCGGCAGCGGATCTCCCCCAGGAGAAGATCTGCGGCGGCATCGAGCGGCGGCGGCAACTTAAGACTGCGAAAGAAGTCGCGCGCGCGCTCAAGCGGCAGCAGCATCAAATCGTGGATCGAAAGTCCAGGCAGAGATTGCAGGATCTCCTGGCTCCATTCAGTCCCGGGAGGGCGCATGCGCAATCCGCTCGGCAGCACTGCATCAGCCAAGTCACGGCTGCCGATGCGCCACAAAAGCGCATCGGACTTCAAGCGTGCGCCCCCGCAGGCGGTGCACGGCCTATACGCGCGGTAACGCGACAGCAGCACGCGCACGTGCATCTTGTACGCCTTGGTCTCGAGCCATGCAAAAAAACGCCGCGCGCCGTACCAGACGCCCTTGCTCCAGGCGCCTTCACCGTCAATCACCCAGGAACGCTGCGCTGCGGAGAGCTCACGCCACGGTCGGTCGAGGGGAATGCCGCGCTTCTTGGCGTATTTCACTAAGTCCTGCTGACATTCGGCATTGGACTTCGTCTGCCAGGGGCGAATTGCGCCCGCCCGCAACGACTTGCTTTCATCCGGGATGACAAGCCCGTAATCGATCCCCATCGTACGGCCGAAGCCGCGGCAGCTCTCGCAGGCGCCAAGCGGTGAATTGAATGAAAAGAGGCTCGGGACCGGCTCGCGGTACGACAGATCGCACTCGGCGCAGTGCAGCTCGCTCGAATAACGCCAGCAGTCCAGGCGTTCGGGCGGATCACCTGCGCCGACGACGTGAATATTGATGCGGCCACGACCGACGCGCAGCGCCGCTTCGAGAGACTCCAGAACGCGCGAGCGCTCGGCGTTGCCGAGGCGCACCCGGTCCTGAATGACCTCGAGAAACGCGGCTTTGCGCTCGTGTTTGCGGCCGGACGGGGCATTCTCCAGAAAGCGCGTGTAGCCCTGCTTCTGCAGCAGCTCGCGCACTTCGGCTTCCTTGAAATTCTTCGGCACCGGCACGGGAAAGCACACGAGCAGGCGCGGATCATCGGCCCTTTGCGCACGATGCAACATGTCGGCATACATGCTCTCGGGCGTATCGCGATGCACAGCATGGCCGCAGCGGCGGCAGAATAGACTTGCAGCCCGAGCAAAGAGCAGCTTTACGTGATCGTTGAGCTCGGTCATCGTCCCGACGGTTGAGCGCGAAGTGCGCACGGGATTTGTTTGGTCGATGGCAATGGCGGGCGGAATTCCAGAAATGGAATCAACCTGCGGCTTGTCCATTCGATCGAGAAATTGCCGCGCATACGGCGAGAAGGTCTCGACGTAGCGGCGTTGCCCTTCAGCGTAGAGCGTGTCAAAGACCAGCGAAGACTTGCCGGATCCCGAGACGCCCGTCACAACCACAAGCTCGTGCAATGGGATCGCAAGATCGAGATTCTTGAGGTTGTTCTGCCGCGCGCCACGGACCAGGATGGCGGCGGCGGGGACGTCGGTCATTCCTGCAACACCTTCGAACGGATATGTAGATACTGCGGGCAAGATATGCCCGCGCGGATCGGCCATTCTATAAGAGCGCTGCCCCATCTGCTTGGGCGTTGGGTGCGCATCCAGTCGCGCGCGCTCGACGTACTGTATGAGTCGATCGTCAGCATCTTTCAAGGGCATCCGCTTACGGTGGCCCGGGCTGTCGACCGGCTGTCGGCTCAATGCGACAAACTGTGCGATTTCCCCTTTCTGAGGCGTAGAATTCGGCGCGAAGGGGGGGGACCGCTCGCGCACCGGGCGAAAGGTTTCGCTCTGGTACCCGGTCTAGTGACCGGGTTTTCAACTACGCAAACCGGAGAAAACGTTCTATGAATACTCGTAAGACTGGAAGCATCGCGCTTGCGGCCGCCGCCGCGATCATGTTCTCGGCTGTCTCGTTCAGCGCTGCTGCGGCGGATGACGGCAAGGTGAAGTGCACAGGGGCCAATTCCTGCAAGGGCATGTCATCGTGCAAGTCCGCCAAGAACAGCTGTAAAGGCCAGAACTCCTGCAAGGGTCAGGGCTTTACCATGACGGCCACCCAGGCTGACTGCGATGCCGCCAAGGCGAAAGTGAAGTCCGCTTCGTAACTGTCTGATCGTTGCTACTGGTGCGGCGCGGGGTGTCACACGATCCTCCGCGCCGCGCCGTTCAATCATGCCGCTATACCCCTCGTTGGGATTCGGGCTCGGTCTGCGGGTCGATCACTACGAGACGATTCTCAATGATCTGCCGGCCGTCGACTGGTTCGAGGCGCTGACCGAGAACTACCTCGTGCCGGGCGGCAAGCCCCTGTACCACTTGATGCGCATCCGCGAGCATTACCCCATGGTGATGCACGGAGTGTCGCTGTCGATTGGCAGCGCAGCGGCGCTGGATCGCGCCTATCTCGACGAGGTGCAGGCGCTCGCCAAGCGCATCGAGCCTGCCTGGATATCCGATCATCTGTGCTGGACGGGTGTCGGCGGCAAGAACCTGCACGACCTGCTGCCCCTGCCGTACACGGACGAGGCTTTGAAGCACGTCGTTCAACGCGTGCGTAACGTGCAGGACATTCTCGGCCGGCACATCCTTCTGGAAAACGTGTCGAGCTATGTGAGTTTCCGCGACTCGCGCATGACGGAGTGGGATTTTCTGCGCACTGTGGCCGAAGAGGCCGATTGCCTCATCCTCCTCGACGTCAACAACATCTACGTGAGCAGCATCAATCACGAATACGATCCGCTCGAATACCTGGCTGCAATCCCAATCGAGCGTGTGCAGCAGATGCATCTCGCCGGGCACCAGAATCACGGCGACTACCTGATCGATACCCACGATCACCCCGTACCCGACCCGGTATGGGCGCTTTATGCCGCCGCTGTGCGGCGTTTCGGCGCGGTTGCGACGATGATCGAGCGCGACGCGAATATTCCGCCGTTTGGCGAATTGCAGATGGAACTGGCAGCGGCCCGCAGGGTTTCCGAAGCTGCGCTCGCCGACACTCGTTTGCAGCGTGCTGGATAAGCTCACGTGGCGCACCTTGAGGGCCTAGAAAACGACTTCCAAAGCTTCCTGCTGACGGGCAGCGCGGAGATTGAAAAGCGCGTCGTGGGTACGCAGCGTGTGCCGATCGCCACACGCCTTGCGATTTACGGCGATGGCTACCGCTCGCGCCTCATCGAAGCACTGGAAGCGCACTATCCGGCTTTGTTGGCGCTCATCGGTGAGGAGTCATTCGAAGCTCTGGGCCGCGCGTATGTGCAGGCGCATGATTCAAGTTTCGCCTCCATCCGCTTCTACGGCGGTGAGCTCGACGCTTTGCTCGCAGCCCTTCCCGACTATGCCTCGCAGCCGTGGCTTGCGGAGCTGGCACGTTTCGAATGGACGATGAACGCCGTATTTGACGCGGCCGATGCGCCGTCCATTGAAGTTCAGGCGTTGGGGCAGGTCCCTCCTGAGAATTGGGCCACACTTGGATTTGATGTGCACCCTGCCGTGCGCCGGCTCGACTTGGCGTGGAACGCGCCCGCGCTGTGGCGCGCACTGACGGACGAAGAGCCACATCCCGCGCCCGCTGCGCAGGGGCACCCCATCCCGTGGCTTCTGTGGCGCAAGGAGCTGCAGATCTTCTTTCGTCCGCTGACGGCGCTTGAGGCCGAGGCGCTGGATGCCGCACGCCAGGGTCGAAGCTTTGGCGGGGTGTGCGTTGCCCTGTGTGCCGCGCTCGATGAGGAACAGGCCCCCGGCCGGGCCGCAGCGTTCCTGCGCGAGTGGGTTGAATCGGGAATGATTGTCGGCATGCACGCCTGCGAAGAGTAGAGTACTTAGCATCATCTGCTCTGCAGTGTGTGTATGCGTATCTTGGTGGTCGAGGACAACGACCTGGTCGCCGATGCAATTGCCCGCGGGCTGGGATTAGCGGGCTTCGCTGTGGATCGCGCCCCGAGCGCCGAGGTTGCTGCCACAGCGCTCGCGGCGGAGCACTTTGATCTGGCAGTGGTGGATATTGGACTTCCCGGCGAGGATGGCCTGACTTTCGTGCGCCGCCTGCGCAGCCAAGGCGCGACACTCCCCGTCCTCATCCTGACGGCACGAGAAACGGTTGCGATGCGCGTGGAGGCACTGGATTTGGGTGCGGACGACTTTCTGATGAAGCCGTTCGAACAGTCTGAGCTTGCGGCACGGTGCCGCGCCCTCATTAGACGCGCCAATTTGAATACCAATGGGCAGCTGAATTTTGGCAGGCTGCGCATCGACGTTGCGGGCCGGCAGCTGCGTATCGACGATAAGCAGGTGGAGCTGACCGGACGCGAGTGGCTGGTGCTCGAGTGTCTGGCGTTCTCAGCTGGCCGAGTCGTGTCAAAAGAGCGCCTGCAGCAGACGATTGCCCGCTGGGATCAGGCAATGACGCCGAACGCGGTCGAAGTCTACGTGTCGCGCGTGCGCGCCAAACTTGCCGACGCCGCGCTCATTCGCACCGTGCGCGGACTGGGATATCGCCTCGATGAGCCTGAAGCTTGATCCGACCACATCGATTCACCGGCGTCTGCTGATTCTTCTGCTGCCGCCGCTCGCGCTGTTGATGGTAGCGGGAGGCTTCGCCGACTATCGAGCCTCGATGGTCTTCATGCGCACCGCCTATGATCAGAGTTTGACCGATGCAGCCGTAGCGCAGGCGGCGCTTCTCAAAGTGGTCGACGGGAAAATCTACGCGCAACCACCGTCGCAGCCGCAGCCGCACGCCAACCGCGCCGAGAAATTCTATTACTCCATTTGGGGACCCGATCACCTCCTGATCTCAGGCAACCCGCAACTGGCGGGGACATCTGCCGGGGAAGGCAATCTCGCTTATGCCGACGGCTGGCTCGGCAATCATAGGATCCGCGTGGTGACGTACCGAGTACCCACCACCGCTGGAGTTGCCACGGTGAACGTCGCTGAAACGACCAGCAGGCGCGAGGCCGCCCGGCATTTCATATTAACCAGCACCTGGCTCATGGATTTCATTCTGGTCGACGCCACACTTCTTTTAGTGTGGGTCGGCGTGCGTCACGGGCTCAAACCCTTGCTGGCGGTGCGCGGCCAGATTGAGTCGCGCTCGCCGCGGGAGCTGCGGCCGCTCGAAACGGCTGCGGTTCCCGCGGAAGTGCGGCCGCTGGTGGATGCGTTGAACGGTCTATTTGAAGTGTTGAGGGAGGCTGCACGTTCGCAGCGCCAATTCGTCGCCGACGCGGCGCATCAGCTGCGCACGCCCATTGCCGGCCTCGTTGGACACCTCGAGCTTCTGACACAGGACCCGGCTGCCGCGGGGCTCGAGAGTCGGCTGGCGGTGTTGCGCGATGGGATGAGTCGGGTTGCGCATTCGGCCAATCAACTCCTCGCTCTCGCACGGGCCGAGCCGACGGCAAACCTCGCCGATCACTTTCAGGATACAGATCTTGTGCCGCTCGTTGAGAGGGTCATCGAGCGCAATGTGGATCGCTCGGTCAAGGCGAGTTTGGATCTCGGCGCCGATTTGGGTGCTGCGAGCGTCGCGGGCAGTGCCTGGCTGATTGAGGATCTGCTCGGCAATCTTGTGGACAACGCGCTGAATTACACTCCTGCCGGTGGACACGTCACGGTGCGCTGCGGGGGCGGTTCAAGCGAGCCGTATCTTGAGGTCGAAGACGACGGCCTGGGCATTCCGGAAGCCGAACGCAGCCGCGTGCGTCAGCGGTTCTATCGGCTGCCAGGATCTACAGGTCATGGCTGCGGGCTCGGCCTCGCTATTGTCGAGGAAATCGCCCGCCTGCACCGTGCCGCTGTAACGATCGACGCGGGTGCTGGCGGTCACGGAACGAGGATTAGAGTGCAATTTCCCGCCTTTGGAGGCATTTCGCAGGGGAAAACTGCGAATACCGTCACATCCTGAGCATGGCGGGTCACTATCGTCAGCTTCACGAAAGGTTTCATCCCTATGGTTACTCGCATGAACCTGGTGGCATTTAATCATCGCCCTGCAACGGTGAGCGGCCGTAAGCGGATCTCGGGCATCACTCTCCTCGAAGTGCTGACCGTGATCACTATCGTCGCGATTCTGATGGCGCTTGGTGTGCCCTCTTACCAATATGTCACGAGTGCCAACCGCATCTCCGGAGAGGTCAACGGGCTCCTGGGCGACCTGCAATACGCACGCGCCGAGGCCATCAAAGAAGGCCAGACGGTCTCGGTGTGCAGTTCGTCGAATTTGATCACCTGCTCGGGGACCACCTCCTGGCAAAACGGGTGGATCGTTTTCTCCGATGTGAATGGCAGCGGTGCAGTCGACTCTGCGTCCGACACGATATTACGCGTGCAGCGAGCGTTCCCACTCGGCGATACCTTTAATGCTAACAACAGCATGAAATTTGTAACCTTTAATCGCGAAGGCTTTGCCCTGAACCTCAACAATCCACCCATCACCGTCACCTTGCATGCGGCTGTGCCCTCTACGGGCTCTACGCGCTGCCTGCAGATCACGATCGTTGGGCAGTTGACGACGGAAACAGCGGGCACGGGAGCGTGCACATGAAAGCGCGTCGCAGCAATAAAGTCGCAGGTGGTTTCAGTCTCATTGAAGTGCTGGTCGCGCTCATTGTGGTTTCAGTGGGACTTCTCGGCATCGCAAAAATGCAGGCGATTGCCTATTCAAGCACCGGCGTTGCCAGCAAGCGTTCGCTCGCCGCGATTGAGGCGGCGAGCCTTGCTTCCTCCATGCATGCGAACCGCGCCTATTGGTCCGTCAGCGGTACCGCGCCGGTAACAACGACCGTCACAGGCTCTGCTGTCTCGGCGTCGACCGATCCAGCGTTGCTGGCGGTGACCGATTGCACCTCAGCTGGCGCCGGTCCCTCCGGTTGCACTCCAAGCCAGCTCGCCGCCTACGATCTGAACGGGATCAACGGCTGGGCGCCCACACTAAAGCAGCTTTTGGGCACCAGCGATCAGGCGACCATTGCCTGCGTCAGCCCTGCTGTGTCAACAGCGCCCGTGACCTGCACGGTCACCATCCAGTGGTCGGAGAATCAGGTCGCCTTGAACTCCCAGGAGGCAGCGGCCGCTGATGCAGCGGCGGCAGCCAACAATCCCGCGGCCCTGCAGCTGCCCTCTTACACGCTTTACATCGAGCCATGAATACTAATCGCGGACATGCCGTTCGCCGCGGCCATGGTCGGCAGCAAGGCTTCACACTCGTAGAACTCTCGGTCGCGGTGCTGATCGGCCTGTTTCTGCTGGGGGGTCTGCTGACACTCGTCCAGGACATGCGGCGCACCTTCGGCAATCAGAACCAGCTCGGGCAGCTGCAGGACAACGAGCGCCTGGTAATGACGCTCATCACCGATGTAGTTCAAGCAGGAGGCTACTTTCCGAATCCGACATTGAATACGATCGCGACGGCTTTGCCGACTAACCCGCTCTATCCCGCCTTTCTTCAGGCTGGACAGGCGATCGCGGGCACCCATAATGCCGCGCCGCCGGGCGACACCATCTCGGTACAGTATCTTACGGCACTCAATGATGGCGTCATCAATTGTACGGGCGGTACTAACACCGTCGCCGCCACCTTCCTCTACGTCAATAAATTCAGCGCCGATGCTCTCGCCAACCTCAAATGCCAGGTGAATCAAGTGCCGGCCGTTTCTTTGATCAGCCCGTCGGGGGTGATCGGTTCGCCAAAGAGTGGCGGCGTGACGAACCTGCAGGTGTTATACGGCGTAAAAACCAACTTTGCGATCGTCAATAACAATGCTGATACATATTTTAACGCGACCCAAATGAATGCGAACCCCACTTATTGGAGCAATCTCATCTGCGTCAAGGTGACGCTTACATTTGACAACAGCGCGCTCTTTAAGAGCCAGCCGGGCCAGCCGGCGACCATCAATTTCACGCGCGTCATCACGGTCATGAGTCGCGGTGGGGTCAACACATGACAAGCCTACATCGGGACCGGCATGGTGCGCAGCGCGGCATGGTATTGATTTCAAGCCTGCTCCTGCTGCTGGTGGTCACCATTTTGGCGCTCGCGATTTTTCGCAATTCCGGCGTGGAGGAGAAAATCGCCGGCAATCAGCGCGAGAAGGAGCGTGCGCTGCATGCAGCTGAGAGTGCGCAGCAATACGCAGAATGGTGGCTGTCGAGCGGCCTCGGCGCGACGACCCCTGTTCTTTGCGACACTCTGATCCCCGTGACGACGCCTGCTTCAGGCCAGGTGTGTGCGAACACCTTGCCGACGATTGTCCCGAACGGCAATGTCGCGAATCTGCCCTGGCAGGTGAACGGCGCAAATGTCGGGGTGACCTACGCGCCGCCCAACATGGGTTTCAATACGGCGGGTGGGGTCAACGAATACTACCAAACGCCGGTTTTTTACATTTCCTATCTCGGTCTGACCGCAGACAGTACGACTAGCAACTACAAGCTCCTTTATCAGGTTGACGCCGCGGGCTATGGCGGCAACCTGAGTTCGGTCGCCGTGGTCGAAAGTACTTACTACGTCACGAGCGGCGTCTGCAATCTCGGAGCCATTGGAGGCTGTTGATGAAAACCAAATTTTATGCTGTTGCTTTGGCCGTCGCACTGACCGGTCTCGTACCGTGTGCGGCGTGGGCGCAAGTCACGGTTGTGGACGACTTTACGCAGAACAAGGCGGCGGTTGCCTGGGTGCCGTTCAACGGCGCCTGTCTTACCGCGGGTGACGGCAGCGGTACGGTTCCGGCCTGCGTCGGCTTGCCGTACTACACCGAAACTCTCGTCGGCGGCGCAAGCGGCCTGTTGCCGGACCCTGTTGGCCAGGGCGCGCTGCGGTTCACCAACGGCTTTCCCGGCGGCTACCACCAGAACGGCGCCATCGTCCTGAGTCCCACGAACGCGTTCCCGGCGAACGCCGGTGTCCAGGTGACCTTTACGACCGTGACTTATCGTGGCGACTCGGGCGGCGCCGGCGGGGATGGCGCTGACGGCATCAGCTTTTTTCTGATGGATGCGAGGCAAGCTCCGAATCTCGGCGCTTTCGGCGGAAGCCTTGGGTATACCTGTTCAAATAGGAACAACGACCAGACTTTATATCCTGACGGCACGCCGCGCGGCTACGACGGGCTCGTGGGCGGTTATATGGCCGTCGGCATCGACGAGTTCGGCAATTTCTTGAACGGCAGCAATCCGGCAACGGGTTATAACGGCGACAACACGGCGAGTGGCTATGGCTATCAGCCGGGTCGCATCGGCATGCGCGGCGGCGGCAACGTCGCGTGGCGCTGGCTGAACGCGAATTATCCGGTGCAATACCCGACGTCATTGAACACCGCCCAGCGCGCGAGCGCCGTGCAGCTCACTTGCAGCACGGGTGAGCTCTGGGACTATTCGGGCGGGGCTTCGAACCCAGTCGTGTCGGCGACACAGCCGCCGGCAAACCAGCCGCTCGATTATCCGGCCATACCCAATGCTTTTTCGATCCTCACGTCCGTGCAGATTGCGAACGAGGCCGCCATCACGCGCAGCGATGGCACGCCGATCACTTATAAATTGAAGATGACGACGAACGGCCTGCTGAGCCTTGCCTACAGCGTCAATTCGGGCGCGTATCAACCGGTGATTAGCGGGCAGGACATTACGACCTCCAACGGGCTTCTGCCGCCAAACCTGCTGTTCGGATTTGCCGGGTCAACGGGCGGTGACACCAATATCCATGAGATCATGTGTTTCCGCGCGACTCCGGTTAACCAGGCGTCAAGCTCCGCAGGCACCAATCAGCAGCAGGCGGCGAAGATTCAAGCCGGCTCGCAGGTCTATTTTGCCTACTACAATCCGGACAACTGGGCGGGGTCGCTGACTGCGCAGTATTTGACTCAGGATGTCAATGGCAACATCACCGGTTACAGTATCCCCACTTGGGATGCTTCGTGCGTATTGACCGGGACCGGAGGTGGGCAGGGCGCGACGTGCCTGGCGACAGGAGCCGCTAGCGTAGCCCCGGAAGGACCGGCAGCCCGGACCATTTTGAGCTGGAACGGCTCGCAGGGTATCGCGTTCCAATTTGCCAACCTCACCGCGGGTGCAACGGGCCAGAAAGCGACCTTGGATCAGGGTGACCTCCCACTTCCGTACAATGCAAATCGGCTGAATTTCCTGCGCGGCGACCGCAGCAACGAGCAAAATCCATCCGGCGTGGGCCTGTACCGCGCGCGCACGAGCGTACTGGGCGACATTGTCGATTCGAGCCCGACCTGGGTGGGGCCCGCTTCGTCACCCTATAGTGCAACGTTTGCAGACAAGATCGGCACCAGCCCAAGTTTCCCGGAAAACGCCGGCCAGAGTTACACGACATTTAAACTCACTGGCGCGCAAACCCGCATGAATGTGGTTTACACCGGCGCCAATGACGGCCTGTTGCATGGCTTTCGGACCGGCTCATACAATGCCGCCAACACCTACATTACCTCTCCGTATCTGAATGACGGGTACGAGGTCCTGGCGTATATGCCGGGCGCCATCGTCAACACGATTCACTCCACGACACCGTCGATCGATTTTTCAAGCCCGCAGTACGGGCATAACTATTATGTCGACGCGACTCCGGGCACCGGTGACTTGTTCTATCAGGGCAAGTGGCACACCTGGCTCGTCGGCGGCCTGGGCGCCGGCGGCAATGCGATCTACGCGCTCGATATCACGTCGCCCGCCAACTTCAGTGAGGCCAACGCCACAACGATTGTGAAGGGCGAGTGGTCGAGTACGTCGCTGAACTGCGTCAACGTCGGTGGCTGCGGCGCGAATCTCGGCAAGACCTACGGCGTGCCGCAGATTCGCCGCTTCCACAACGGCAAATGGGGCGCGGTGTTCGGCAACGGATTGGGCACGGCAACCGGTGTCGCCGGCATCTACGTGATGATTGTCGACCCGATGAGCGGCAACGTGTCCTTCTACTACATCGCCACGAGCGGCACTGTGCCGCCCACCACCGGGCCCCCTGCGACTCAGGGCAATGGGATCGCCTATGTGACGGCTGCGGACCTCGATGACGACAATATCGCCGACTATGTGTATGCAGGCGACGTGATGGGCAATATCTGGCGTTTCGATCTGACGAACGCCAATCCGACCCTCTGGACTGCTTCCGCGACCCCGATCTTCACAACCCCTGCCGGCCAGCCCATCACGACCCAGCTGATCGTCGCCTCGGTGCCGGCGAATACCGGGCCGCCGCGCATCATGATCGACTTTGGCACCGGCCAGCAGATGCCGTTCACCAATATCAGTGCGTCCACATATGCGAACGGCGCGCAGGCGCTTTACGGGATATGGGATTGGAACATGGCCGGAGTCACTGGCTGGAACGCCAAAGGATCGGTGCAGTACGCAAGTTTGGCAGCGCCGCAGACCATCAGCGCGAGTGGATCGAACGCCAATCTTGCGACACAGAGCATAACGACTTCAGGAGTGTATCGTTCGGTCACCGCCAATCCTGTGTGCTGGAGCGGTTCAACGACGTGCGCATCCGGGAACAACCAATTTGGCTGGGTTGTCGCCCTGCCCGCCAGTACCGAGCAGATCGTCTTCAATCCGATCCTCGAACTTGGCATATTCATCGTGAATACCACGATTCCGCCCACCAATTCGCCCACGACGTGCTCATCCACCACGGCGACCGGCTTTACGATGGCGATCTCTCCCACCACGGGGGGCTCATTCCCGGCCTCGGTGTTCGCGGATTCGACCGGCAGCTTCAACAATTTAAATATCAGCGGTGTCGAATGGAATGGCACGGGTAGCGGCGAGGTCGTGACCAGCGGCGGCACGGGGACCGTCGGCAGCAAGGTGTATTACGTGACCCAGACCTCTTCAGGCGGGACGACGCAAGGTGGAGTAGGGAGCGGCAATGGCAACACAACTCAGCCGTTGCCTCCTCAACAGATGAACGTTTCGGGCGGCACGCAGGGTGGTCGCGTCACCTGGATTCAGAGACGTTAGGAGTCCCCGCCATGGCAACACGATTATCCCCGTACGCACCGTCCCGGATGACCGGGTTCACCTTGATTGAGCTCATGGTGACGCTGGTGGTCGCGGCGATTCTGCTCACGATTGCTATACCGTCATACCTGACCCACATTCGTGAAGCGCGCCGCACCGAGGCAAAGACAGCTCTGGTCGATCTCGCAGGGCGCGAGGAGACGCTCTTCAGCACGACGAACCAATACAGTACGGTGCCAACGGCTGTGGGATACACAGGCGCCGCTTTCCCGGTCAACGTCGGCAGCAACTATTACACGGTCAATGTCCAGGTACCGAATCCGAATCCCAACTCGCCTGCCGCCTCATTTCTGATTACGGCCACTCCTGTCGCGGGCAGTTCCCAGGCACAGGATGGATCCTGCCAGTCCTTTACGGTCGATCAGCTCGGGAATCAGACGGCGCTCGATGCAGGCGGTGCCGTAAACACCACGACCTGCTGGGGCTCCTGAAGCTAACCGCCGGCGATGTTCGTGCGCGCGGGTTCCTGGCGCCAGGCGCCGGCGTTCTGCGCACAGCGCTTGAATCGGGGATAATCGCCGGCACGACCCTGACGCCGGAAGCCGGACATGCCCCTGCAGTCCTTCGACAATGTGCTCGACATGATCGGCAAGACGCCGCTCTTTGCCGCACAGCACCTCGACACGGGACCGTGCAGGCTCTTCCTCAAGCTTGAGAACCAAAATCCGGGT
>Ga0182024_10006233_pt1 | contig 26301 bp, 24 predicted proteins | sample P32metaG_FD_120480 | JGI IMG/M metagenome (GOLD analysis project Ga0182024, IMG submission 120480) | Permafrost microbial communities from Stordalen Mire, Sweden - P3-2 metaG (Illumina Assembly) | ecosystem: Environmental > Terrestrial > Soil > Wetlands > Permafrost | place: Sweden: Stordalen... | reverse complement strand
GAACGCCGGCGGCACCGGCACGGGTAGCGATGGGACATTCAAAACGCTGCCCAACCCACCGACGGTCCTGACGGGGTCTGGTTCGCCGGTGACGCAGACGACCGCGACGCTCAATGCGACCGTGAACCCAAACGGTGGCGAAATCAGCAATTGTTATTTTGAATATGGCGAAAAGATCTCCTATGGATCCAGTGCTCCATGCACGGCGTCGCCGGGATCGGGCACCAGCCCGGTGGCAGTGTCCGCGTCGGTCACCGGTCTGATCAAGAACACGACCTATCACTTCCGGGTCGTGGCCACCAATACAGGTGGCACGAGCCTAGGTCCCGACCAGACGTTCGAAACCGCGCCGGGTCCGCCGACGGTCGAAATGGAAGAGCCGACGACGATCGGGCAGACCTCGGCGATTCTGCGAGCGAACCTGAATCCCAATGGCGGAGTGATCACGCAGTGCTATTTCCACTACGAACGCGTGGTCCCGGCCCCTGGGGAAATACCCGTCATCACGCCATGCGTCGGGTTGCCGATATCTGGTAAGAAGCCGATGCCGGTATCGGCGTTGGCGGGGGCGGAAGAAGGTCTCAGTGCGAATACCAGCTATCGTTTTTCAATCGAAGTCTTCAACTCTTTCGGCGAAGACTCTTTTGGCGAAGGGAGCGAACCCTTCAAAACACTTCCGGGCCCGGAAGTCGTGACGGATGCGGCGTCGTCCATCACGCAGACCTCGGCGACGCTGAACGCGACCGTGAATCCCAACGGCGGGGAAGTGAGCGACTGTCACTTCGAATATGGCACCACCGAATCCTATGGGTCCAGTGCGACGTGCACGCCGTCGCCGGGTGCTGGCACCAGCCCAGTGGCGGTGTCCGCCCAAGTGCATGGCCTGAGCGTGAACACCCCCTACTACTTCCGCATCGTTGCTACCAACCCGGGTGGCGAAAGCAAGGATACCCTTGGCCAGAAATTCACGACCTCACCCAACCCTCCGGTGGTTGTCACGGCCGCGGCGTCGTCGCCCACGCAGACTTCAGCTACGTTGAACGGCACCGTGAACCCCAACGGCGGGACGGTGAGCGACTGTCACTTCGAATACGGGACCTCGACGTCCTACGGTCCCAGCGTTCCGTGCTCCTTGTTGCCGGGATCGGGCGAGAGCCCCGTGGCGGTGTCCGCGGCGCTCGAGAGCCTCAGCGCGAACACCACCTACCACTTCCGGATCGTGGCCACCAACGCGGGTGGTCCGAGCCTTCCGGGCGCCGACCAGACGTTTACGACGCCGCCGAACGCTCCGACGGTCGTTACGGAAAAAGCGTCGTCGATCACTCAGACCACGGCCACGTTGAACGCGATAGTGAACCCCAACGAAGGCATGGTGAGCGCCTGCAAGCTCGAATACGGCACCTCGGCGTCCTATGGATCCAGCGTGTCGTGCACACCCTCGCCGGGATCGGGCAACAGCGCGGTGGCGGTGTCCGCCTCGCTGGGGAGCCTCAGTGCGAATACGACCTATCACTTCCGGATCGTCGCGACCAACCCAGGTGGCGCCCACTCCGGCGGCGATGAGGCATTCACGACCGCGCCGGTGCCGCCGTCGACGCCGCCAAAAGAAACTTTTACAACCACCACAAAAACCGGAACGACGACCACGACGACCCCCTCGGTGACACCCAAGACGGCGACCTGCAGGGTGTCGCTCGCAAGCACGAGTGTCATGACTCAGAGCGGGGACATGGCGGCGATCAAGCTGGTCTGGACTGGAACGGCTACTAGCACATGCAGCGGCAAGCTGACGCTCACGGTCAAGACAAAAGGCAAGAGTAAGCGATCCAAGCCGACACTCATCGCAACCGGCGTCTTCTCGCTACCACTCGGCAAGACCCAGATCGTCAGGGTCAAGCTCAATGGAGCCGGGCGCGCGCTTCTGAATGCGGGTCATGGACGACTGGGTGCGAACCTGGCGATCCTCGAGCTGTTCCCCGATCCATCACCAGCACAGACTGAAACTATCCTTCTCGCGCGCGAGAAGCCTGCTCGTTGAAGCCAGTCACGCGCGAAGCGGCTCGAGGCGCGGAACATGATCCAGGGTGGCGTTCAACACCAGGCTCCGGACCGAGGAGAGAGCCCAGAGAACACTGAACTGGTCGCTGAAGAATGTATGTAGCGTCCCTCCACGTTCGCATTCGAAAGCTGGCACCCGCATGCGCTTGTTTACCTGGGTATAGAGAACACCGATGCATCGACGATCGAACCGGTAGTACGTAAAGACTGGGAACGCGCTCGTACACCGAAGCTCGACGGTGGCGCGCGGCCCCTTGTCTCGCGATAGGACGGCAAAGGCCCGCTCGGCGTCGGAGATTTTCTTGACTATCTCGGCGGGCGATGCGCTGAATCTCGCCGCGAGCTGGGCGACCTGAGCCTCGTTCTCGCGGTCAGGAAGAATGACGCGAAGGTGAGCCCCTTCGCGTTTGACCAGGCTCCGCAGGGCCTCGTTGTGATTGTTGCGCCATTGTGAGGCATAAGCAAAGAACAGATCCACATGACTCGCTTGGTTGAGCAGGCCATTCCAATCGATCTCAGCGTAGTGCGTCGCAAGTCTCGTCAGTCCCGCGGCCTCGATCCCCACCGGCGGATCTGCCGCCGGGAGCCGCGATTGACGACGATGTCCTTTGCCGAACGTGGCCGCGATCGAAGCAAGCGGCGTCCACCGCCAGCGAGCGGACGAGGATCGCTCGCGGGGCGAGGATCGCTCGCGGGACGATGACGCCTTGTGGGGCAAAGACGCCTTGCGGGGCGACGATGGGTTGCGCTGTGGGGTTTGCAACATGGCCGCCAACGGTACGCGCGGCTTGGGACGGTTCTGTTGCGCGATCCCAAACTGGAAGCCGCAGATGAGCTCCGGAGCTCAATTTTGCGGTGTGGGGGCGGCTAGAACCAGGTCACAACAGGGTGCTTCAGCGCGCGGCGGGTCTGTGCGTCGCAGGAGCTTGCGTAGCCATGCGAGCATCGGGGGTACCGACATCAGGCCCGGTGTGATGAGCGATCTGATCTGGGGACGACAATCCTTGGCTACGCTCGTCCGGCGGCGAGCAGGACCAGGTTCGAAAGTCTCACCGCTCCGCCGTCTCCGGCCGTCTCCCGGATGGTCTCGGTTATGGCGGTCCAGGTCTCCTCCTGCACCCCCTGTGGGTGCGAAGCGATCATCGCGGTGATCGGCGGGGCGATCTCCCTGATGAAGGTGGTGAACTCCTCGGGCGACTGCCACTCAAAGGTGACCTCGGCCTCCTCCACCTCCACGTCGGAAAAGCCAGCGGTTTCCAGCAGGCCGCCGAGCGCCTGTGGCGTCGGGCGCGAGAGCGGGCCGGGTGTTCCCGGCGGCGGGGGCGGGACTCCGAGGCGCCGCATAGCGGTACGCATGGGAATCGCGAGGAACGGGACACGGTCCGGCGATCCCCACGAGCTGATCGCCATCCGCCCGCCGGGCTCCAGGAAGCCGCGGATACGCGACGCGGCGGCCTCCGCGTCGGGCTCGAAGATGATCCCCCAGCGTGAGAGCGCGGCATCGAAGCTGGCCCGCGGGAAGTCCAGAGATGCCGCATCGGACTGAACGAACTCGATGTTTTCGAGCCCGGTGGCAGCGGCGCGCTCGCGGCCGAAAGCGATCATCTCGGCAGAGATATCGGTAGCCAGCACGGCGCCTTCGGGCCCAGCCGCTCTGGCTGCGGTCAGTGACGGCTCGCCGTAGCCGGCGGCCACGTCCAGCACTCTGCTGCCGCGCTCGACGCCGGCCAGCTCGACCAGGCGCTCACTGATTCCACTCGCCGCTCCGTCGATCAGCTCCGACCATCTACGCCAGCCGGTCGCCGCGCTGTTCCACTGATGCCGCTGTCCGTCTCGGAACTCGACGGAATCAACTGTCTTGGACTCCACCCTCACCTCCCAGTCGGGGCACTCCACCCTACACTTTCAAGACTGTCTCGGGCCTACTCGCCGGCGGCGGGTCTAGCTGCGAGGGGGCTGCCGCTACGGGAGCTGAGGCGGGTGCAGAAAGCGCCCCGCCAGCGTCTGCATCACGCGCTCGACGGCGGCGTCGACCGCTTCCTTGCTCGAGTGGAGCACGAGGTCTGGTTGGGCGGGGGGTTGGTAGGGAGCATCAACACCGGTCATGCCTTTGATCTCTCCCGCGCGCGCGCGCGCGTACAAACCCTTGGGGTCGCGTTCTTCGCAGACCTCGAGTGGGGCATCGACGAACACCTCGATGAAATGCAAATCGTGAGCCGCATGCAATCCCGACGCCACATCTCTGTCACAGCCATAGGGACTCACCAGGCTGACCAAGGCGATCGTCCCCGCCTCCGCGAACAGCCTCGCCACGTGCGCTGTTCGCCTGACGTTCTCGCAGCGCGCCTCCTCGTCGAAACCCAAGTCCCCATTCAGACCGTGACGCAAATTGTCGCCATCGAGCAGGAAGGCCGGGCGCCCGGCCTCGATCAAACGCTCCTCGACGGCACCGGCGATCGTCGACTTCCCCGCGCCCGGCAGCCCCGTGAACCAGACCGTCGCGCCGGGATACCCCAGCGACTCCCAGCGCGCCCGGCGCGTCAACTCCGAGCGCTGCCACTTCACATTAGGACTCTGCGTCGACTTCGGCTCGTCCTCAACCTCGACCTCCGTGTCGAGGATCGTCCCGGCCGCGACCGTCTCGTTGGTCGCCTCGTCGATCACGATCAAGCTGCCCGTGACCTTGTTACGCCGATAGGAGTCGAACATCAACGGCGAGCTCAGCTCCAAGCGGACGCGGCCGAGGTCGTTCAGCTCGAGCGTGCTCGCGGTCTCGTCGCGGTGCAGCTCGTCGAGGTCGATCCGATAACGGACATCCACCGCGCTGACCGCCGCCGTGCGCGTGGTGTGCTTGACGATGTAGCGTCGCCGCGAGCTCAGCGGCTGCTCGGACATCCAACACAGCTGACACTCAAAGCTGCTCGCCACCGTCGGCTGGTTCTGCGCGCGAACGATCGTCGAGCCGCGGCTCACGTCGATGTCGTCCTCCAGGCGCAGCGCAACCGACATCGGCGGGAAGGCCTCATCTACCGGCCCGTCGAACGTGTCGATCCCGGCGATCTTCGAGTGCTGGCCGCTCGGCAGCACGACCACGTCGTCGCCCGGGCGCAGCACGCCGCCGGCGACCTGGCCCGCATAGGAGCGATAGTCGCTGCCCCCCTTCCCGCGCGGGCGGATCACCCACTGGACGGGGAAGCGCACGTCGATCAGGTTGCGATCGGAGGCGATGTGGACGTGCTCGAGGTGGTAGAGCAGCGGCGGGCCCTGGTACCAGCCCATCGACTGCGAGCGCTCGACGACGTTGTCGCCCAGCAGCGCGGAGATCGGGATGAACGTCACATCGGGGACATCCAGCTTCGCGGCGAAATCCTCGAAGTCCTCGACAATCCCCTCAAATACCCTCTGATCGAAATCGACGAGGTCCATCTTGTTGACACACACGACCAGATGAGGGATGCGTAACAACGAGCTGATGAAGGCATGACGCCGGGATTGGGGGAGCATGCCCTTGCGCGCGTCGATCAGGACGATTGCCAGATCGGCGGTCGAGGCCCCGGTGACCATGTTGCGCGTGTACTGCTCGTGACCCGGGGTATCGGCGATGATGAAACGGCGCTCGGCGGTGGCGAAGTAGCGGTAGGCGACGTCGATCGTGATGCCCTGCTCGCGCTCCGCGCGCAAGCCATCGGTCAGCAGCGAGAGGTCGAGGAAGTCCGAGCCCATCCGCTTACTGGTCTGCTCGACATGCTCCAATTGATCTGCCAACACCTGCTTGGAGTCGTAGAGCAGCCGCCCGATCAACGTGCTCTTGCCGTCGTCGACCGAGCCGGCAGTGGCAAAGCGCAGCAACTCGGCCGGACGCTCGGAGAGCTGCGCGAAGACGTCAGCGGCCTGCGGCGCCTCGAGGGTGCGGCCGTTCTGCGCCTGCGAGCTCTGGGCTGGACCTGAGATCGCCATCAGAAGTAGCCCTTGCGCTTGCGATCCTCCATCGCCGCCTCGGTGACCCGGTCGTCGGCGCGCGTCTGCCCGCGCTCGGTGACCTCGGTGGCGGCGATCTCGAGCACGACTTGCTGGAGGGTGGAGGCCGTCGACTCGACGGCCCCGGTACAGGTCATGTCCCCCACCGTGCGATAGCGCACCGACGCCACAAACGGCTGCTCGCCGGGGTCGAGCCGCACAAACGGGCTCGTGGCGTAGAGCATGCCGTCGCGGGCGAAGACCTCGCGCTCGTGGGCGAAATAGATCGAAGGCACCTCCAACTCCTCCTCGGCGATGTACTGCCAGACGTCGAGCTCGGTCCAGTTGGAGATTGGAAAGACGCGCACGTGCTCACCCTTGCGTATCCGCCCATTGTAGAGGCTCCACAGCTCAGGTCGCTGCCCCTTCGGCTCCCACTGGCCGAACTCGTCGCGGAAAGAGAGGATGCGCTCCTTGGCGCGGGCACGCTCCTCGTCGCGGCGGGCGCCGCCGAAGGCACAGTCAAAGCCGTGCGCGGCGATCGCGTCGAGCAGGGTGACGGTCTGCAGCCCGTTGCGCGAGGCCCGCGGTCCGGTCTCGTCGACGACCCGTCCCTGCTCGATCGAGTCCTGCACCGAAGCGACGATCAAGCGCTCGCCGATCTCCGCGATCCGCCGGTCGCGGAACTCGATCGCCTCGGGGAAGTTGTGGCCCGTGTCGACGTGCATGACCGGGAACGGGAAGCCCCCCGGGCGAAACGCCTTCTCGGCGAGGCGCAACAGCACGATCGAGTCCTTGCCCCCGGAGAACAGCAGGACCGGCCGCTCGAACTCCGCGGCGGACTCGCGCAGCACGTGGACGGCCTCGGCCTCGAGCGTGCGCAGGTGAGATAGGTGATATGTGGCCGGCATCCGTGCTCGAGACCCCCTCAGACAGATCGAGCATTGAAAGGGTAGACGGTTCAGCGCCGCGCGTCCAATCTAGACAGATGTCGGCCGCGAAGCCTTTTGACGGTTGGCCAACGAGCACATGTGGGTATTTGGGTTGGGTCGCATCCGCGCGCGTTGATGAGACTTCCAAGGCTGGTGGGCGCGGGGCGTCCCTGCCCCACGTCACAGCGATGTGATGTCAGCTGCGGGCAGGCTCGGCGTGCAGGATGCGCGTGCTGCCGTCAGCTGAGACGAGAACGACGGCTCGATCTTCATCGATGGCTCGCTTGATCGCGACGCCTACGCGGGGGCTGTCAGCATCGAGGAAAGCGGCACGCTCGGGGTAGGGCGAACGTTCCTCGATCGCGAGCTCGATCGCTTCCCGCATCACACGGGTGGCCGGGGACTGCTTCTTGTCTGTGTTCATTGCTTGCGCCATGACTCGATCATAGCCTCATATCTCTGTTCGATCTCATCGATCGCGGCGCGCATCCCGGCACCGAGGTCGCCGTGATGGACAATCTCTGCGGGCTGCTTGCCACTCTTGCGTGTGTATCGGTGCATCTCGTTCTCGCCGTGAGCTCCGTCGTACAGGCGGACCGTTTCCAGCCCGCCGTCTACTTCGACCAGCAGGACGATTGAGTAGTCCACGACATCACGCCTGACCGTCGTGAACTCGACGTGCATCCACGCCCCGAGCGTGCCGTCGAGTTCCACATCGTAGTCGGCGCTCATGCCAGTCCGTACCGACCCAAGCCAGTAGCTGCATCTTCATTTGGGATGTCCATGCCCGCAACCTACGTCGCGCTTGGGATGGTTCGCTCGCGCGGCCTCAACTCGACACTCGTGCCGGACCGACTGAACCGCAGATGGACCCCGAAGCTATCGATTAGCAAGAAGCAAGAAGCGAAAACTACTGAACCGGCTCGCATACCGCCATGGAATGAAGTCTAGCCCTCCCAGAGCTTCCCGAGCGGAACTTGCTGGACTTGGGCGCGGAAGCCTTGTCGGGCAGCGAAGCTGCTGCATCAAGCGGCTCAGCCGCGAAACGATAGCCGACACCGAAGTGGGTGTGGATGTAGCGCCAGTGGGGAGAGAACCTCTCCAACTTTTGACGTAACTTTCGCACAAAACATCCACGGAACGATCACCACGAACCATCGTGTAGCCCCATAGACGCGAGTAAATCTCCTCACGTTCGAGCACGTGGCCCTCGGGGCTCGCCAGCAGCTCGATCAACTCAAACTCGTACACGGCTTGGAGATCCATCCATCGGCGCCCAGACGCAATCCACGCACGCGCTGAGCCACGGTAGACGCTCCAAGACAAACGCTACAGATGTGTATTGGTGGGTATTTTGGGTCGCATCCGCGCAGGTTCGTGAGACCCCCAAGGCTGGTGGGCGCGGGGCATCCCTGCCCCGCGTCAGGGCGATGCGAGGCGTCAGCTGTGGGCAGGCTCGGCGCGCAGGATGCGCGTGCTGCCATCAGCGGAGACGAGCACGATCGCGTGGCCTTCATCGACGGCTCGACGGATCTCCTTGCCGACGTAGGGCTCATCCGCGTCGAGAAAGGTGGCCCTTTTGGGGTAGGGGGAGCGTCCCGCGATCTCCAGCTCGATCGCTTCGTCCATCACCCGTCCAGCGGGGGAACCGCCATTTTGGTTGGTGCTCACGCCCTGTGCCATCCGTCGATCACCTCCTCGTAGCCGCTCTTGATCTCCTCGATCGCGGCTCGCATGCCTTCTCCAAGTGTACCGTGATCGAAGACCTCGGCGACCTGCTTGCCACCGTCGTGGGTACATCGGTGCAACTCGTTCTCCTCGAGCAGGCGTTTGTAAGCACCGCTCATGCCGGCCAGTTTCGACACAGGGCAATGGCCGCATCTTCATTCGAGATGTCCATTGCCCGCAACCTACGCCACGCTTGGGATGGTTCGCTCGCGCGGCCCGCCACGAAAGTAGCCTATGGCCGGTCTTATGCCAGATCCCAATCAGAAACACAGTGCGCGCCGTGCTTGATCGGCCGCGGCTGTGGCGCGTCACCGCTGCGCTGTCCGCGCTGCTGCTGTGCGGATTGCTGCTCGTCTGCTCGCAGGGGTAGCTCACGATAATCGCCCAGAAGCCAGCCGCAAACGACCATGGAGCCGCCGCCCCACCCCCATGGGAGTACTGGTGCACAAGAGGCCACCCCCGTGAAGAACGCAAGCGACTGGCGTTCTGCGCGCGCGTCGAAGGACGTGTGATCACCTCGACCCACGGACCCGCCGAAGACGAGGCGCATGTCGCGCTGATCAGCGACTTCCACATCGTGCTCGTGCGACTGCCCAACTGGGAAGCCACACCCAAAAAGGGCGCCAACGTCGTCGCGATCGGTCCGCTGTTCCGCGCCCGTGACGGCCAGCGCGAGGTACAAGCCTTCCGCTTCGAGAAGACATGAGGTGGCTCTACGTCACCCTCGGTCTGCTGGCGAGCAGCGTCTGCCTGGTTGGCTGGATCTATCTACGCGACCGCGACACCTCGAGCTACCTGCCACCCCCGCCGACCGAACGCCAGCTCGCGCAGATCGACGCTTCAGCGACACTCAACTATCTCGTCGGCGCCGGTTGCCGCCCCGACTGCGCGGCCGAGCTGCTGGCTCCAGCCCCCAATACGGGCTGATCGGCGTCCAACCAAGCCGCTGCGCATTACATCCGGTGGATAGGGCTAAAGCGTATTGATTGGAGCGGCGAGAACCAGGTCACAACAGGGCGCTAGTACGCAAAAACATCCGGGAAGCCGCCAACCTCCAGCTCCACCTGCGTACGCAGGTGGGCATAGCAGCGTTCGCGGAGGTCGAGCAGGCCTTTATGCCTGATCTTCTCGTCCAGCGCCTCGTACAGCCGCCAGAGGTGCCGTACATCGTTGGCCGCATACTGGAGCTGCGTTGAGCTCAGCTCGTCCGTCCAATCGCTCGTTTGCGGACTCTTGTCGAGCTCGATGCCGAGGTAGCGGCGGACGAGCGGCGCGAGCGAGTGATCCTTGCAGGGGACCTGAGGATCGACGAGCTTAGAGGCGATCTTTGTGCACGCGACGTGAGCAGCGGTTACGTCCCAGTGGTAGGCGAGGAAGCGTAGATCGAACATGGCGTGATGCAGGATCTTGAGGATGCTCGGGTCCTCCATGAGGGCCTTGAGGCGATGCGGGGTTCGCCCGTTGACGCGAACAACGTAGGTCATGGTCTCGACCTGCACTTGGACGGTCCCGATCCGCTCGGTGCGCCAATCGAGGCCAGATGTCTCGATGTCCCAGGCCAAGACGGAGGCTCCGAGCGCCCGCTCGAATGCGCGCTCATCGAGGTCGCCCTCGAACATTCGGAGAGGCAGAGCGTCATCCGCAGCCTCGACAAGCATCATGCTCATGCGTATCGATCCTACTCCAGGCTCCGGGCGGAAGAATCAGCCCAAAGAACACTGAACTGGTGGCTAAAGAAGGTATGTAGCGTCCCTCCGTGTTCACATTCGAACGCTGGTACTTGCACGCGCTTGTTTACCTGTGTATATGGAACGCCGACGCAGCGACCATCGAACCGGTAGTACGTGAAGACTGGGAACGCACCCGTACACCGAAGCTCAACGGTGGCACGAGGTCCCTTGTCTCGCCATAGGTCGGCAAAGGCCTGCTCAGCGTCGGAGATTTTCTGGACTATGTCAGCGGAGGATGCGCTGAATCTCGCTGCGAGCTGGGCGACTTGAGCCTCGCTCTCTCGGTCGGGAAGAATGACGCGAAGGTGAGCCCCTTCCCGTTTGACCAGGCTTCGGAGGGCTTCATTGTGATTGTTGCGCCATGTCGAGGCGTAGGCAAAGAACAGATCTACGTGACTCGCCCGGTTGAGCAGGCCATTCCAATCGATCTCGGCGTAGTTCGGCGTAAGTCTCGTCAGTCCAGCGTCCTTGATCCCTTCCGACAGATTGGCCGCCGCCAGCACCTCGCTCGTGAGCTGCCGCCGGCCCCGCAGCTCCCAGGCGGGGGTGAGCGTCGCGGTCACAAAAAGCAACGCGCCACCCTCCCGAAGAGTGGAGTCCAAGGAGCTTGGGCCGTGCGGCCCCGCCCATTTGGACGACAAATACAGCGCCACGACACCAATGACTACCAAGCCCAAGCCGATCTGCCACGCGGCAAGGTCAACGGAGACCCGCGATAGACGACGACGACCTTCGCTGAACATGGGGATGATCCTAACCGCTCGAACTGCCTGAATGTTCGTGAAGCAGGCGGCGTCCACTTCCAGTGAGGGCGATGGCGCCTTGCGCTGTGTGGTCTGCGACATGAAGGCAAACCGTAAGCGCGGCTTGGGACGGTTCTGTTGACGAGACGACGAGCAGCACCTTCCGGCCGCCTACCGCACCCCCATACCGCTATGGAATAGTCACCGGCTATTCGCCGCGAAGCTTTGCCCGCGACCCCCACCCCCACGCAAGAACCCCCGGCGAACCGGCGTTGTTGGGATGGCTGGATCAATATGCTTCGGCCCGAAGATGCGTACCCTGCACAACTTCAGGCCTACCTAGGGTCGGAGATGCTGAGCGAGAGCCTCAACTGATGGACCCTGGCCTCAAAACTGATGGATCGCCCCGAAACTGACGGACACACGGACATGGAGCTGAGAATGGACACTCGCAGACCGCCCCGCCGCCCCGCCGCCCAAGAGGGACGTAACTTGTAATAAGGGGATGTCTTTTTGGGGCGCATCCGCGCGCTCAGATGGGCATTTGTTACACGTGAAACATTCAAGCTGAAACCAGAGATAGCCTCAGGCTCACGTTGACGTTAAGACTTGCCTGTCGTTGACGATAGTCATCGGCAGTCGTTCCATCCAGCTCAAACCTACCCCACGCTTGAGATGGTTCTCTCATAAAGCGGCTCGTCACCCTGGCCGAATACCCTTTTTAGTGGCTTGCGAAGCAGTATCTCGCCTGGGAGAACGCTCGGCCACCCATCCAAGGTGTTAATCGCGCTCACCTGGAGGGCCGTCGGACCGCTACGTAGCTCTTGCCCGCGGTCAGTATCTTAGTCCTGTGGTGGATCAGGTCGTAGACCTTCACCTTGCCGGCTACGACCGTCACGCGGGACTGATTGCATTCGTCGACGGTCAGCCAGTGGGTGCCCTCGACAGTGGTGCTCACATAGCGGCCGTTGGTACCCCAACTGCCGCCACCGCCGCTCTCTGAGACCCAGAGTTTGCGGGACTTGTGCCCCGAGCCACGCTTGAGGCTGGCCGCCATGGCCGCTGCCGATCCGTGCGGACGTCGCACGCCGGGACACCCTGTGAGAGACTGAGACAGGATTAGGTGAGTCTCCCCGAGTCCCGCATGTTCCTGGTGGATCAGGAGTCTTCCTCCAGAGATTTCGGCACTCTTGGTCTGCCCCGGCAGCGCCGTCGCCGCCGTGATCAGAGCTTGGCCGTTGGTCGCGTCGAGTTCGCTGCCATTTGGGATCGTGCTCGCGCCCGAGAGCGGGATGAAAGAGTTTGTGCCCTTACGGCGTACGGTCACTTCACCGGCCGTGACATGCACGGTCTGGCGCTGCCCGAGGATCGGCGAGGTCGTGGAAGCCGGCAGACATGGGCTCCTATAAGTGGCTTCTGCGTTTGCTCCGCCATCAAAAGCAATATTTGCGCGCCATTCAAATCCATCATGTGGACATTCTTGGGGAGCAGTCACGCTGTGGACTTCAGAACCGTCTTCGTTACGAGAGGTGCCGAATGCCAGGGTAAGAGCGGTGATGCTCGCGTGAAGAGCGCCGGGCACGGATTCGATCTGCGGGACCGTAAGATTGAGCATGTGGCTGTACGGGGCCGAATCTACCGTGTAGGTGCCCGTCATCAGCACTTCGACAGAGACGGGAGTAGTGGCATCCACAAAGAAATTGAGAGTTTCGCCAGCGCCAAAGACCGCCTGGACAGTGCCAGTCTCGGCCACGGTTTCGGTGCCGAACGAGACGAGCATGCTAATGCTGGTCTTGGGACCAGCAAGCGAACCTGGTGGGCAGCCACCGATCCCAGTCATGGTGATCGTTGAAGCTTCGCATGTAGCGAAGCCGGCCTGCGAGCCGCCAACACCGCCCGGCAGATGCACTGTCAGGTTGGTCAAAGGCTCAGGACGTCCACCGTATTCGGTACCGCTGAAGGTGAATTCGTCCGTAACTGTGGTGCCTTCGCCCAGATCGCCCGAGAAGGAAGCTTTAAGGGTCGTAACAATTGCGGCTGCGGTGCCGGCAGGAATGAAGAAAGCAGCCATGAGAATTGGCATGAGGATGACCGCGATCCTGACGCGTCCCATACGTTTCATGTGTGTCCTCAACATGGACCCTTCAGCGCAGTCTCTTGGACGACCCTCGGACGGCTATATAGCTCTGTCCCGCGGTGAGAACCTTGGTCTTGTTGTGGATTAAATCATGGACCTGCACCTTGCCCGAGACAACCTGCACCTCAGATCGGCTGCATTCGTCGAGCGTGAGCCAATGGGTACCCTCGACGGTTGTGCTCACGTAGCGGCCATTGGTGCCCCAACTACCGCCGCCCTCTGAGACCCAGAGGTGACGGGACTTGGGGCCCGCGCTGTGCTTGGCGCCGGCCGCGAGCGCAGCGGCGGCGCCACGTGGGAGCGTCACCCGTGGGCAGCCCGTGAGGGGCAGGGAGAGGATGAAGCGAGTCTCCCCGGAGCCCGTGTGTTCCTGGTGGATCAGGAACCTCCCGCCCCAGACTTCGGCGGTCTGGGTCTTCCCCGGAGTCAGCGTCGCGACCGTTATGAGGACATGGCCGTTGGTCGCTTCGACTTCGCTGCCATCGGGGATCGTGCTCGTGCTTGAGAACGGTATGAACTTGCTCGTGCCCTTTAGGCGTACGCTCACCGTCCCGCTGATGACGCTCACGGTCTGACGCTGGCCGAGGATCGGTGTGGGCGCAAGTTCAGATGGCGTCGTGGCCACCCGGGCGACGGGTGTGCTCGCCGTACTTGTGCCACTCGTCGAAGTACTAGTCGTGCTGCCTCCACCGCTCCCGCCTGAGCTTGCTTGGACCACGGCAGTCGGAGCCGAAACTTGCGGAGCACTGATGCCTTCACTGTTGGTGGCCGTCTCCCGCACGTGGAGCGTAGAGCCAACATCAGCCGCCGTCAGCATGTAGGTCTGACCGACTGCTCCGGCAATGTTCTGGCAGTTGTCGCCTTCACTATCGCAGCGTTGCCATTGGTAGGAGTAGCCAGTCGGCTTGTTGCTCCAAGCGGCGTGCGACTCGGTAAGGCTCTGTTCTTGGGTGGCGGTGCCGGAGATAGTTGGCGGTTCTTCATAAGCCGTCGGTACGGCCGGTAAGGCCGTAGCTGTCACTGTCTTTGTACTGCCGCCAGTGTTGTAGTTGATGCGGTAGGGATAGACCCGTTCTACAGTCGGTCCTTCGGCGGTGGCCACACATGCGGCTACCACGGTGCCACCGTTAGCTGCGTTGCCGAATGCTCCGCTCAAGCTGCCGGTCGTTGTGATGAGCGTGTGGAGCTGCCCGACATCCGGCGGTGGACAACGCTTTTCTTCGTTCTCATAGCTTTCAAGCGCTAGTTCACTGCCGCCCAGGTCGACAGCTCCCCCCGAACTAGTCTCGTTATCTTCCGCCAGACTGTTGCCCGGTGCATGCAGCTCAAAGCCCAGACTGCTGGGTTCATCGAGTGACAAACTTGCTACATTGCCGTTGAGCCCGACGTGTGAGCCCACTGAGGTAATTGGCCCGATGCTAGTGCCGGACAGACTGACGCTAGAACGCGTAGCAGTGATCGGCCCAGTGGCAGAGCCTTGCAGCGGAGATGAGGCCGCCACTTCCCGTAGCGTCAACCGCTTACCGTCGCTGGCGTCGAAGCGGGCAGGCAGGTCAATGAAGCTGTCGTGCTCTTCGTTGCCGTTGACCAGGACGGTGCCGTTGATCGTGACGTTGCCCAGCTCGTCATCGAATGGGCCTTCGTCGTTGATGCCTTGGAAGTACAGCCCGGTCAGCGGTTTGAGGTTGATGGTCAAGTCGGCGCTTTCGCCCGTCAGGCTGCCCAGTTCGAGGCCAGTTGGATTAGGCCCGTTGACGTTCCAAGTCTGGCTGGCACTCAGGGTGAGGGGTGCGGTCAGTCGGAAGGTCGTGGCAACCGGTTCGGTGGCGCTCAGGGTGAGCCCACCACCGCCGAGCGTCAACCCATCGCCGGAGATGGCGTAGTACTGGCTGGCGTCAACCTGCATTTCGTTGACGTTCAGGCCGCTGATGTCGTTGGTGCTGACGCTGGTGCCGGTGAGCTTCGGCAACGTCAGCGTTTCGATCGTTTCCCCATTGCTCGGAGCCACGCCACCGAGCCAGTTGGCTCCGTCCGACCAAGTAGTAGTCGGGTGGCCATCCCCACTCCAAGTGAAGCTTGGCGCGACTGTGGTAGCAGTCACCGTATGGGCCGTGTAGTGGATTTCCATGGTGGGCACCGCCCCGGTGCAGTCGGAGAGCTTCACAGTCCCACCGTTGGGGACACCGGCGAACGTTCCGACAAGTGACCCGGTGGTGGTGATGAGGGTGTCCACCTGTCCAGCAGTGAGTGTTGGGCATTCCCCTTGAACAAGCCCCGGCTTGACGCCTTCCAGCACCAACTGCGCGTTTACGAGGTTGATCGCGGCGCTTGCACGCAGCTGCGAATACCCATTGCCAGGGCCGTTGATGGATAGCTGGAGCACAGACGCGGAATCAAGCGTCACGCCCCCGTCAACTGTGAGGTCACCGCCCCCCACGAGACCGCCGACCGACACAAATGCGCCGTTGGTCGTCAGCGGCCCGACGGACGCGCCCGGCCCATTAGCGTCAAGCCCAGCATCGGTTACGCTCACCGCTTCGCCGTCTGTGCCGTTCAGCGAACTGCCGGACAGCGCGACCGCGCCGTTAGCACCCGCCGTACTCCCGACGTTAGCGGCGTTTTCCCCAGTAATTGTTACCGGTCCAACGTTGCCGCCGAAATCCAACTGCGCCTCATCGGTAAGATCGATCCCCAGCGTGTTCGCGGGAGCACCGGTCACGGTACCGGCGAACACCCCGTTAGCGTCGTTGTCGTTGCCGTCGAGCGACCACGTCTGGGGCGCTCCGAGAGTGATCGGTACCTCTAGCGTCGTGCCCCCTTCGAAGGTTTCGCTGCTCGTCGTACTCGCGGTCAACCCGCCCGCGCCCAACGTGATCCCTTCGCCCTTGATCGTGTACGGCGCGGCATTGTCAAGTAAAATGGCGCCGACTTCCAGTCCGCTGACGTCGTTCGTGCTCGAGTAGCATGTGTCGGTCGCCGGTTTAGCCGTGCAGGCGCCGCTTGACAACGCAGGGAATGCGAGGGCGCCGACCATCCCGCTCGGTGCCGTACCAGCCCAGTTGGTCGCGTTCGACCAGTTCGGCGTGCCGGGCGCAGCGCCACCGCTCCATGTGAAGGACGGGCCGACGACAGTAGCGGTCACCGAGTGCGCCGTGTAGTTGATACGCAGCGCCTGCGCCGCGCCATCGCACCGCTGCAGGGGCACGGTACTGCCATCCGGCAGACCGCCAAACGTACCTTCGAGGGAACCCGTGGTGCTGACGAGCGTATAGGCCTGCCCAGTCGGAACGTCGCATTCCTCGAGACCAAATCGCGCAGAAAGGCTGAGATGAGCGCCACCGAGATCGACCGCGCCATTGGCGTCCACCTGTGAAGCATCGGTTTCTCCCGGCGATGTATTTATCGTCATCTGCAACGCACTCGCCGCGTCGAACGTCACCCCTCCCTTAACTGTCAGCGTTGGGCTGGCACCTAATAGCCCGAACATGATATCCCCGCCTTTCATCGTAAGCGGCCCTACTGTGGCGAAATTGGAACCCAGCGCCAAATCGCTGATTGTCACCGACTGTTCGTCGGTGCCGTTTAGTACCGCAGGTCCAGACCCGGCTGGATCGGGCGTACCCACCCAGATCGTCCCGTTGTCGCTGGCTGATTCGCCCGTGTCAGCTGAGTCGGAGCCCGTTGCCGTGATCGGCCCGACATTCGCACCGCCGTTGAATGTATCGCCCTGACCATGCGCAATAGGAAGATTCAACGCCTGTTCGCCACTGAGAACGGAATTGAGACCTACACTTGCAGACCATGCCTGAGGCGCACTCAGCGTAATCGGGATGTTGGCTGTGACACCCGATCCTTTCAAGCCGCCGGCCCCGAGCGTGATGCCTTCACCTGGCGCAGGGTGACAGGCAAAGCATGGCTGGTTGATATCGTAAGGCCCTTCAAACGACATTCCTTCCACAGCCAAGCCACTGACATTGTTGGCGGTTTCGTAGCAGGCAGCAGTAGCAGGATTGGCCGTACAAGCCGCTGAGCTGAGTTCCGGGAATTCGAGAGTCCCCACCGTGCCGCTCGGAGCCGTGCCGCCCCAATTCGCTGGATCTGACCAGTGGTGGCTTGTTTCCGAGGCGCCCGTCCATGTGTAGTTCGCAGCCGATGCACTGGACGCAAGTATCAGCAAACACGCGCAAGCCAGCGCCAGGCCGGCCAATGCCCTGGTCTGAGCGGTGATTCTGTCTCTGATCCTGAGGCTCATGGTCGTCCCTTCCTGGAGGTCACCGTCGCCGAGCATCCTGATCCGGCATGACCCCCCGGCATAGACACCCAAGGTGTCGAATGAGCGCACCCTATCGGAGGGCAGTCGGAATGAAGTCCAAGATTCGGATCGCCGCCAGCGCAAAATGCCCGTACCGGTACGCTTTATCGATCATGTTGGGGGCTGCTACGAGGCGACGGGTCCTGGGTCTGCTCGCCGTCGGACTGCTCGCGATGGCGGCCGGGCTCGCCGCGCACGCCACCGGCGTACTCAACTGGCTCGAGCGCGACTCCGTGGACGCGCGATTCTCGCTGCGTGGCGAGCAGCACTCGCCCTCCGACATAGTCGTCGTGGGTATCGACAACGACAGCCTTGGCGTCCTGCCGCGCTATCCCTTTTCGCGTCGACTGGACGCCCGCGTGCTCGAAAACCTGCACGCGGCCGGAGCTCGCCTGGTCGTCTATGACATCTCATTCGACCGACCCACGACGGAAGGCGCGGACCAGGCGCTGTTCGAAGCGGCCCGCCGGTCTGCCCCGGTCGTGTTCGGAACGTCGTTGATCTCCCCCTCTGGAGAAACGCAGGTACTCGGAGGGAACGCCAACCTTACAAGCGCCGGCGACCAGGCCGCGGCGGCCGATCTCCTCCCCGACCCAGACGGGGTGCTGCGCCACACGCTCGCCGAGGTCAACGGGCTGCCGACGATCGCGGCGGCGGTGACGCGAAGACTCACCGGACACAGTCCAAATCGAAGTCAGATGCACGGCGGCTGGATCGACTTTCGCGGGCCGCCGGGGACGGTTCGTGACCTGTCGTTCGTAGGAGTGCTGCGGAACAACTTCAACCACGCGACCGTTCGGGGCAAGGTGGTCGTGATCGGGGCCACCGCGCCCGTTCTGCAGGACCTGCACAGCACTGCGGCGGGGAGTCCGATGTCCGGACCGGAAGTGCAGGCGAATGCCATCTACACAGCGCTCGGCAACTTTCCCCTGCGCAGTCCTTCCGGGGTCATCACAGCGCTCTTGATCGTGACCCTCGCCCTGCTGGTTCCGCTTGCAGGCATGCGGGTTGGCACGCTCGGCGCCTGCCTGGCCGGTCTCGGCGTCCTCTGCCTGTGGTCGGTCGCGACACAGCTGGCCTTCGATTCTGGAGCGGTGCTCGATTACAGCGACCCGCTCGCCGCGCTCCTGCTCGGCATGGGCGGAGCGGTGATGCTCGGCATGTGGGCCGACGGCCGCGAGCGCCGGCGCCTGCGAAACCTGTTCGCAGCCGACGCCGGCGGAGTCGTGGAGCAGATTCTGCATCGGCCCGGCGAGCGTCCACTGGAGCCCACGGCAATCATCGCCGGCTACAGGATCGAGGAGGTCATCGGGCGCGGCGGGATGGGGGTCGTCTACCGCGCCACCCAACTGGCGCTCGAGCGGGCGGTCGCAATCAAGCTGATCGCCGCCGAGCGCTCCGAGGACCCCGTGTTCCGCGAGCGCTTCGCGGCCGAGTCGCGCATCGCCTCCGCGATCGAGCACGCCAACGTCATCCCGGTGTACGAGGCGGGCGAGGACGATGGGTTGCTGTTCATCGCGATGCGACTCGTGGAGGGGCTCGATCTGGGGCAGCTGCTTGCGCGCGTGGGCCCGCTTCCTCCGCAGCGGGCGGCGCGCGTGATCGCCCAGATCGCGGGAGCGCTCGACGCAGCTCATGCCCGCGGACTCGTGCACCGCGACGTCAAGCCAGCCAACGTCCTCGTCGCCGCCGATCAGCCGGAGCACGCCTACCTCACGGACTTCGGCGTGGCCAAGTACACGGGCGCGCTTACGCGCATCACCAGGGCGGACCAGTGGGTCGGCACGCTCGACTACCTGGCGCCCGAGCAGATCCGCGGGGAGCAGCTGGAGGCGCGCGCGGACATCTACGCGCTCACCGGAGTCATGTACCACTGCCTCACCGGTGAGACCCCATTCCCGCGGGACAGCGAGGCGGCCACGATGTGGGCACACGTAAGCGCTTCGCCCCCCATCCCCAGCGGGGTGCGGCCGGAGCTCCCGGAGGAGCTCGACGAGGTGATCGCGCGCGGCATGGCCAAGGATCCCATGGACCGCTACGCAAGCGCAGGCGACCTCGCGCGAGCCGCGGCGCTCGCCCTCGGGCTTGCGCCCCAGCTCTCAACATCCGACGCTCAGAGCCGAGCGACGAACGAGAACCCAGAGCCAGGTGCACTCACCGTGGTCTCGGACGAGCCGTGAGCCGGATTCCCGCAAGCGCAGAGTCGACAGCGGTGCTCGATCACCCCCGTGACATGACGGGGCGACGTTAATCGAGATCGCGCTGGGAGATCAAGCCGAGCTGGAAGACGCACTCGGCGAGCCTCGCCCGCTTCTGGTTTTGAGCTAAGTCGTTGAGCTCGAACTTGCCGAACAGGGTCCGCAAATGCGTCTTGACCGCATCGACGCTGAGAAACACCTCGTCCGCGATCTGCTGATTGGTGGCCGGGGTCGCAAAGGCGCCGCCGTCTCGATACGGCCGACACAGCGCGACCAGGACCCGCCGCTGCGTGTCGCTGAGCTCCTTCAGCGAAGGACGGTTACCGGTCGCTACCGTCTCGAGAGCCGCCGGAGCTTGCGCCGCGTTGTAGGCGATGAGCGTGCGCCCCAGGCGGATGCGGTCGCCATCGCGCAGGCGCCGTCGACCGCTGACCCGTTCCCCGTTGACGTAGGTTCCGTTAGTGGACAGGTTGTCATCGACGATCGTCCACTCTCCGCCGAGACACTGCAGCTCGGCGTGCAAACCGGAGATCTCGCTGTCCCAGGGGATCGACAGATCCATCTCCGGACGGCGCCCCAGCGTGTGACTGTCCGTTCCACCGACGAGCACGTGCAGCCGCAGTTTCTCCTGCCGGTCGCGGAACGCAAGGAAGGGCTCACCCAACCGCTCCGTGGCCAGCAGCTCCTTGAGCTCTCCCGCAGAGGCCGCGTGGGGCGCGAGGGGATCGGCGCCACTTGATTGGGGAGACATCGTGGACATTGGGCGCGAGCCGAACCATTGTACGGATCCGGGTCCGCACAATGGCTCGGCTGCTGCCTACAACCGCCCAGTCGTGCTGACGGCAACGGCGCCCTGCAGCACTTCGACCTTGCCTTGCAGCTTGTGATGGCGACGCAATAAGGCTTTGCCGGTCTTGTTGTACTTGACGGTAATCGCCTTTGTCGTGCCACCCGGTATGTCGAAGGAGGCCTTACCGATGACCACGATCTTCGCCTTTGCCTTCTTCGCCTTCGCTGTAAATGCGACCACACGGCTGGCAATGATCTTCTCCGTTATGGACAAGGTCACGGACCCTGCACAGCCACCTGTACCGGAACTGCAGACGATCACGACTTCAGCACCGTGAATAGTCGCCGAGAGACGAGAGATGGACGACTTCGCCGGAGGGGGAGGCGGCGGCGGCGGCGAGACCACCGCCGGCACGGGCGACGCAAGCACGGCGCGGCTATTGAACGGCGCCGTTCCGTACTGGATGTCGCCGCCCTGATCGGTGATGACGCACTCAGTCGTGGTTGGGCAGGAGATGCCGGTGATCCCACCTTCGGGGTTCAGGCTGGACACGACCGTCCATCCACCCTGGGCGGTTGCCGCCGGCGATTCGGTGTACAAGATGTTGCCAGAGCCATCCACAGCCACACACAGCGTGGTGCTAGGGCACGAGATGCCTCTAACACCCGGAGAGCCGTTTTGGCTGCCCGCCCCCGCGTCGATCGAGCTCAACACGGTCCATTGTTCGTTGTTCTGTGCCTGCCCCACCGGGTTTGTCGACTCGATGATGTTGCCCAGCTTGTCGGTGCCGAGGCATAGGCTCGCCGAGGGACAGGAGAGGGAGGTGATCGCCGTCGGTTCGTATTCGTCCCATGAGGGATCGGCCGAGTATGGCGGGCTCCAGGTCAGACCTCCAAATTCATTGCGCGCGCTCGTGATTTCGGTCGTGTAAGCCAGGTTGCCGTGCGTGTCAGCCACCAAGCAGAACGCTGGCGCCGATTGGCCGGGATTGGGCGGTGCGCATGCCAGAGCGTCGGCCTGATCAGTGTTCTCTCCGCTTTCAGTGTTGCCGCCAAAGATTTCGTTGAGGGCCGCGTAAGTCTTCCACGTGGGTGGCTGGTTGAGTGGATCGCTGGAGTAGAAGACGTTTCCGTTGCTGTCGAAAGCGGCACAGAAGGTCAACCCGCCCGGGCATGAGATCGCCGTAAAGACACCGCCGTTTCCGACGAATCCGATCGGTGTGGGTGCTGTCCAGGCCGAAGGGGCGGCCGGACCCAGCCCATTCGCATCCGACGCGATCATGTTGCCGGCGCTGTCGAGGGCAAGACACGTCGCTGAGCTCGTGCATGTGACGGCTTCGAGTGAGTTGCCTGGATCTACAGGAATTGGGGCTGTCCAGTCGGCTGCTGCCGTAGCCGCATGTAGAAACGTGGCTATCAGAGTGGCGACGATGACGATTATCGATCTTGTAGAACAGTCCTGTTGATACGCCTTTGTCATGATGCTCTCCCCCTTGGAGTTCGGATTCCATGATCATCTGGGCAGAGCGAAAGCCTTACTACCCACCCAAGGTGTAGATCTCCTCACCCTGATCGCGCAGGGATGCGCGCTCTTGTGGTCATGCCACTTGATCTTCCCCCACCCCCGATCGCTGCTCCCTTGATCGAAGGCAAGAGCCGGAAGTCGATCATTTGCGCCGTGGGGGCAACTAAAAGTAGGTCACAACCAGAGCACCACGAGGCCTGTAGCCCGGATCACAACCTCTCCCCAACAGAGCCTGGGACAGAGCCCTGCTCAGCGATATTCTGGCGCAGTGCACCAACTTTCGTTGGGCCTAATCAGACTTGGCCATTAAGCTTTGGTGCATCGCAAATCCAACAACGATGCAAACACCGATCTGGCGAACAGCTCTCGCGGTCTTCAGCGGGAGCAGCGCGGGTTTGCTTGGCCTGCTCTACGGCCTGGGTGCTGCAGTTGAGTCTGCTCGGCTTGCTGACGCTCACGTGGCCGTCTTGGACGGCCTGCCGCTTGTGCCGCTTCCACATTTGCTAACCGTCGGGATTGGCCTGCTTTTCAGTACGGTAGTGTCGCTCGCCGTCGTTACCGTCTTCGTTCTGCTTCTCCGCCGGATCGAGCGTTGGGTCAGCGGTGACTCGTTCCGGACCTTTATACAACGCCGAAGGCGTACGATAGACACACGACTTTTTCGGATCAAAAGCGAGATCCGAAGCCAGCGCGATGCCGTTAGCCACCAGCGAGAGGTCGTTCAGCGCATCAAGGACATCGGCTCGACGAAGTTTCCCACGTCGGTGACGACTACCGAGAAGGCGGAGCTCCTCGCAACCATTGAGGGACTGAAAGACGAGGCGGAGCATTTTGATGAGCGAGTGGAAGAGACAACACTGCGGTTTCGTCGCTTTCAAAGGAGATGGAAGATCGTGAAACGCCGGAATCGTGCTGATGTACGTCTACTTCACGGAATCCTATTCTGTGTTAAGTATGGCCCTCTTTTCTCGGCCATTGTGGTTGGCTTCTTTTTGCTTCCACCTGCGGTGGCGATTGGTCTCATGCTGAGTGGGATCGTTTGGCGCGTGGGACTTCACTTTGAAACAAGATCCCTCTTACTGACGCTGTACGTGATCGTGAGCATCGGCGTCATCGCCAACGGACTCATTAACGTCAAGTCCCTGCCGATTGCATATGTGACTACGACGAACGGTTCATTCCATGGCCGGCTAGTTGCTCTGACAGATACCGCTTGGTATATCGCGGACCCTGACGGCGTGATCCGTTCGATATCGACCGATCGCGTGCAGTCAGGCTTTACCGTATCGGTCTCGGCACCTCGCGTCAGGACGCTATTCCAACTCGTTGAGGACAAGCTCTAGGCGTTCCTGGCCTTATAGACGTTCGTCTTTCCTCCGGATCCGCGTCCACTCTGGGCGCCTTATGACGGTTCAGCAGGCCCGCAAATCGCGAGGAGCAGAAGCGCCACCGCCGGTTCTCGTTCGCGGAACAACTTTCCGTCTCCACTACGGCTACTGTTTCGAGCAATATGGCAGAGTTCAAGACGGACACCGAGCGTGACCGCGAGCGCGCCGTGTACTACATGTCCTTGGCCGCGGCGGTCCGCAACAACGCTAATTGCTGGGGTAGTGAGGTCGGTGCGGTACTCGTGCGCAACGACCGGGTCATCAGCACTGGCTACAACGGAACGCCATCCAGATTTCTCAACTGCCGGGAGGGCGGCTGCCTGCGGTGCCAGGAGCGCCACCGGCTTGACGAGGATCCTGCGTACAAGTCGCCGCATCCAGAGGCCATGGAAGGCAAGGCGCTCGACATCTGCCTTTGCGTTCATGCCGAGCAGAACGCGCTGCTGAGTGCTGCACGACACGGAATCGAAGTCAACGGATCTGTGCTCTATGTGACCGACCAGCCCTGCTTCTCATGTCTGAAGGAGTCCGTTCAGGCGGGTGTGCGGCAGGTCATATATTTGAGGCCTTGGTACGGGGCGAAGGGTCAGGGACTGCGAGCCCAGTACGACCGTCTCAGCGATACGTTGCACGCCAGCGACGCGTTCCTAGGATTCACACAGCTAGACGCGACTACCTTTCGGGCCTTCACATCCAGCGTTGCGCCACTTTTCGAGGACGCTGCTCAGGATCAGGAGGAGGCGCGCTCGGGGTAGATCCAGACCATCCAGTCACCCAGGTCCAACGGCGTCCAGGATGTTTGCCACTGCTCGGCGGGGAAGCCAGCGATGTCCGCGAGTGCCTCTTGGGCACGATGCCGCGCCTCGTCGTCGCGTGCAATGACGGCTACGAGTGGTTCGGGGCCACCACCGTTTTGATGCCAGGACGAGCGGAAAACGTAGACGTCCTCGATCGAGGCAAGACGGTCGCGCACGAGCACCTCGGCTCGGTTGCGACGACGCATACTCATGGTTGTCGGTGGGGCGCTCGACTCTATCGTTTGGGTCCCTGGGGTCATCGAAGAGACCATACGACGAGATTCGGACGCTGTGCTTGTTCTGTCGAAGCTCATCCCGCAATTTGCACGGAGAGCACGGTCAAGTGTCACCTCTCCTCGGCGTTTGGCAAGCTCGGCGTGCGTTCGCGCAACGAGGCTGTGAAACTGATCCTCGACCCCGAGCGCGGCCTCGGGATGGGCATCCTGGCCCTGGGGGGAGAGCCCGTCGAGGCGACGCCGACGACGGCGCAGTAATGCGTCTGATGGGTGCGCCGATGGGGGTCGTGACCGAAGCGGATGCGGTGCGGGCGATCGTCGATGCGGCGGGGGCGGGTCGGGGTCATTGGACGATCACGGCGAACCTCGATCATCTTCGCCGCTATCACCGCGACCCCATCCAGAAGGGCTTGATCGACGAAGCCGATCTGGTCGTCGCCGACGGGATGCCCTTGATCTGGGCGAGTCGCCTCGCCGGCGAGCCGCTGCCCGAACGCGTCTCCGGGTCCAGCATGGTCTGGTCGATCTGCGAGGCCGCGAGCGCGCGCGGAGCATCGGTGTTCCTGCTCGGCGGCGCTCCCAGCGTGGCCGAGCGAGCGGCGGACGTTTTTCGCGACCGTTACCCGGGTCTCGAGATCGCCGGCACGGCGTGCCCTCCGATCGGTAACGACGAGCAGGGAGCTTGACCGGATTCGACGTCAGGTCACCGAGGCGGCACCGCGGATCGTGTTCGTGGCGCTGGGGTTCCCCAAGCAGGATCTCCTGATCCGGATGCTGCGCAGCTCGCTGCCGCACGCGTCGTTCCTCGGCGTCGGGATCAGCCTGAGCTACGCAACGGGGGATGTCTCACGCCCACCGGGCTGGATCTGCCAGATCGGGCTGGAGTGGGCCTACCGCCTGGCGCAGGAACCCACACGCATCCTAGCCCGACGCTACATCGTGAACGGCATGCCGTTCGCCCTGCGGCTGATGGCCTCCGCCGCACGGCACCGCATCCGCCGTGGAGGATCTGGAGCTGTGTGGGGCTGAGCAGTCCGGCTGTGGGAGGGCTGATGAGGTCAGGCGGCGATGCTTGGTGCGAGCACGTGGATCCTGGCCTTGTGTGGGCCGAGGTCCAGGGCCGCGTAGATCACGTCGGGGTCGAGGTCGACGTCGCCGGGCCAGGTGATCGTGCCTGTCTCTTCATCCACCTTGACTTGCTCGAAGATGGCGGTCTCACGTAGGGGGGAGAACGCGGGGGTGTCGAGCAGTGGTGTGATGTCGACGTCGCGGACCTCGCCGTCGGCGAACACGATCCGGACGGTGTGGGAGGGCCGTGGGATCACGGCCACCATTGCGGGTGCGATTGCGGGCTCCATCACGATGAATGGTAGACATGGAAGTGCGGCGGCGGGTGGTCGTTGAAGAAGAGCTTGACGACAAGGCCGTCGAAGCTGGCGATCTTGGGCATTGGGCTCGGCGGGGTGGCGGCGTAGGTAGGCGCTCATCGATTGCGTTCCGACGGGGACTCGCCGGATCGATTGAGCAAATCTACGCCGCGCTTTGGATGGTTCTGTGGATCGGCGCGTTGTAGTTCGAGACGTGCGCGCCGGAACGCCCAGGAAGCTACACAGCCGCGTCAAGCCTCAACGGTCGGGGTGAGGCACCTGTGAAGCAGCTTCATGAGCGGGCCCGCTCAGCTGTACTTCGTGATGAGCTTCAGCTTGTCGACGGGGACGATCGGCATGTCCAGCGTCGCCCCGTAGTGCTCGTCGTCGGAGATCTCGACCAT
>Ga0182024_10006232_pt1 | contig 26304 bp, 18 predicted proteins | sample P32metaG_FD_120480 | JGI IMG/M metagenome (GOLD analysis project Ga0182024, IMG submission 120480) | Permafrost microbial communities from Stordalen Mire, Sweden - P3-2 metaG (Illumina Assembly) | ecosystem: Environmental > Terrestrial > Soil > Wetlands > Permafrost | place: Sweden: Stordalen... | reverse complement strand
TTGGAAAGATAACGCGCCTGGCTGGCCCGCTCGTAAACATGCTGGAGCATGGGCTTACCGGCGATAGTAGCGAGGGCTTTTCCAGGGAATCGAGAGGAGGCAAACCGAGCGGGGATTACGCCCAGAATTCGCGTCGGCACAATCGATCATAGCATAGGCTCAATTTGCTTCGCTCCCCATGGTCGCGGCTCTGTTAAGTTGCTGTGAGCGCACAGTGCGGATTCCGAGATGGAATGAGAAGGCCGGTCCCCGGCGGGATGCGATAAGCTCCCAATGGATACGCACTCGAAGTGCAAAGGAGAACCGGCCATGAAGAAGAATAGCACCGTTAAACAAAGTCCGAAGCGGGCAGTGGCTCGTAGGGAACAGCCGATTACGATCGGAATGGACCTGGGAGACAAAACCAGCCGCTATTGCGTGCTGGGAGGGGACGATGAGCAGTCGGAAAGCAGTGTGGCGACCAGCAAGAAGGCCATGCTGCAGAAGTTTTCGGGGATGCGCCGGTGCCGGATCGCGATCGAAGTGGGAACGCATTCGCCGTGGGTGAGCCGATTGCTGTCGGGCCTGGGATTTGAGGTGATCGTGGCCAACGCGCGGCAGGTGCAGTTGATCAGCGCCAACTCGCGCAAGACCGATCGGGCGGACGCGCGTCTTCTGGCGCGGCTGGCGCGGGTCGATCCGCAGTTGTTGCGGCCCATCCGGCACCGGAGCGAGCAAGCGCAAGCCGACCTGCTGGCGATTCGCGTCCGGGCGTCACTGGTGGAGGCGCGAACGGGTCTGGTGAATGCGGCGCGCGGCTTCGCCAAGACCCTGGGAGAACGGCTGCCGGCTTGCGACGCCGACGCGCTGGGGGTGGAAAAGATGGAGGGTCTGCCGGCCGAAATGCGCGACCGCTTACGGCCGCTGTTGGAGCAAGTGGAATCGCTGACGGTCCAGATCAAGAAATTGGACAGCACCCTAGAGCAGATCGCCCGGACTTCGTATCCGGAGACTGAACTCCTACGGCAGGTGAGCGGAGTAGGAATCTTGATCGCTCTGACATTTGTGTTGACGGTGGAAGATCGCGAGCGCTTCCAAAAGAGCCGCGACGTAGGCTGTTACGTGGGCCTGCGGCCCAAGCAAAGTGAATCGGGCCAGAGCCAGCCGCAGTTGCCGATCACCAAGGAGGGGGACCGGTATTTGCGCACGTTGCTGGTGCAGGGGGCGCACTTGATTCTGAACCGGCGTGGTCCCGATACGGATCTAAAACGATGGGGCTTGAAGCTGGCCTCTCACGGCGGCAAGAATGCAAAAAAGCGAGCCATCGTGGCGGTGGCGCGGAAGCTGGCGGTGCTGCTGCACCGGTTGTGGGTAACCGGAGAAGTGTACGAGCCGTTGCGCAACAGCCAGGTGGCGCGGCCGTCCCAGCAGGTGGCTTAAAAAGAGAATGTGGTTTTGTAGCCCATCGCCGAGTTCGGGTGACTGCGAGGTCGCGGCGGAACGGGCGTTTCCGGAAACGGGGACGACTCAGTTCGGTTCTGAGATGGCAGCACCCGTTTTAAGATTGAGGACCCCAACCGGCACCGGAGCATTGCTCCACTAAAGAGTGCGAATGGAAGCAGGGCGAGTCGGCGGTGGTGAAATTCGGGAAGGACGCACGGCGCGCCTCCCGCTGGAAACGAATAATTGCGATGGGTGAACAAGCAGCCTGCGGCAGCCATGAAACTTTGGACTCCCCTTTTCCCGTTTCCCCCTCCGGGGGAAAGCTGGGGCGGGCGGGTTCCCCCCACGCCGGAGGCACGCTACGCGCCAGCAAAAAGCGCTGGCACGCATCGCTGCTGGTGGCTCCCCCCACAAGAGGGCTGCCGCCCCCTTGTGCATCCCCTGCGAGCGCATGGTGGGACAGATGGAGGACCAGATAATCCCGAATTTGTCATTCCACGGAAAACGAACTTTTCGGTTGACACGACCGGCCTTCTCATGGAAGCCGCGACCGGAGGAAGCGGTATTATCGAGTTTTTCCGTACTTACTGCGCGGCCTTGGCTTCGGGAACCGCCATCAACTTGCGCAGCAGCGCCACCGTGCTCTCATGCACGTCGCGCCGGCTGCCATCGAAGCCGCCGTTGCCCATCAAACCATTTGCCGCATCGAGCGGGGTGTGGCCCTTTTTGTCTTTAATGTCCAGCTTCGCGCCATGATCCACCAGGAATTGCACCACCTGATCCCAGCCCTTCTGCGACGCACCATGCAACGCCGTGTCGCCTTGATTGTCGGCGGCGTTCACGTCCACTCCGGCGTCCAAACAAAGCTGGATTGACGCGATCGCTTCGGCTTCCGTCTTCTTGCGCGCAGTGGTGTCTTCTTCTTTCGTGCCCAGCCCCGCCGCCGCCATCAGCGGCGTAATACCGAACTTGGTCGGAATCTTCGGATCGGCATTTTTCGCGAGCAGCGCTTGGATCACCTCCGCGTCGCCCGCTTTGGCGGCGCGCAGCATCGGCGTAGTTCCCATCCCCAGCATGGTATCGTCGCCGCGATCGAGCTTGGTGCGATAAGGCTGCAGCTTCTTCAACTGGACGTTGACGTTGGCGCCGTGCGCCAGCAACGCCTGGATCAGATCCATGCTCGTGAGATGGTTATTCACTTCGTTGGGAGACGGCCGGTTCGATTCGGGCATGGTATGCATATCCACGGCTGCGTACAGAGCCGTTCGTCCGGTTTCATCCGCGATGTTGGGGTCCGCGCCGTGGTCCAGCAAGAACGCCGCGAAGTCATAATGCCCGTTGATGGCCGCCATCAGCACCGGGCTGATATTGTTCGGATCGGCCGCATTAATCTCGGCGCCCGCTTTCAGCAGGATCCCCGCGCAATCGAGACACCCCTGCCGAGCGGCGAACAACAGCGGCGTCAATCCGCCCAGCGGCATCCATTTCTCGCGAGGCTCCTTGGTGACCTGCCGCTCCCAGTTCCACCTCACTTGCCGAGCATTCACGTCCGCTCCATGCGCGATCAACTCCTGCGCCATCTCGGGATGCGTCTCGGCCACCGCCCACATCAGCGGCGTTTGCTGCCGCCATTGCTCTTTCGAGTTCACGTCCGCGCCATGGGCCAGTAAAACCTTGGCCGCCGCCACGTTCCCGGTTCGAGCCACCGTCATCAGCGCAGTCTCGCCTTCGGTTGTGGCGGCATTCGCGTCCGCACCCGCGTCCAAAAGCATCGCGATCATGGGCGCGCTGCCATTCACGCAGGCCAGATAGAGCGGAGTGACTCCATAGCGATTCGCGGCTTTCACGTTCGCGCCGGCTTTGATCAGACGGTCGGCCATCTCACGATCGTCTTGCCGCACCGCCCAATGCAGCGCGGTTGTACCGTCAGGCTCCGGAGCGTTCACATCGGCGTGTTGCTTCAGCAGCGCGATCGCCGCAGCGCGGTCGCCGTCTTTCACGGCATCGGGGAGAGACGCGGCCCACGCCGATACGCAGCAGAGCGCCAGCACGAGACAAGCCTTGCGCATGGGATTAGATGTTGATCAAATCGCCCGTGCTGTCGCCGATGTTTTCCATCGGCATGCCGCCTTTTTCAAGCAGCGTCAACAGAAGGTTCGCGATGGGGGTGTGATCGTCGTAGCGCAAGTGACGGCCGCCCTGCAGCTTCCCGCACGCCCCACCTGCCACCAGGTTCGGCAGCGGGAAATGATTATGCAGATTGCTGTTGCTCATGTTGCTGCCGAAGAGAATAATCGAATGATCCAGCAGGTTGCCGTCGCCATCCGGCGTGCTCTTCAGTTTCCCGAGGAACCGCGCGAAAAGCGTCACGTGATAGTTCTGGATCTTCACCAGCTTCTCGATCTTCTCCGGCAGATTTTGGTGGTGCGACGTGGCGTGGTGCCCGTCATGCACGCCTACCTGCGGATAAGTCTTGTTGCTCTCCTCGCGCGCCACCATGTAGGTGAACACGCGCGTGATGTTGGCCTGATAAGCCAGCACCAGCATGTCGTACATGATGTTGATGTGCTCTTCGAAGCTGTAAGGAATGCCCACCGGCTCAACCGGCAGTTCCAGCGATGCAACGGAGTCGAAATTAGCGCGCTGGATACGGCGCTCAATCTCGCGGACACTCTCCAGATAATCGCTCACCGTGGCCTGATCGCGCGCGCCCAGCTTCAGCTTCAACGCGCCTGCCTCGGCGGTGATTTCGTCTAAAATGCTGCGATCCTGCTGCGTCCGCAACGCTCGTTCCGCCGCCGTTCCGCCTTGCCCGAACATTCGCTCGAAGGCTTTGCGCGGGTTAATTTCCATCGGCATCGGCGTGGTGTGCGTGCGCCACGAGAGCGTGTTCATGTAAATGCAGCCGTAGTCGCGATCGCAGGCGCCGAGCAGCGCCGAATGATCCTCGGTGGCCAGTTCAATCGACGGCAGCGGCGTGTCCTGGCCGATATGCTGCGCCGCAATCTGGTCCGCCGTGATGCCCGCATACGCATCCACGCCTTGCGTCGGCTTGGGCCGCACTCCGCTCAGCCAAGTGGTCGGACTCAGCGAATGCACCGCCGTGCTGTCGGCCGCGCGATTGCCCAATCCGCTCACCACGTTCACGCGATCCCGAAACGGCTCCAGCGGCTTCAAAACCCGCGAGAACTCGAACGCCGCGCCCTCCGCCGTAGGCGTCCACTGATCCATGATCGCGCCGTGCGGGACATACACAAATCCCATACGTGGCGATCCAGCCGCGGCCGTCTTCTTCAGCAACGTCTGGGCCGGAAGCATCGCGTCCAACAAGGGCAGCGCCAGCGTCACGCCCATCCCGCGCAAAAAGGTCCGTCGTGGAAGATGCTTCTTGGTGATGAACATTTCGACTACTCCTTAACCCCACTAACAGGACGATGAAAAGCCGCCGTGGTTACTCCCGGGCCGTCGCCTTCCAGCGCCCGCCTCATCTCAAAAGGCCCGCTTTTGACGATCCCGGTAATTAATGACGAAAAACGGTAATCGTTCCGCGCCGCGCCCTCGACGATCCCGCGCACCACCGGCATATCATAGTACTCCAGCGGCCTGCCCAGCGCGTACGTCAGCATCTTCTCGGTCAGCGTCCCGACGAAGTACTCGGGATGTTTGAGCAGCGCCTCCCGCAGCCCCACCACGCCATCGATCTTGGTCCCGTCCGCCAGTTGCCCGGAGGAATCAATGGGCCCCGACGCGTCTTTCGTCCGATATTCGCCCACGGCGTTGAAATTCTCCAGCGCGAAGCCGAGCGGGTCCATCACTGCATGGCACGTCGAGCAAGGCGCATTCTTGCGATGCTCTTCGAGTAATTGACGAACCGAAAGAATCTTGCCGCCCTGGGCCTGATCCTTCAGCGCCGGTACATTCGGAGGCGGCGCCGGCGGCGGAGTGCCCATGAGGTTTTCGAGAATCCACTTGCCGCGGATTACCGGCGAGGTCCGCGTGGGAACCGACGTCAGGCTCAAGATGCTTCCCTGGCCCAGCAATCCGCGCCGGGCGTCGTTGTCGGCAAGGCCGGTCAGCGCCACGCGGCGGAATTGGCTGCCATACACGTTCGGAATCCCGTAATGCTTCGCCAGCCGCTCATTGACGAACGTGTAGTCGGCCGTCAACAGATCCATCACATCGCGGTCTTCCTTCACCACGCTCTCAAAAAACAGTTCCGTCTCGCGCATGAACGATTGCCGCAGGTTGTCGTCGAAATTGGGAAACGTGGCCTCGTCGGGGGCCATACTCTGGACGTTGCGCAGGAACAGCCACTGCTCGGCAAAATTATTCACCAGCGCCTGCGCTTTCGGATCGGCCAGCATACGCCGCACTTCGCGATCCAGCACCGCCGGGTCTTTCAGTTCGCCCCGCGCCGCGACGTTCAGCAATTCGTCGTCGGGAATGCTGCTCCACAGGAAAAACGAGAGCCGCGACGCCAGATCCAGATCGCCGACACGATAGACGCTCCCTGGAGGCACGCGCGCCGGATCTTGCTCCGCGCGGAACAAGAACTTGGGACTCGCCAGAATCAGCCGCAGCGAGTTCTCAATCCCGGATTCAAAACCGCCCTGATTCTTTCCGGCCTGGTAGAAGCTCAACAGCGTCTCCATGTCGGCGTCAGTGACAGGCCTTCGATAAGCCCGCCGCGCCAGCGTACCCAGAATCTTCTTGGCGCACGGAACCTCGTCCTTGGAATTCTCCGGCGTGCAAACGAAAATCCGCCGCCTGCTGGGTGTGTCCCCAGGCCCCTTTGCATCAAACGGTCCAGTGATCTGCACGTGATCGATCAGCGGGATCCCGTTCATATTCTGCAGATCCAACTCGCGCGTGAACGGCTGCAGCGGCTCGTCCGATTCCGCCGAATCGCGCCGCAGGAAAGTCACGGCCACGTCGTGCGGACCCGCCTTCACATGCACCTTGGTCTTCAACCGCGCATCCAGCGTGTCGCCCGCCAGCGCCAGATTCGTATCCACCAGCTTGAGGTCTTCTTCACCACCCACCGGCGCTATGAATACTCGCTGGCCATCGATGCTGACTTCCAACTGATGCGGAAACTCCATCCCGGTCAAATATCCGACGATGTTCCGTAGCAGGATCACGTTGAACTCATAGTCGGCGTCCAGCGGAAAATTGTGATGAATCAGGATTCCGCCGCGCGTGCCGAGCGGCAACCCTTCGATGTGGTCGTCTTGAGCCAGATCCGGCGGCACCTGAATGCTCTGGCTGATGGGCCCGATCTTGGGATCGCCCACCGCCAGGCTGCTTACTTCGCGCGACGCCGCCAAATACGCTTCGAGCAACGACGGCGACACTCGCAGCACTTCAGCGATGTTGTCGAACCCGTTGCTCTCGTCGTCGGCCGGAAGCAGCGCCGTCACGTCTACCTTCAGGCCGAGCAAATCGCGGATCGCGTTGGCGTACTCCGTCCGATTCAGCCGATGCAGCGGCGCTCGCCCCGGCTCCGGATGCGCCGCCGCGGCTTGATCGAGCGAGGTCTGGAGCCAGACGATCAACCCGTCGATCTTGGCCTGTTCCGGTCTCGGCATGCCGTGCGGCGGCATCATGCCGCCACGCAGCTTTCTTACGACTTTCTCCCAGACCTCGGCATGCTCCCCCGCGTGTTCGATGTCCAGTTTGTCGAGCATCAACCCGGCGGTCTTGGCTTTTTCGTTATGGCAGGTGACGCAGTACTGATTGATGAGAGAGCGTTGCGGAGAGAGCTGTTGTGCGTCAGCCAACCTGCTGGCCAAAATCAAGCCACCCACAGCCAGCATAGCGGCCAAACTACTCATTCTGTGCAACCTGCGCCCCCTCTGTCAGGTATATCGCATTCGGCACGAAGAATCAACCGGAAGGCTAATGTTTCGTGCCGTTTATGAGGCGGAGTAGGTGGCCTCTATGTTACTCAGAAATTGTACTTTACGGCGAACTGCATGATTCGCGGGCTCACGTCGGCTTGAATCTTACCGAACGTGCTGCTGTTCAGGGTGGAATTGGCGGTGCCCCCCGCAATACTGACGGCCCCCGGATTCAGGAAGTTCGCGCGATTCTGGATGTTGAACGTCTCGGCGCGGATTTCGAAGTATTGCTTTTCCCTGACCCGGAACTGGCGCGTCAAGGCCACATCGACGTCGAAGTAGCCCGGGCCTTCCAGGTTGTTGATACCCATGTTTCCGAGCGTACCATTCGCGGGATAGGCAAACGCCGCCGCGCTCATCCAACAATTAATGTTCTTGTCCGCGCAGTACGCATTTGGCAGCACCTGGTTGGGACGTTGTGCGCCAATTCCGGTCAAGGCGTTGTCCAGACCTGTGGTCACCTCAAAATAGCTCCCCGAGTGCAGTCCGACGATCGGCGCAAGTTGCCAGTCTCCGGCAATCCACTGCAGCGGCCGTGACGAATAATGCGGCGATTGGAGAACGGCGGAAAGGTTGAAGTTCTGATGAATGTCGATAGCCGTGCAGTTTCCGCGATCGAAACGGCGATCGGATGGATCGGTGTAGATCGGGCCTGAAAGCTCGGTCGTTACGAGGTCGCCGATGCAGTGCGAAAACGTGTAATTGGCAAGCATGGAGAAGTGGCTCGACAGCCGGTGCTCCGCCGAAATAATCAAGGCGTTATAGCTAGCGGTGCCGCCATCGTCCAAGTTCTCAACAGTTCCGTAGAAGGGGCCTTGACCAGGATTCAAGAGAGTGAGCTGCCGCCGCGCCTGGGTGTTGGAAGTGGTTGAGCACGGGCCCGCCTTCGTCAAGCCATATTGACCGGCTGCGCAGTTTCCGGGTATGTAAACCGCGGGATTCAACTCCTGGTCGGTCCACAGGTGAGCGGTCTCGCTGCCCAGGTAGCTGGCCTTCAACAACCAGCTCGATCCCAGCTGTTTCTGCAGCGTCAAGTTCCACTGCTCCACGTAAGTGTTCTTCACGTGCAGCGGAACGGTCTCATAGTATCCAGCCGTGGGGTATTTTGTGTTCGGATTCTGGGTGGTGGGATATGGGTTACCACCGGGGTAATTCAGCCACGGATTGGCGAACCCTCCAATGGGATTAGTCAGCGTGATGGATTCGCCCCACAGCGGTTCGGACGAAGCGTTGTAGTAGAACAGCGTTTGAGGCATATCGTAGAACATTCCCCACGATGCGCGGATCAGCGTTTTACCGTTGCCGGTGGGATCCCACGCCAACCCGGCGCGAGGCGCCCAGTTGTTCCAGGTGGTGAGGTTTGGACGTCCGCCGGTTTGGAAGCCCGGATCGCCCGGATAGAGCGTGCCCGCGGGCGCATTCGGATAGATGGTGGAATGAGTGTTGGAGAGGAAATCCACCATGTCGAAATGCGTGATTTTGTTGTTGACAATGCGGCCGTTCAGATAGGGCTCCCACCGAATACCGTAGTTCAGGGTCAGCCGGGAACTGATCTTCCAGTTGTCTTGCGCGTACAGCCCGAGATATGCCCACTTCTCGTTGTCGTGCGAGACGTTCGCATCGGTGAACGAATCCAGCTGCCCGGCTATGAAGTCGGCCATGGCGCTTCCGGTATCCTGCCCAGAGAAGGTGAACAGCCCATTGCAATAGACACAAAACGTCGTGGCTTGCATCGGCCGGATAAAGTTGGCTCCGAACTGCATCTGGTGCGAGCCTTTGATCAAGCTGAAGTCGTCGGCGAACTGGTAGGTGGTGGTGTTCACCAGTCCCGGGGTGGCGAACCCGCCGGCGCTCATGAAGTCGCCAGTGATGTTGATGTTCGAAAAGTTGGGCAGAGCGGTGTATACGCCCTGAACCCCGATATCGGTCGGCGTGGGAATCGGCACCTGAAATTTCGTTATGCCGTCGCGATTCAACGTCGCATGAAACGTATTGAGAGCGCTCGGACTGAATACGTAGGTGTCGCCCAGCACCAGCGAATTTACTTCGTCATCGGTACCGGCGTTCTGAACCGACAGTTCGGTCCCGGTGAAGCTGGATGGCGTCAGGCTATGCGTGCCAAAATAGCGTGCAAAAACGGATTGTTTGGAGCTGACCTGGTAATCCACTTTCGCGATCCCCATGTGCTCGTCTTGATTCGCTATTTCCGTGAAAGTGGTGTTGCCGCATGCGTTGGTGCCAGTCGGAAAGTTCTTGGCAAACGCGAGGGCCTGAGGACTGATCAGCGACGCCGGGAGTATGTTGTTCACATAGGGCGCCTTCAACGTCTGGGGCGTCGCGAAGCACTGCGATTCATAAGCCTGGAAGTTACCGGATAGCTCCGACAGGGTGGGAACAACGGCCGGTGAAGACGCCGGTGCCGAGCGGATTAACGTTCCCTGGTAGCCCAGGAAGAAGAAGAGCTTGTTCTTCTTGATCGGGCCGCCCAACGTGCCCCCGAACTGATTGCGCTTCAGGTTGTCGCTCTTCGACGCAAAGAAGTCGCGTGCGTTGAAATAGCCATTCCGGACAAACTCGAATGCATCGCCGTGAAATTCATTGCTCCCGGACTTGCTGACCACATTCACCGCTCCGCCCGAGTGCTGCCCGTATTCGGCCGGCAGCGAGCTGGTTTCCACTTTAAACTCCTGCACCGCGTCCGGGAAAGGCAACGGCAGGTTTAAATTGTTGAACGGATCGTTGTGCGTTCCGCCATCCAACAGGTAGGTTGTTCCATTGAGCATTCCGCCCGCCACGCTCACCAGCGCCTCGTTCGGATAGTTCTTACTCGAAATCAGATTGCCGGAAGAGGGAGCTTGGCCGAAGCCGTACTGCACGGAATTGGAAGCACCCGCCAGCGTGATGAGCTGCGTGATTTCGCGTCCATTGAGCGGCAGTTCCACCACATCCTGCGAGTTCACCACCTGTCCGACGCCGGTGCTGTGAGTTTCCACCATCGCCGCCGAAGCCTCCACTTGGACTTGCTCCGTGATGGCGCCCACCTTCAATACCGGATCGATGGTTGGAGCCGTGTCGACCTGCAACACGATGCCGGACTGAACGTAGGTAGAGAAACCTTCCTTCTTGACTTCCATTCGGTAAGGCCCGAGGGGAAGGCTCGGCAGCGAGTAATCGCCGCTGGCCCCGGTTTGCGCGGTTCGGGTCACCCCGGTGTCGGTTTGTGTGACGGTTACCTCAGCGCCCGGAATCGACGATCCGGTGGCGTCCTTCACGGTTCCTGAGATCTGTGACACGGACTGTCCAAAGAGTCCCAATGACAATCCCAGGCATAAAAATGCCGGCACGAACAACTTGGTCGAGATCGATTTCATATTTTCCCCTACCCCTGCTTCAGCATGCATGCAGTCTATTGCACACATTTAGCGAGATGCGTCGAATTATATCTTTCTAGAAACACAACTGTCAAGACTTTTGGTTCCCTGACATCCGCCTCGGCGTTTCTCTTTTTGCATGCAATCGAACTTTAGCCCGGGAAGTGGCGGCTAGGCGTTGCGCGAACATTGCAACTCCACAAATCCTCCCCGTCGCCGTTGGATGCGCCATTCACAAGCTCAATGTTTGGTATCAGTTCCACTGATTGTACCCGTTGACCCCGATGAATCGCTGTGATAGACTTCCCTGGATTGTCGTTCGGCTGTTGCGGCCACGGTAGTCGTACACCTTATTAAGGAGCGAACCCGCCCATGCGCACGGTGTCGATCGCTTTTACGCTGGCAGTCACGGCTTCTGTTCTCACCCTCTCGGGCGCCGACCCAGTCTCGTTCAGCAAAGACGTGCAGCCCATCCTGCACGAAAGCTGCTGGAACTGCCACGGTCCCACCGAGACGATGTCCAAACTGAGCCTCTACACGCGCGAAGCCGCGATGAAAGGCGGCGAGCATGGCGCCGTCATCGTTCCCGGCAAATCGGAAAAGAGCCGCTTGTACCGCTTGATCTCCGGACTCGACCAGCCGCGCATGCCGCTCGGCGGCGGTTCGCTCACCAACGAACAAATCGCCACCATTAAGGCTTGGATCGACCAGGGTGCAACCTGGGACGCCGGCCCGCCGCCCGCCATTACGGCTGCTCCTCAAGGCGGTCCGGAAACAGCGCAGATTCCGCCGGGCGCGCGCAACTATTGGGCTTTTAAGCTGCCCGTGCAGGCCGCCGTTCCCTACTTCGGCGAGGACCTTACCAATCCCGTGGATCGCTTCCTCGAAAAAGCTCGCCGCGAAAAGGGACTCCAAGCCGCCCCGCGCGCCGACCGTCTTCCGCTGGTTCGCCGCGCCTATCTGGATCTGATCGGCCTGCCGCCGACGCCCGCCGAGGTGAGCGAATTTGTGAACGATACCGCGCCCGGCGCCTGGAGCCGCCTGATCGACAAACTGCTGGATTCGCCCCGTTACGGCGAGCGCTATGGCCGCCACTGGCTGGATGTCGCGCGCTATGCCGATTCCAGCGGCTTTGAATACGACTATGACCGTCCCGACGCTTGGCGCTACCGCGACTATGTGGTGCGCTCCTTCAATCGGGACAAACCGTACAACGTATTCATCAAGGAACAAATCGCCGGCGACGAACTGGACTGGAAAACCGACGACAGCATGATCGCCACCGGCTTTCTGCGCGCCGGCGCCCGCGTGGCCTTCCGCGAGAAAGACAACCCCGAGCGCCGCTACGATTATCTGGACGATTTGATCGCGACCGTGGGAAGAGGGGTTCTGGGGTTAACCGTGCAGTGCGCGCGCTGCCACGATCACAAGTTCGATCCCATCCTCCAGAAAGACTATTACGCCCTGGAGGCATCGCTCTTCGGTTACGTCGAAACCACCTATCCGCTGGCGCCGCGGCCGGAAGCCGAAGCCTACAAAAAGGCCAATGCCGAGATCGACGCCAAAGAAAAGTCGATGAAGGCCGAGATCAAAGCCATCGAAGCGCCCATCTTCCAGCGCCTGATGGCCGAAGCTGTCAAAACAAAGTTTCCGTCCAATGTTCGCGAGGCCTTCGAGAAGCCCGAGAAAGACCGGACCGAGGGCGAGCGGCTGCTGGTGGCCCAGATCCCCGACGCCTTCTTCTTCGACCCGCTGCCGGTGGACAAGAACATGACGCCCGAGGAAGCGGCGCGCAAGAAAGCCCTGCGGGACAAGATCGCCGAACTGGAGAAGCAGCGGCCCAAGCCCATCCCGATGGCGGAGATTGCCACCGACGGCGATTATCGCTCCACGCCCAATGGCCGCGGAGACGAGACCATCGGTTGTCCGCAGTGCCGCATCCCCGACCCAACCGCTGGACCTTTCGTCACCACCGGAGCGGCCAAATACCACATGCCGCCTTCCTACCTGTTGCTGCGCGGCGATCCCGACAGCAAGGGCGCTCTGATGAAGCCGGGCTTCGTGACGGTGGCCACTTACGGCAACCCTCCCACCGAGATCCCGCCCGCCGACGGACACACTTCCGGACGCCGCCGCGCGCTCGCCGAATGGCTGGTGTCGCCGCAGAATCCCCTCACCGCGCGCGTGGAGGTCAATCGCATCTGGGCCGATCATTTCGGCCGGGGTATTGTCGGATCGGTCGACAACTTCGGCAAAATGGGCGACGCGCCCACCAATCCAGAACTGCTCGATTGGCTGGCGGTGGAGTTCATGAACCGGGGCTGGAGCGTCAAAGAAATGAACCGGCTGATCATGACCTCCCAGGCCTATCAGATGGCTTCCGCCTATAACAACGATGAGGACGTCGCCAAAGATCCCGAAGACTATGATCTGTGGCGCTACCGGATGAAGCGGCTGGATTCGGACGCCGTCCGCGATGGCATCATGGCCGTGAGTGGCTCGCTCAACCTGGCGATGGGCGGCCCGCCGGTCTTTCCGCCCATGCCAAAAGAGTTGCTCGACGCCACCATCCATAACGTGTGGGTGAAACAGCCCGACGGCCCGGAAACCTGGCGGCGCAGCATCTACGTTTATCGCAAGCGCAATCTGAACGTGCCGCTGCTGGAAGTTTTCGACATGCCCGATCCCAACATCACGGCCGGGCCGCGCACCATATCCACGGTGCCCACCCAATCGCTCACGCTATTGAACGATGAGTTCGTCCGTCACCAGGCCAAACTCTTTGCCGGCCGCGTGGAAGAGGGCGCCCCTAACGATGTGGCCAAGCAGATCGATCTGGCGTACCGCATCGCACTCTCCCGCCCGCCCGACGATAAGGAATTGCAGATCGGGATGGACATGGTGAAAAAACAGGGCCTGGTGGACTTCGCGCAGGTCGTGCTCAACCTGAATGAGTTTCTATATCTGAGGTAACGGCCATGAACAACTTCTGGAACAGACGCGATTTTCTTTTTCGATCCGGCGGCGGCATCAGCGGACTGGGGCTGGCCTATTTGCTCAATCAAGACGGATTGCTCGGCGCGCCCACCAGCGCCGGACCCACCGGTTGCGAGGCTGCGCCCATTGGAAACAATCCCTACGCGCCCAAGAAGCCGCACTTCAAACCGCGCGCCAAGGCCGTCATCTCACTGTTTATGAGCGGCGCACCCAGCCACCTGGATACCTTCGATCCAAAAGGGGCGCTGCAGCAGTTCGCCGGCCAGCCGCTCGACAGCAAACTGGCGAGCGATCTGAAAGTGCGCCAGGGTTTTCCGGGGCCCATCATGCCCAGCCCGTTTTCATTCAAGAAGTACGGGCAGAGCGGGATCGACGTTTCCGAACTCTTTCCGAATATCGCGCAAAAGGTCGACGAGATCGCCTTCATGCGCTCGGTCTATGCGCGCTCCAACGACCATGTGCAGGCGCATTACGACGCCCACTCCGGACAAATCCGCATGGGGTACCCGAGCGCCGGCTCCTGGATCACCTACGGGCTTGGTTCGGAAGCCACCAGCCTGCCGGGATTCATCGTGATTCACGACGCCCGCGGCGGACCCTTCGGCGGACCCAACTGCTGGAGCGCGGGCTTCATGCCGGCCGCCTATCAGGGCACTATGTTCCGCCCCTCGGGCGATCCCATCATCGATCTCCGGCCGCCTTCCGACGTCAGCACCGAAGAGCAGCGCGGCATGCTCGACACCCTGGCGAAGTTGAATCAGATGGACGTCGACAAGAACCCCGGCAACTCGGAACTCTCCGCGCGCATCTCCGCTTACGAACTCGCTTACCGGATGCAGGGCTGCGCTCCCGAAGTGGTCGATATCGACAATGAATCCGAAGCTACCAAAAAGCTGTACGGTCTGGACGACAAGAGCACCGAGTCCTTCGGGCGCCAATGTCTGCTGGCCCGCAGGCTAGTCGAGCGCGGCGTCCGCTTCGTTCAGCTTTATGAAGGCGGCACCAACGGCAACCAGTTCATGAACACCTGGGATGCGCACAACAACCTGAAGGCCAATCACGAACTGCACGCCAAGGCTTGCGACCTTCCTATGGCCGGCCTGCTCACCGATCTCAAGGCTCGCGGCCTGCTGAACGACACGCTGGTGATCTGGCACGGCGAATTCGGACGCATGCCTATTTCGCAACGCGGCGTCGGACGCGATCACAACCCCGGCGCGCAGACCGTTTGGATGGCGGGCGCCGGAATCAAGGGCGGCCAAGTCATTGGATCGAGCGACGATTTCGGATACAAGGCCGCCGAGCAGCCCATCTCGATTCACGACTTGCACGCCACCATGCTTCACCTGATGGGCATGGATCACACAAAATTGACTTATCGCTTCAACGGCCGCGATATGCGGCTCACAGACGTGGCCGGCGAATTGATCCCGCAAATTGTCGCTTAATCGATCTGTAGCGCAAGCGCTCAGGACAGAATCCGCACTCTGCACTCACAGCCACTTACAGAGCCGCGACCATAGGGAGCGAAACAAATTGTGACCTTTTCCGCAGCCTCACTCGTACGCGCTGCGTCGGCATTCGCGTCGACGTTTCTGTTGGCCGCGCAATTGACCACCGACGGCAAGCCGACTGAATACGAACTACCGCATCCGAACAGCGGGCCAACTACGGTAGCAATCGCGCCCGACGGGTCCGTCTGGTTCACTGAAGGGGCCGGCAACCGCATCGGCAGGATTGAACCCGACGGCACGGGGCTGAAGGAGTTCGATCTTCCGCACCCTGGCAGCCAGCCCCGCATCATCGCACTCGGCGCCGACCAGAACATGTGGTTCACCGAGCATTTGGGCAATCGCATCGGGCGCATCACACCCGCCGGAGTCATCGCCGAGTTCGATATTCCCACGCCCGCCTCCGAGCCCCGCGCCATCGCGCTCTCAAGCGACGGCAATCTGTGGTTCGGCGAATTTAAAGGCGGCAAGATTGGGCGCGTTACTCCTTCGGGCGTCATTACCGAATTCTCCATCCCCACTCCCGGCAGCGGACCGCGCGCGCTCGCGGCCGGCCCCGACGGCAACGTCTGGTTCTCCGAATTCAACACCGCGAAAATCGGACGTATCACGCCCGAAGGCAAGATCACCGAATTCAACTTGCCCCGCCCCGCTATCGGACCCGGCGACATCACCGCGGGCGCCGATGGCAACCTCTGGTTCCTCGAGCTCGACGGCCGCATGGACGACCGCGCGGTGGACGGCAACCGCGTGGGCCGCATTACGCCCGCCGGCGTGATCACCGAATTCGCGATTCCCACGCCGCACAGCGGCCCTATCAACATCGCGGTCGGCCCCGACAAAAACATCTGGTTCACCGGGCGCGACAAACTCGGCCGCGTCACCCCGGACGGCACCATCACGGAATTTCCGCTCGCCCCCAACACACGCCCCACCGGTCTCTCCGCCGGCAGCGACCGGCACCCGCCCGATCTGCTGACGAATAAGCTTTGGTACGCTGCCGCGGGATCGAATAAAATCGGCTTCCTGAGTTTTCACTAAATGTCCTGAGTTAGAAGTTCGCCAGACAACCCCAAGGCGGGGCGGATGTCTTGGTCCGCGCCGGACCCGCGCTCGCTGCGGCGCCTGGTCCGGCTGCTCCTCTAACACAGTCAAAACGGAGGCCGACGGGGGCGTCGGCCGCGGGCGAGGGCGCCCGCCCCACTTCGGATATTCTTCGGGAGACTCGCCGTTCTAACGACGAAATAGGCGCATCATCAGGCCACGTCCCTCCGGTGCGATGGCAGCGCCGATCGATAGGTAAACGGCGCCGAACGGCCCTAGCGTTGCGATTGCGCCGTAAATGGGATGCGAGGGGTACGACAGCAATCGCCCGGCGCTTCCAACTGCTACCGCCAGCGCCGCCGCGAGCCAAAGCTTTCCGACTAGTCCGGAAATCGACACGCCCGCTCCCAATCGGCGATGCAGGCCGCGCCGCAACAAAGCAAACTCCACCCACCCTGCGATTCCCGCGGACGCCGTCAATCCCGCCACGCCCCAGCGCGGATCGATTCCGAGCCACAGCGGCAGCGGCTTCGCGCAGATGTATCCCAGCACGGTAGTGAGTGCGACGCGCAAGACGGCGAACTTCAATGGTGTGCGAGTATCGCGCAAGGCATAATAGGCGGACGAATACAGCCGGCCCATGGTCGACGCCAGCAGTCCAACCGATGACCCGGCGAGGATGCCCCAAACATATTGTGCATCGGTGTGCGTGAAGCGGCCGGTCTGCAATAGCGCGCCCGCAATCAGATCGCCGAACGCGAGGAACGCCGCGGCCGAGGGCACAATGAAAAACGCGATGTGACGCAAGCCGGAATCAAGGCGCCCACGCAGCGCTGCGTGAATTTCCTCGCTGCTCCCGGTCGCGCTCGACATCACCGGCAATTCGGCCGCCGACACCGACATCCCAAACAGACTCACCGGCAGTACATAAATAAGCTGCGCGTTGATCAACCCCGTCACCGCTCCGGTGGGCAGCAAACTCGCGAGCAGCGCATCGACGTACGCGCTGATCTGGACCACGCCGCGGCTGATAAACACGGGCGCGAAGTTACGGATCACGGTGCGTACATGCCCCGAATCGAGTGCGAGCCGCAATCGCAAATGCGTGGCCAGCTTGAGCACCACCGGCAATTGAATGCCGAACTGCAGCGCACTGCCCGCCACCGATCCCCACGCCAACTTCACCGCCAGTTGCGCTAGCGTGCCTCGTCCGCCAAAAATCAGCAGCGTTGCGATCATAGCCGCGCTCCACATTACGGGCGCGGCGTAAGACAAAAACAGCTTCCGATGGCTATTCAATATGCCGAGGCACCAGGCCGAAAACACCAGCAGGCCCGCGCCTGGAAAAAGAATGCGCACCAGCGAAATGGTCAGATCGCGCTTGGATCCGGAAAATCCCGGCGCGATGAGATCGATCAGCCAGGGCGTAATCAGTACGCCGAGCAGGCACAGCACCGCGACCGCCAGCGCCAGGGTCGCCGCCACCGCGCCCGCCACTTTGCCCGCTTCTTCCTCTTCGCCTTCGGCCAGCAAGCGCGCATACACGGGAATAAAGGACGCCGAAAGCACACCTTCGCCAAAAAGGTTTTGCAGGAAGTTGGGAATTCGAAATGCCGCGTTGAAGGCGTCGGCGGAGTCCGAACGCAGCCCGAAATAGTGCGAGAACACCCGCAGCCGCACCAGTCCGACGATGCGGCTGAGCAGAATGCCCGCGGCCACCAGAAACGCGAGCCTGCCAGTGCTCTCCCGCTTGCGGACCGGCGCGTCTTCCAGTTTCTTGCTCAAAGTATGCTGAACACTCCGCTATGGAGGTCGCGCCAGCGATTGGCCGGGATCACGCGCTTCTGCACGTCCTCATCGAAAAGATCCAGGCTCATCCGGGCGTACTGTCGGACCAGACCATCGGGATTGTCCACTAGAGTTAGCAGTACCGACAGCGCCAGGTCGTCCGGCCGTGCAAGCAGGGACGGAATGATGTCACCCACTAATTCGCCCGCGGACGCCGTCCTCGCCTTCACCGCTTCCGATTGCAGCCATGCCATGCGCTGCGAATCGGTATAAGGCTCGACAACAATGTCGGTCCAATCCGATTGAGTGGCGATTTCAGTGGCTGGAGGATACTTGTAGCTCCGCCCGGTGAACCGCACCGAATATACGCCCGGCTGGTCGAAACGGTAGATCAAGTGCAGGGGCAGCCGTCCCCAGGGTGAGTCCCCAGGCGCCGCAGTACTTGTGCCCCTCGCGATCGCGGTCCGGGCCGGCGCGAACGGTTCGCCTTGGTAGAACACTTCGAACTTGGCGCCGCCGAAATCTAAGGGAAAGATGTTGTAAGGGTAGTGAATATCGCTCCAAGGCTGCTCCGCTTCGATCCAAACGGGCATATGCACGTAGGCGTGGCCTACCAGGGGAATGAAAGCTTTTCGAAGGCTAAAGCGGAACACGACGGGATCGCTGCAAGTTTCGTGAACGCAGACTTGGATGGGCGCCGCCGAGCCATCCTCCGGAGCCTCGTCGGGAATCTTGAAATTGACCTGTTTGGGTCCTACGAATAATAGGCCGGCCGCGGGGCCGTCCACTAGTACCCGCGAGCCACAGGCTTCGAGCGGATATGGCCCATTCTGGGGAATCTGCCGGAAGCACGTGGGTTCCGGCCCGAGATTCTCGCCGTAGAAAGTCATGATCATTCCCGGCGAGAGCAGCACCGCCCGGCCATCCGGCCGCTGCGTCGAGCCTTCGCGAGCGATCCGCGGGACACCCGTCTGGCCGAACGCCGAACCGGCCAGCAACACCAATGCGACAAAGTTCCGCATGCTCCTGTTATCCAAGAAGCTCAGTTCGAATCACATCGAGAGGATGATCGATCAACGGTGCGACGCGCTCCAGGAAGTGCGCCGTGTGGGGCAAAGCGGCGTGAGTCTCAAAGGCTTCTTCGCCGGCCCAACGTGAGTGGATATAGAAAAGTCGCGGATCTCGGATCGAGCGAAAAGCGTGAATGCTTAAGCACCCCGCTTCCTGGCGCGTCGGAACAAGAACATTGCTTATGGACTCCGCGACAGCCGCTGCATTGTTTGGGCCGGCGTGAAAGCGCCCGAAGATGTATAGTTCCATTCAGCCTCCCGAACTAATGTCATTATCCACCCCGAGCGGCCTTCGCGCGGGAGTATGCTGAACCCATGACGGCCAAGTTGAGTTCCCATATCCCGGTCATCTTTTGCATGGGCTTCGCGTGCATGGGCTTCGCGGCAGCGCTGTTCGGCCAAATCGATTCCAATCAACTTCGCGCGAGATACGGGGCGCCACTGGCCCGGGAAACTTTCACTGTATCGCCGGGCTTTCAAATCATCGCCGATTACGGTCCCGACCAGAAAGTATGCCGATTGGAGCTTCCGGCGGGCGGAAACCAACAGCGAGTGGACGATGTCCTTCTGGAACTGGTCCCAATGTCCATGCGCGGCAAAAATCTAGGGACACTGTTCGATTACGCAAGCAGAGCTTCGATAAAAATCACTGACTACGAAAACATCTCCATCGGCGAGCCTCAAGACCCCGACCGTCCTGGGCGGCGAACAGGCTTGAACGTTGTGTTCAAGAGGGAGGCGTGCCGTGGTCTCTGACAACTACCAATCCAGCTCCACCTCGTAATATTCCGCGCCGGGATCGGCATCGTCGATCTCAAAAACCAGCCGGTAATTGTTTTTCTCCGATGGCGATTCCACGATGGAGACTCGCCCGCGTCCGTGCAGTTTTTGAATCGCCGGCGTAAGATCCGCACGCGCGGGTAGGGGGCGAAGCATTTGGGCATGCTCGGCGCTAACGGGCGCGCCTTCCAGGACTTCGGAAAAACTCGCTCCGCCTTGGAGCGTGACGCGGACGCGGCCATCCACCGTCCCGCTCCACAGAAATCCGCGGCCGGACGGATCGGGAATCGGCCCGGACTCTTTGGATGTAAGCCGATTCCACACCAGCGTAAACGAATACTCGCCCGCGCCCCCTTGCGGATCGTGAATTGAAATCCGCGCGGTGTAATTGTTCCGCTGGCGCGGCTGCTCGATCAAACGCACCTCGCCCCGGCCCTCGGGATGTTCCAGGCGGACATCGGCGTCGCGATCGGGCAGCGGCCTGGAAAACTTGAAGTGCTCATCCGCCACTGGCGCCCCCTGCTCCACGCTCGAAACACAACTTTGCTCGCGGCAACTGACGACGGCCGCCTCATCCACGCGGCCCTTCCACGCAACCTGGTCCGTCTTCTCCGCCCCGCGCTCGAATACGTTGCTCGACGCATCCCAATACAGCGCGATCGAATAGAACGAACTGCCCGGTTGCCGGTCCTCAATCGACACCGCCAGGGTGTAATGATTTTCGATGCTGGGATGATCCACCACGTGGACATAGCCACGCCCCTGCAGCACTTGGACGCGCACCGCTTGCAGAGTTTCGGGCAGCGCATCGGAAAAATGAAACTTTTGGCCCTCTACCGGGGCGCCGTCCTGAATTTGAACCGAGAGGCGCTTGCCCGTCAGGTGAAGGATCGCCGTGCCGTCCACTTGCCCTTGCCAGACGAACTGCGGCCGGTCCTGAGCGTGCAAGCCGAACGACAGGCCGAAAAATAAAAACGAAGCCAACGCACCCCTTGGTTTGTAGGTTAAATAACACATTAGCGGCACTGAGCAGTATTGACCTAAACCTTTCAAGACGTTTACGGTACAATCTTTAGGTACTGTGTTAACGCCCGTAGGTCCCAGGCGTCCAACCTTGTTCGTTGCAGGACCTTTATGGTTATAGCGATAGCTCCTCCAGCCTTACTTCTAGCGACATCTACGACCGATCAACTGGTGCGCTCACTGTTTGACGACACCTTCAACGGCGTGCATCACCTGGAGTTCTTTGATTGGGCGCTGTTAGTTCCCTATTTCATTATCCTGCTGGTCCTTTCATTTTACGGTTGCCATCGTTTCGAGATGATCCGGAAGTACCTGAAGCATCGCCGCGACCTGGCGCCCACTCCAGTGGAGCGCTGGGCCGAGCTTCCGCGCGTGACCATCCAGCTTCCGATCTATAACGAGCGCTACGTGGTGGAGCGGTTGCTCGAAGAGGCCAGCAAGATGGAGTACCCGCGCGAGTTGTTGCAGATCCAGGTGCTGGACGATTCCACCGACGACACGCATCCGTTCACCGAAGCGCTGGTCCGGGAGTACCAAGCCGCCGGATTGCCGATCGAATATCTGCACCGCAACAATCGCGCCGGGTTCAAAGCGGGCGCTTTGCAGGAAGGCATGAAGACCGCCTCCGGCGAGTTGATCGCCATCTTCGACGCCGACTTTATTCCACCGCGCGATTTTCTGGCGCGCACCGTTCACCACTTCACCGATCCCGGGGTCGGCGTGGTGCAGACGCGCTGGAGCTACCTGAACCGGCATTTCAACCTGCTCACCGAAGTGGAGGCCATGCTGCTGGACGGCCATTTCGTGATCGAGCACGGGGCGCGGTTCGGCAGCGGCCTGTTTTTCAATTTCAACGGAACGGCCGGCGTTTTGCGGGCCAAGATGATTGAAGACGCGGGCGGGTGGCAGCACGACACGCTGACGGAAGATTCGGACCTGAGCTATCGCGCGCAGCTCAACGGCTGGCGCTTCGTGTACGTCCCATCGGTGGATTGTCCGTCGGAACTGCCGGTGGACACTTACGGATTCCAGGTCCAGCAGTCCCGCTGGGCCAAGGGGCTGACGCAGGTAGCCATCAAACTGCTGCCGAGGATTCTGCGGTCCAAAGAACCGTGGCGCGTGAAGCTGGAAGCGTTCTGCCATCTGACTCCGAACATATCTTACCCCCTCATGCTCATCATGTCGGCGCTGATGCTGCCGGTGATGATCGTGCGCTTTTACATGGGCGTCTTCCAGATGCTGACCGTGGATCTGCCGCTGATCGTTGCGTCGTTCTGCTCCATCTGGGTGTTTTATCTGATGGCCCAGCGCGAACTCGATCGGAAGAATTGGAAGCGCGCCATCGTATTAATGCCGGCCCTGATGGCCGCGGGCATCGCCCTGACGCTGATCAACACCAAAGCGGTGATCGAAGCGCTGCTTGGGATCAAGTCGGCGTTTGCGCGCACGCCCAAGTATGCGGTCGGCGACCACAAGGTGAAGATTCAAAACGAGAGTTACCGCTGCCGGAGCGGCTGGCTGCCCTATGCCGAATTGGCGATGGGCGCATACTTCGCCTACATGGTGGCGTACGCGATTGAAACCTGGAATTTCTTAGCCATTCCGTTCCTGATGCTGTTTGTGGTGGGTTATTGGTGGGCTGGATTCACAACGCTCTATCAGGAATATCAAGGCAAGCTGCAGTGGCAGCGCGAGCGGGCGCTCAACGCCGGGCTTGGCTTGGAACCGCTACAGCCGGAGTCTTCAGAGTAAAGTTCGCGGCGCGGGCGTCGTTCACGAACATTTTCACTGTGTCGAGCGAATACTCGGTGAGATCGCGGCCAATCAGCGGCAGCTTCTTGAGCAAGTCGTGCGTGACCGTGATGATATGGCAGCCGATTTCCTCGGCCTGGATAATATTGAACAGCTCGCGCGGGCTGGCCCAGATCAGCTCGATTTGCGGATAGGCGCGGATGCGTTGGAGCGCCTCGCACAAGATGGGAAGCGGATCGCAGCCGGCGTCGGCGATGCGGCCGGCAAAGATCGAAATGCAGCTCGGAGGCCCGCCGCGCAGGCTCGGCACGATAGCGTCCACCTGATCGAGCGTCATGAGGGCGGTGACATTGAGCTGGACGCCGTGCTCGGCCAGGCGCTTCACCAACGCCTGAGAACTACGGCCGCGCGTATCGGTGATGGGGATCTTGACGTAAACATTCTCGCCCCAAGATGCGATCTGCAGGGCTTGCTGTTCCATCTGGTCGAAATCGTCCGACAGAACTTCGAAGGAGAACGGCCGGTTTGGAATCGCGCGCGCGAGCGATCTGCCGAACCACTCGTAGTCGGTGATGCCGGCTTTACGGAGCAGCGTGGGATTGGTGGTGAATCCCCTGATCAGAGGGTTGGTTGCGAGCTCGAGAATCGAGGCGCGGTCGGCGCCGTCGGCGAAGATCTTGACGCGGAATAGAGCGATATCAGGCATAGCTTTATCAGGCATAGCGGGGCGTTTCCATGAAATGGCCCGGGCGCGTGGTTCGCAGAATCCATTGCGAGGCGTCGCGGAGCGAGCGGACGCCCACGAAGGGGCCATCGGGACGCTGTTCGGCGTAACCGTAATCGACGAAAATGGCGCGGCAGCCGGCGCGATGGCCGGCTTCGATGTCACGCCAGCGGTCGCCGACAATGAAGCTCGACTCCAGATCGATATTCCAGACCCGCGCCGCTTCGAGCAGCAGCCCAGGCTGCGGCTTGCGGCAGGAGCAGCGCGCCGAATCGTCGTGCGGACAGACGCCCACGGCATCCAGCCGTAGAAAACGCTGCAAACGCCGGTTCATTTCTGAAACCTGCTGGGCCGAAACCAGGCCGCGCGAGATGTCCGGTTGATTGGTAATCAGAATCAAGGCGAAGCCGGCTTCGCGCAGTTTATTGCAGGCTTCGCGAACTCCGGGCAACAGGCGGAGATCGGAAAGCGTGGCCGGCGGATAGGGTTTTCCTTCACGGAGGACGGCGCGGTTGACCACGCCGTCGCGATCCAGGAACACGGCGCGGCGCATACCTACAACCTGCCCAACCGGGAGTCGGCGAGCATGGAATTCAGGGCCAGGCAGAGCGCCTGGCGGGTGTTGCGTTTGCACGTCCAACCCAGGCTGCGAATGCGATCCGTGTTCAGGCGAACGATGGGAACGTCCCCTTTCCAGCCGCGATCGCCGCCGGTGTATTCCAGCCGCACTTGCTCTTCAGGGAGCCCGGCCACCTCGATCGCTAGCTTGGCGATCTCAGTAACGGTGACGTAATCGCCGGTTGCGACGTTGTAGACTTCGAACCTTGGCGCCGACGTGCGATAGGCGAGCAAAACCGCTTCCACCACGTCTTCAACGTGAATGTACGACTTGCTCTGCCGGCCGTCGCCCAAGATTCGCAAACGATCCGGTTGAACGCGCAGGCGGCGAATAAAGTCGAAACCGACTCCGTGGGTTTGGCGCGCGCCGACGACGTTGCCGAAGCGGAACGCACAGGCGCGCAAATCGAACATCGCGCAGTACGACGCAATGAGCGCTTCGCCGGCGAGTTTGCTGGCCCCGTAAGTGGAGACAGGAACCAACGGCCCGAAATCTTCCTGGGCTTCGTGGTCCTTCAGATCGCCATAAACTCCGCTGCCGGAGGCGTAGAGAAGATTGGGAGTGCGGGTGCGGCGCATGGCCTCGATAATTTGTTGCGTCAGGAAGGTGCCTTCGCGAAAATCGATATCGGGCTCGATGGCGGCGCGCGCGATGTCGGGATTGGAAGCCAGATGAATGACGGTATCGTGGCCGTCCATATTGCGTTCCAGCGCAGCCAGATCCTTGACGTCGCCGCAGATCACGCGCAGCCTGCGATCCTGTTCATGATGGGCGTAATGCCACTCGCGCCCGCTCGAGAAGTTGTCGTAGAGCGTGACAGCTTCGATGCTTTTGTCGCACAGCAAGCGGTCGGTAAAGTGGCTGCCGATGAATCCGGCTCCGCCGGCGATAAAGAAGCGCTTACCGGTCACCGTGGCGGGCGTCGGCGGCGGCGTCATCGGACCGACTCCCATTTCGTAGCGGCGCGCTGCAACAGCGGATGGCTCACCAGCAAATGCCAGAGGACGGCGCAAAGGCCTTCGGTGTGCGGCGTGATCCGATCGGGAGCCAGCGCCGGAATCACGATGCATTCCTCGGCGGCCTGGCGTGTGAATCCACCGTTGCGTCCCACGATCCCAAAGATGTGCGCGCCCGCTTCCGACGCCGTTTCGAGTGCGCGAACGATATTGACCGATACATTTTTCTCGCGGCTCCCACCGCCTACCGAGAAGACCAGCACGCCATCGCGCGGACCGATGCGCGAGCCCAGAAGCCAGGCGGAAAAGCAGGTGTCCCAGCCTTCGTCGTTGGCACGGGCGGTAAGCTCCGATACGTTGTCGGTGGGGGCATAGGCCTCAAAGCCGCACAGTTTGCGAAAGTCGTTGACCGCGTGACCGGCATGGCCGGCCGACCCACCTACTCCCAAGATGAACAGGCGGCCGCCGAGTTCGCGGACACGCGCGAGACCCGCGGCCATGCGCTCAATGGCGGCGATGTCGACGGTTTCCAGGATGGCGATCGATTCGGCGATGAAACCGGCCGCAAAGCTTGCGGACGGAGGCGCTGTCGGATGCCCGAGAGCTTCCTGTAAACCGGTAATACTGGTCAAGTGGGCACTAACTCCTAGCGTTTCCATCGGCGGAAGAGGCGTATTTCTTCACGGGTGTGAAGCGGGAGAGGGCCAGTCGAAAGATACGGCGGAAGGTCCAAACGGTGGAGGACCAGCGCTGCAGCGTGGTCTCGCCGATGCGCTCTCCATACGGGATAAAGACTTCGCGCAGCCGAAAGCCTTCCAGCGCCGGTTTGAGCAGCAATTCGACGGGAAGGGCGGGGCCGTTCGGGTCGAACTCGACGTCTTGGATCACGCGATGGCTGTAAGCGCGCATGCCGGAGTGGAGGTCGGTGGACTTGACGCCGACCAGCAGCCGGCCGGTGACGGCGAATAGCCAGTTGGCAAAGTAGTTGGCCAGCGGCATGCTTCCCGGACGGCGTTCGAGCCGCGAAGCATTCACCACATCGCATTCACCGGAAAGGACCATGTCGGCCAGGTGCGGGATTTCCGAAGCCGGGTAAGTACCGTCGCAATCGAGCGTAACGACGACATCGCCACGGCATTCCCGCAGCACACGGCCCATGGCGCGGCCGTAGCCTTTGGGGGGGAATTGCCGTATGACACGCGCGCCTTGACTAGCGGCGATGCTGGGGGTGGCGTCGCGGCTGCTATCGACCACGACAATTTCGTATTCGCGGCCATGCAGGGCGTCGCAGATGTCTTCAATCACGCGCGCGACCGCTTTTTCCTCGTTCATGGTGATCATCGCGAC
>Ga0182024_10006231_pt1 | contig 26308 bp, 18 predicted proteins | sample P32metaG_FD_120480 | JGI IMG/M metagenome (GOLD analysis project Ga0182024, IMG submission 120480) | Permafrost microbial communities from Stordalen Mire, Sweden - P3-2 metaG (Illumina Assembly) | ecosystem: Environmental > Terrestrial > Soil > Wetlands > Permafrost | place: Sweden: Stordalen... | reverse complement strand
TCGCGCTTTGGGCCCAAGCCGTTTCCACCTCACAGATCAAAGGCACCGTTCAGGACCCGAGCGGATCGGTCGTTCCCGGCGCCGAAGTTACAGTGACCCAGACGGACACTGGCGTCGCCCGAAACGTAACCACGGGTGCGGACGGCAGCTATCTGTTCACCGAGCTCCCCGTCGGGCCCTATCAACTTCAAGTCACGAAACAAGGTTTCAGCAGGTCGGTCCAGTCCGGCATCGTCCTTCAGATCGCCAGCAACCCCACCATCGACGTCACGCTAAAAGTGGGCGCGGCGAGCGAACAGGTGGTCGTGGAAGCGGCGGCGGCAATGGTCGAGACGCAGAACTCCGGCGTGGGTCAGGTGATCGATCAGCAGCGCGTAGTGGATCTGCCGCTGAATGGGCGTCAGCTTACGGACTTGATCCTGCTGACCCCGGGCGCCAATTCATCGACGTTGAACGGCCGTCCCTCTTATCCGTCCTCGACGGGAGTATCGATTGGCGGGGGCGGGGTCGGCACGGTCGCGTATATCCTGGACGGTGGCACACATAACGATCCGCTGAGCAATCAGAATCTGCCCCTGCCGTTCCCGGACGCGATACAGGAATTCAAGGTGGAAACGAGCTCATTGCCCGCGCAGTACGGCTACCATTCGGCGGGCGCCGTGAACGTCGTGACCAAATCCGGAGGCAACGAGATCCATGGCGACGCCTTCGAATTCGTGCGGAACTACCTGTTCAACGCGCGCAACAGTTTTCAGCCTCTACGCGACTCACTGAAGCGCAATCAATTCGGGGGCACGGTAGGCGGGGCAATTAAAAAGAACAAACTCTTTTACTTCGGCGGTTATCAGGGAAACATCGTGAAGTCGAGCCCGACGGCGACCGTCGCCTTTGTCCCTACCCCGGCGATGCTGGCCGGGAACTTCCAGACCGTTACTTCGACTCAATGCCGCGCGAGTCAACTGAACCTGCCGGCTTCGCTGGGGTTCACCAATAACATAATCAGCCCGTCGCTTTTCAGCCCGATCGCACTGAGTCTCGCCAAGCTCCTGCCGACTCCCGCGGATACGGCATGCGGCAAGATCACCTACGCAACGCCCGCCAGTTTCAATGAAAATCAGGAAATAGCCAGGGTCGATTATCAAATGACCAGCAAGAATTCCCTGTTCGGACGATATTTCGTAACTCACTATGTCAGTCCGGCGGGAACCCCCAGCGCCGGTCTGATTGTGGAAGCCATCGGCGGCGCATCCGACAACGTCTTCAACGCAACTCTCGGCGACACGTACGTGATCACCCCCACTATGGTGAACAGCTTCCGCCTCATGGCAAACCGCACATCCAACACCACCGTCAACAACTCGTACATCGGATATCCCGACTTGGGAATCACCGGCGTCTATCAGTTGCCCACCGATCAATTCGGAAAATACATAGGCGGGATTACCACGACGGGCGGCTTTGGGATCTCCACCACGCCGTCCGGCCAGCCCTATCTCACCTGGCAGGCTTCCGACGATTTGTCCATGACTAAGGGAGCGCACCAGATCGCTTTCGGCTTTCTCTTTGTGAATCTGAAAGCCACGGCGATTAACTATCTCAACTCCAATGGATCATTCACGTTCAACGGGCAATTCAGCGGCTTGGGAAACGCCGACCTCCTCTTGGGAATACCGAGCGCATTCAACCAGGCGGGTCCGTCGTACTCCGATCAACATCAGAATGTGTTCGGGATGTACGTTCAGGACGCTTGGAAAGTCACCCGCCGCCTCACGGTCACGGCCGGTGTACGCTGGGATCCGTTCTTCGCGCACACCAATCCTTACAACGAAACGTTGACGTTCTCGCTGGCTAATTTTGCGAATGGGGTGGTCAGCAAAGTTCTTCCCAATGCGCCGGCCGGGTTGATTTTCGGCGGCGATACAGGACTGCCCAAATCTCAGTACAGCGACAACAAGCTGGCCAACTTCGATCCCCGAGCCGGCATCGTCTGGGACCCGAAAGGGGATGGCAGGATGTCCATTCGAGCGGGTTACGGAATGTTTTACGATTTCCCGAGCATGGCATACGATCAGTTCGGCTTCTCGCCTCCCTGGGGGGCCAGCCTCAGCGTGACCAATCCGCCTTCCTTCGCTAATCCGTGGGCCACTTTCCCGGGCGGAAATCCGTTCCCCCTCGGGCCGCCCTCCACTTATCCATTTCCGCAGGGAAACGCCCAGTTGACCTATGGCTATCCATTGGTCATTCAACCCACTTACATCGAGCAGTATAATCTGAGCGTCCAGAAGCAGGTGGGATCGAACTGGCTCTTCACGGTAGCCTATTCCGGTAACTCCACGCGGCACCTGTGGCTGAACAATCCTGTAAACCAGTCGCAGTTCCTGAATGCGACCGGGCCATGCGTACTCCTGGGCGTTACTTATACGCAGGCGCAGTGCAACAGCACAGCCACCACAGCCCAGCGCCGCCGGCTCAATTTCGTAAGTTCGAAGTGGGGACCTTACTTCGGCGAGACGGAAGTTCTCGATACGGGCGGGACCGGCTACTACAACAGCCTGATCCTCTCGGCTCAGCATCGCTTTGGACATAACTTCACGTCGAGCACGAATTACACGTGGGCGCATTGCATCTCCGACTACTACACCGCGGCTCTCGGGCTGTCCACCTATTCCGAGACGCAATATAACAACCGCGCGGCGGATCGCGGGCCTTGTCCCGGTGCGGACAGACGCCAGGTATTCAACCAGACCGTTGTCGTCACGTCGCCTCAGTATTCGAATCACGTTGTCCAGCTTTTGGCCGGGGATTGGAAACTGTCTGCCTCAGCGCTCGCCCAAACCGGTCCGCCCATAAATGTGACCACCGGAACCGACCAGGCGCTGAACTCGAATGCGACGGTACAGCGCGTCAACCAGATTCTTCCCGACGTTTACCTGCCTAATAAGGGCCCGGGCGGCTGGCTCAACCCCAAGGCCTTCGCCGAGCCTGCTCTGGGCACCTACGGAAACATGACCAACGGCGCGATCCGGGGACCAGGGGCGTTCGTCGTCAATATTGCCCTGTCGCGGCAGTTCAAGATTCGGGAACATCAGGCGCTGGAAGCCCGCGGCGAGGCGTTTAATCTTCTCAACTGGACCAATGTGTACAATCCGGTAACCGGTATTACAGCGGCGAATTTCGGCCAGATCGTTCCGAGCAGCCCCGCCGGACTGGGCGCACTAGCCTCATCGATCAACGACCCGCGCATCATGCAGTTCGCGCTGAAGTACACTTTTTAGATTCTGGGATCGATGCCGCGCACGCTCTCAGTGTGCCGTGTCGAGACTCTTCTCGACGTCAGCTTTTTCAAATTCTGCGCGGGCGTCGGCGCAAGTTCGGCCCGTGACGTGCTAACAACGCTGAGGAGTCAGACGCCATGCTGCTCGACAACCTGTCGGATCTCTTCCAGCGCGGACTGGAATACGCTTGGGACTGCGAACATCTCCTGTTGAAGCAACTGCCGAAGATGGTGGAGGCCGCGATGCTGCAGGAACTGAAACAGGCTCTGGACCTCCATCTCGTGGAAACCAAAGGACATATTTACAGACTCGAGCAGATTTTCACCCGGCTTGACCGGAGCCCGGCGGCTGAGAAAAACGAACCCATTCGGATTATCGTCGCCGAGTGCGACAAGATGATCGGGCATATCGATCATTCGGCTCTGCTGGACGCCGCCCTGGTGTTTTCCGGCAATCAAATCGAGCAATACGAGATCGGCCTTTATGAGTCGCTATGCGGATTTGCACGCACGCTGGGATTCGACGAAGTGGCAACTCTGCTCAATCAGATTCTGGGTGAAGAAAAAAACGCCGCCCATCAATTGACCCGGCTCGCGGAGAGCTCCGTCAATCAGGCCGCCAGCAGCGTGCACAATACACCGCCTTTCGCCCTGATCTGATCGTGCTCAAACCGTATTCCGCCGCGTCAGCGGCGCTTGCCGAATCTCAAGGCATCCCCGCCCGGTCGGCAAGACCTTCCCGGGATTCAACAGTTGCGCGGGATCGAACAAAGCCTTGAACCGCCCGATGTAATCCAGCGAGTCAGCCGAGAACAAACGGCCCATCAGCTCGTTCTTCTCCATCCCCACGCCATGTTCGCCGGTAATCGAGCCCCCGACCGAAATGCAGTAGTTCAAAATATCCTCGCCAGCCGCTTTAGCCCGTTCCAGTTCTCCCGGCAGATGCGAATTGAAAAGAATGATCGGATGCAGGTTCCCGTCGCCGGCATGAAAGATATTGCTGATGCGAAGGCGGTGCCGCTCCGCCACTTCTGCGATAAACCGCAGCGTAGGCGCCACCTGCGTGCGCGGCACGACCCCATCCTGCACATAGTACGAGGGACTCACCCGTCCCACCGCACCAAACGCGTTTTTGCGGCCCTTCCAAAGCAGATCGCGCTCCTCCGCCGACTTGGCCACCCGGCACTCACGCGCGCCACACCGCTGGCAGACATCGCGAATCTGCACCGTCTGCTCTTCCACAGCCTCGACCAGACCCTCCAGCTCGATCAGAAGAACGGCCGCCGCGTCCAGCGGATATCCCGCGCCCGTGGCCAACTCCACCATCCGCAGCATCTCGCCGTCGAGCATCTCGACCGCTACCGGCGTGATCGCGCACGCGGTGATCTCGGCCACTGTATCCGCCGCATCGGACGCCGAATTATAGACGGCCAGCAGCGTTTTCACTCTCTCCGGCTGCCGCATCAACCGCACGATGATCTTAGTCACCAGCGCCATCGTCCCCTCGGAGCCCGTCAGAAGACCCGTGAGATCGTATCCCGGCATATCCGGCGCCATGCCGCCCGTCGTGTGAACCGTACCGTCGGGCATGACGAACTCGAGGCCCAGCACGTGGTTGGTGGTAACTCCATACGCCAGAGTATGCGGGCCGCCGGAGTTCTCCGCCACATTGCCGCCAATCGTGCAGGCGCGCTGACTGGAAGGGTCCGGCGCATAAAAGTATCCGAGCGACTGCACCGCTAGCGTGATATCGAGATTCACCACGCCAGGCTGCAGCACTGCCCGTTCATTGTCGATATCGATCTCAAGAATGCGATTCATCCTTGAGAACCCGACGACCACGCCGCCTGCCCGCGGAATCGCGCCGCCGCTCAGACCGGTGCCGGCGCCGCGGCCCACAATCGGGACGCCGTGCTGCGCCGTTATCTTAACGATCGCCGCGACTTCTTCGGTTGTTCTCGGGAATACCACCAGTTCGGGGCGGGCTTTGTCTACGCCGCCATCGTATTCGTAGAGCGAGAGGTCCTCGGGCCGATCGAGATAACCGCGCGGACCAACCAATTCGATGATCTTCTTCCGCGCCTCTGCCGGAAGCAAACGGCGCTCGACAACAACCTCAGAGGAGGGACTTGACATGCTCGATCATTCGCTCCGATGCCCAGTCGGCATCTGAGACCACCTTCTCCACCACCTTGCCGTTGCGGTCGATCAGGTATGTCTCGGGGATCTGGACCGTGCCGTACTTCGTTCTGATGTCTTTACCGGGCTGCCGCGCGGTCAAATACGAAACGTGAAACCTGGCGAGAAAACTCTGATAGGCCTTGGGATCTTCGTCCTCACTGACACCGAGAATAACCACGCCATCCGGCCCCAGCGCGCGCTGCAGTTGATTCAGCGCGGGCACTTCGCTGATACAGGGCGGGCACCAGGTTGCCCAGAAGTTCAGCAGCAGCAATTTGCCCCCGAAATCCCGGGCGGTGATAGTCTTCCCGTTATCCGCCCTGATGCTGAAATCGGGTGCCTTGTCGCCCGCTTTGACGACGTTGTCATGCAGCGACAGATAGAGCGCGCCGACGAATGCAAAGAGCATCGCCACAATGCCGGCCTGAATTATGCGGTCCACCTTCATTGCGGGTTTCCTATAATTTAATTCTATTGGACGAGGCGGCATAGTCAAACCTTCCATCAGACCACACAATGGTGATCTCGAAAAAGGTCGAGTTCTCGGCATCGCACATCTGCCGGTCCCCGCAATTGACCGACGCGGACAACGAGCGCGTGTATGGTGCGGCCGCGAATCCGCTGGGGCATGGGCACAATTACCTGATCGAGGTTGCGATCGAAGGCGACCCCGACCCGGTAACCGGCATGATCCTCGATCTCAAGCGCCTGCGGGAGATTCTCGAAGACAAGGTGCTCAATGTCTACGACCACCGGCTGCTAAATCGGGAGGTCGAGCCGTTCGATTCGGTAGTGCCAACCGTCGAAAACATCGCCATTGATATCTGGAATCGCGTGGCCCCCTGTATCGATGGACGCGCCAAACTGCATTCGGTACGGGTGCACGAAACCAACGATTTGTGCGTTGAATATCGCGGGGCAGACCCCCCGGTCTGCGCGGGTCCCCCCGGACCCGCTCCAACTGTTGGGGGGTCCGCCCCACAAACAACATGACCGTCCGACTCAGCAAGCGCTACGGATTTGCCGCGTCGCATCGGCTCCACTCCCCCGCTTTGACGGACGAGGAGAACCGCGACACCTACGGGAAATGCAACAACCCGCACGGACACGGGCACAATTATGAAGTTGAACTAACGGTTTGCGGAAGCGTGGATCCGGTAACCGGACGGGTAGTCGATCTGGGGCTCCTTGACGCTCTGGCGGAGAAGCACATCCTCGCTCCGTTCCGCTATCGCGATCTGAATGAAGAAGTTGCGGCGTTCCGGACCACCGTGCCCACCACGGAGAATCTGGGGCTTGAAGTGGACCGGCGCTTGCGGGAAGCCTGGTCGGAGACTTTCGCAGGCGGCGAACCGCATCTCGAAAAGGTTCGCATCTGGGAGACGGATCGGAACATCTGTGAAATTAGCGCAAAGGCCGAAGGGTCCGTTTTGCGCGGTTCAGAAAAAAGCGCAAAGGCCGAAGGGTCCGTTTTGCGCGCTCGGGAAAAGCCGGACTTGAATGAATAGGAAACGAGCAGTCGTTAAAGTTATCTCTCCCAAGAAGACGGAGAAACCGATCGCGCCGTTGATCGGCGGCGTCATCGAAGCGCTCGGTGAGGATATTAAGCGCGAAGGCCTGGCGCGCACTCCCGAGCGGGTCGAAAAGGCGCTTCGTTTTCTCACGAGCGGCTACAGCACGGACATCGGCAAGATCGTCAACGGCGCCATTTACGAAGTGAAATACGACGAAATGGTGATCGTCAAAGACATCGAGTTCTTCAGCTTGTGCGAACACCACATGCTGCCATTTTTCGGCAAGGTTCACGTGGCCTATATCGCGAAAAACAAGGTGATCGGTTTAAGCAAGTTGCCGCGGATCATTGACGCATTCGCGCGCCGGCTGCAGATACAGGAACGGCTCACCCAGGAAGTGGCGCAGTGCATTCAGGAATTGCTCGACCCGATAGGTGTGGGCGTCATCGCCGAAGCGCAGCACTTCTGCATGATGATGCGCGGCGTTGAGAAACAGCACTCGGGTACCGTCACCAGCGCGATGCTGGGAGCTTTCCGGACCAACAAAGAGACGCGCGACGAATTCCTCTCGCTGATTCACGCGAAGTGAATCTTACTTGACCTTCGACCTGAGAGCAGCGGTGGTTTGACGAACCCGGGGTCGCCGGTGGCACTGGCGGTCTTGTCGCCGGTGGGTTCTTCCAGCGACCGAACGCTGGCGGCAAAGACCATCCTCGCCATGACCGAACTGATTCACGCCAGGTGACCGGCTTCGCCGAACAACCGTTCCAGCAGATCGGCGCCTCCGGGCTTGGGTGCCCACTCGCGCAGGTATTCACGGTCGAGCTCGCGGGTTGTTACGATTCCGAGCACATCGCTCCATTGCTGGTCGGATGTCTGTCCATCGCGTTTGTACCAAGCCAGCTTTTCGAGGACTGTATCTTCGGCGTCGTACATTGCGGCCACATCACCGAGTTTCCGCTCCGGAGGACGCCGACGGTGGATTTCCAGATACACCAGCAGCGCGTCAGGGTGCGTGTCGCTCATCCAGTCGTGACTGAACTCATAAGTCGCCATACCGCGCCCGCTATAGTAAAACGAATGAGGCTTTTTCCCGCCGCGACCTGTCTCGCGGCCGTCGCGCTCTGTGCCACGCTGCATGCTTCCATCCTGCCCACCTTTCATCTTGAACCGGAGGCGTTGCAAACTTTCGAAACCTACGTCGCTCAGTTTGAAAGAAACGTCGCCACCCCGTGGGCGCAGTCCGGGAAAATGTGGATTGACGACGATACCTGCTGCAAGCACACTAACGCTTTCGGGAGCGGCAAAACAGTGGTGGAGCCGCGCGAAAATACCGATATCGCGGGTGGAAGCATCCACCATTACTCGGGCGTGATTCACATTGCGGGCGGCACCATCGCCGACGTCCGGCACATCATGCAGGACTATTCCAACTATCCGAAATACTTCAAACCTGACGTAGGCAAGGGGGCCGGCGCCTTGAATCCGGACAGCACACCCGCCGACGAGCATTACACGTCGCACGTCTCACTGGTTCAATCGACGCTCTGGATCGCCGTTTCATACGACTGCGTTTACGATACTCATTACAGCCTGTCCGATCCGCATCACTGGGCATCGCAGTCCGCCGCCGCCAGCATAAAGGAATGGCTCGATCCGAAGGATGTTGGCAAAGGCTACTATCCGGAAGGCGACGATCACGGTTTCCTCTGGCGCACCAACACTTTTTGGTTCGTCCGCGAAAACAAAGGCGGAGTCGATGTGGAGCTGGACAGCATGACGCTCTCGCGCCCCGCCCCGACCGGTTTCGGGTGGTGGGCCAGCAAGCGCACCCACGACGCCGTCGACAAAATGCTGCGCGACATGAAAGCGGCCGTGGAAACGCTCCACTAGGACCCGTGGCGCACGCACTTTTGCGTGCCGCGTCGGCACTCTTGCCGACGCCTCCGCGGCGGAATCTAAACTGCCGCCAGCTCAGCCCGGCGCGTTGTTTCCCGGCCAACCTCGAACTTCGCTCCGAACCGTCTTGCCGGGCCTTCAACGAAGTAATAACTCGCGAGCGCAGCCGCAAATACTAAAACGAAATTCAGCGGAAACTGATTGAGCCGGCCGAGCGGCGTCCTGCCCGTCTGAACAACCAGAAACAGTTGTTGCCAGATGTACAGGCTATACGAGAACCTGCCTATCATGCGCAGCGGGGGCCACGCCAGGACTCGAGCCAGCCCTTCGGACGGGCGCGAGAGCGTAGCCAACAGCAGCACCGTCGCAATGAGCTCTTCCTTGAAACCGATGAACGGAAACCCTGCAAAAAACCACGTGATTCCCAACAGAACGATACACGCGGCGGATTCCCGCACAGAGAGATATTGACGAATAGCAGCCGCCGCCCGCGGATAGTTCAGGACAATGGCGACGGCGCTGCCCAACAGTAGCCCGTCAAGCCGTGTATCGGTTCGAAAGAAGTAAGGCACGTGGTCGAAGACGTAATTGATATGGAACTTGTAGTGCCAGCCGGCCCATCGCCAGAGAGCGCAACCCGCCGCTCCGATTAATGCGACCCGCAAGGCGCGCTTTTTCCCTGCCTGATGAATGATCAGCGGCCATACAAGATAGTAGTGTTCCTCGACGGAAAGAGACCAGAAGTGCCCGGTAAACCATCCCGTAAGCTTCTCGGCGCTATGTGGAACCAACAGATAATTGCGCCAAAAAAACAGTGAAGCGACGATCTCGGACCGTGACACATTCAAGCCGCGGACCATCTGATTCAGCAGGAACAGGAACACGAGGTAACAAATCGCCGGCGGCAGAATGCGAAAACCTCTTTGCACGTAGAATCGCCCCAGCGCAACTTTGCCGCCGTCGTAATACTTCGTCAGCAAACGCGTGGTGATGAGATATCCGCTGAGAATGAAAAAAAACGCAACTCCACTCGCTCCGAGGTCGACGGGAAGGCGATCAGAAAGGGGCGATCCATGCGCGAAAAGGACCATCAGGATCGCAATCGCACGCCAACCGTCGAGCGCCGGAATATAGTCGTTCGAGCGGCGCAGAGCTGAATCCACCTGCATGAATCACGATTCTGCCATGCATACCGGAATCGTTCCACGCTGCCATTCGTTAGTGGTTTCGGCCCAAAACGCTCATTTCCATGCCCCCAGCAAGCGTCGCAGGAAGATCAGTTCTCCAACGTGGTACGCGTTATGGTCCGCCATCTGAATCGCCTCGCGCAGAAGCGTCTGCCCTTCGCCATGAGCAAACGGCGTGAAAAGATCCGACTTCGAATCCAACACCAGTTTCCGCATTGCCGCCAGATCGCGCCGCACAGTCTTCACGCTCTGATTCCAGGCCGCCGCACTCTCAGGCGCGGAGTTTTTCGGCCAATACCCGGCGGGCCAGGTGGGTGAAACATGTTTCGGATCGCGGCTGAACTCCAGCACGTCCCACTGCGCGATGCGAAGATGCTCCAGTAACTCCCAAGCGCTGTATGGAGCGCCCTGCGGCTTCACTCCGCGCAGCTTGGAGGGGAAATCCGCAAGGGCTGCGTCGAAATCTGCATGCGCTCCCTTACCGGCCAGCAACCGGTCCAGTTCTTTTCGAAGCGATTGAATCGGGTCCATGCACCGTATCATATGTGTTCCGGCATGTGGTTGACGATTCCGAATTTGCTGACTTTGGTGCGGATCATCCTGACGCCGTTTATTCTGGTCGAGCTCTCCCGAGGGCAATACATGGTCGGCGGCTGGACGTTCGGCGGCGCCGCGTTCACGGACATCCTGGATGGCTGGCTGGCCCGGCGTTTCGGATCGCGATCGAAAATCGGGCAGTACCTGGACCCCATCGCGGACAAAATTTTGCTCACCTGTATCTACGTCGGCCTCGCGACGGCCGGAGCCGTGCCCCTGTGGATTGTGCTGTTGATTATTGGCAGGGACCTGTGGATTTTATTACTCTCGGCGGTGGCGTTGCGATTCACGGAATTCCGCAATCTACAGCCGAGCCTCTGGGGCAAAGCCAGCACTTTCTTCCAGATCATGGCTGCGGTGTCGGTGATGGCCGCACGGGCTTACGGCAGCGACTGGTACCTGAAAATTTCCACAGTACTGCTCGGGGGAGTGGCGATTCTGGCCGCTGTGAGCGGGGTCGATTACAGCCTGCGCGGCGTCGCTTATTTGCGGAATGGCGTGCCGCGGCGCGCCCAGCCCCGTTGACCTGAAGCCTGGCTGGGAGTACCCTTAAAGTCGGAGCCGCAGTATGAGCCGCTACGTCCCCGCCCGACATTACGTATCTTTCGGTATTGTGGCGCTGGCGCTTGCCGGATTCGCCGCTTGGCTCGGACTCTCGTTCAGCCCCGCATTCGTTCCCGCATCGCTCTTCCTGGTAACGGCGGCCATGTTGCTCGCATTGGCATTCCGTCCCGCTATCAAGGTTTACGACGCCCATCTCGAGATTGGCAAAAAGATCATCCCGTGGCAGGACGTGCGGCGCGTCGATCGTACCGGCTGGATTTCACCTCTGGTAGTGAAACTTTCCCTCTACGACGACGATACGGTTGTTCTGGTCTACCCCGGCGAGGTGGATTGCTGCAAGCATTTGCTTCGCACCGTGCGGCAAATGTCGACGAACGCCATGATCGATGGCATTCCCTACCGTCAATATTGGGGCGAACTGCTGGGAGGCAACGAGGCAAAGCAGTTGAATGCGCCCCGCTACCGTGTGCTGCGTCCGGAAGACGAAGAGGAAGTCGAGCGGCTCTATTTCCTGTTGAAGACCGTCGGCCATATCGATCCCCGAAATTCCGGCGACGAACGATAAGCCCGACCACACCGCTCCCTTTGGTCACGGCTCGGTAACCCCTTCAGAGCCGTGACCAAAGGGAGCGGTATTTTTCTGCAACCTATCCGTCGATCGACACCTTCAGCAGTTCCAACTCGTCGCCCTTCTGCGTATGCGTGCGATCGATAGTTCCAGGCGGCAGCTCCAGCACCGAGTGCGCAGGCAGGCACATCGACAATCGCCAGGGCCGAAGCGCCCGCACGAGGCCCCGTACCCGGTGCTTGCGATCGAGGTAAATCAGATCGATCGCGAATTTCATAAAGAACGTATGGACCGCTTCGCAGGGAATAATCCAGAGCCCCGTTCCCGGATTCAGCTTGTCGTGCTTGAGAAGGCCCGTCCGCCGCTGCGCACTGCTTTCGGCGGTGTCGATGGAGTCGCCGATCGACGTAGCTCGCGTCAAGTTCCGCACTTGGAATTTCAAGTCCCTTGTTATAGCACGAACTTCGACCCCGGGACGACGGGCCTAATGAAGGCTCACGGAAGGCTGATAACGCCAGAGGGACATCAGGTATTGGACGCCACCTGCCAATATTCGGCCATCGGTCCCCCAACCAGCGTTGGCGGCATCGCCATCGAAGGAAATCGGTACCAGCGTGAACGACTTCGCCGCCGGATCCAGAATTGCAGTCTGGTAATAGAAGCTGTGATTCGAAGTCACCGTCACCAAAATTCGTCCGCGCGCGTCCACCGCGGCCGGGGAGAGCGGAGGTACGCTCACGTGGTATTCCGGCGGCACCGGCAACTCCACCGCATCGCCGCCCGACACGGGGATTCGGACGATCCCCAAAGTCCCCTTCGTGGCACGCTTCACATACAGGAATCGGCCCTGGGGATCCAGCGTCACATCGGTGCCTTCCGTGATGCGCTTCGGGTCGCCGCCTGAAACCGGTTGCGCCCAGATCGCTCCGCCGTATGAGTAATAGAGAGTCATGCCGTCCGGCGAAGCCGCCATGCCATTGTCGCTGCGGGTCGAAAAACGGCGTAGCACGCGACCGTCGCGCAGCGAAGCAATGGCGATGCGCCGCTGGTCTCCGGCGCCGATCGTGAATGCCACGTTCCCCCCGAATATCGTCGCCGGTACGGCGGTATCTTCAGCGGTCTCCACCAAAATTCGCGGCTCGCTTCCGGGGCGTAGTATTGCCAGACGTGTCTTCCCCCAACTGGTCAGCGTGGTCAGCACATCGCCACCGCGTGAAAGTGCCATGCCTCTGTTATCCACGTTATCCACCTCAAACGTTTCGGCGGCGCCGCCCGATGGGTTGACGCGCAGGATCGAGATCGGGGACCCATGCAGATCCAGATACATCGATCCGTCCGGTGTCGCGTTCATCGCTCCCGGCAGCGCCGAACTGGGGAAAGACAACAACGCCCGAAGTCTGCCACCGGGTTTCCGCGGAATCTCCACGAGCTGCGATGTATCTCCTTCCGGCTCCAGAAACCAGACCGACTTTCCACCGGGAGCAACCTCCAGCGGCGCCCAGCTGTTAACCGGATGAGTCCGAAAACCGGGGGTCGCCTCGCGAGCCTGCCGCGAAGCCAGATCGAATATCAGCAGGCGTGGGCTCTGCGCCCGCTCTTTTCCGCTCGTCCCGAGATACACCAGTTCTTTACCGTCGGGAAAAGCGCGCAGCATCGGCGCAGTGTCTTTGTAGGGAAGGAACGCGGGCAGGGCATCCAGCTTGCCCGATTCCGGCCAATAGCGAAACACCTGGTCATCGCCCCGATCGGTCAGTTTTTCAACGATCAGGCTGCCATCGGGCAGCGGCTCGGGTCCGAACGCGTCGTCCAGGAGCAAACGCGGCTCCCCGCCCAGCGGCGGCACGGAATAGATTCCGATGGGCCGGCCCGCGATGCGATCGAAGTAAATCTTACTTCCGTCGGGTGCCCAGGCGGCGGTGGCGACGTAACCGTGCTCGCGGTCCTGGGTGAGGATGGCCCAGCTGCCGCCGTTGGTTTTCATCACAGCCAGTTGCGGCAGTTGGTCCACAAACGCCAGGAACGCGAGCGTTTGCCCATCGGGCGACAGGCGCGGCTGAAACGCTTTTGCAGGCCCACCCAGCATTACGCCGGACCATACCTCCTGCGCGGGCACGCGGCGCGCCTCCCAGATCGCCGCCCCGGCGAGGGCCGCTAAGGCCAGCGCGCCAGCCGCGATCCAAGTCCACGTGGACAGTTTGCGCCGCTTCGCTGCCGGCGGAACGGCGGGCTGTTCACGTGCGGCAAGCGCATCGTCGATCTCCAGCCTTGCCACACCGATATCCGGCAGCCTCCGCTTGCGGTCCTTCTGCAGGCAGCGGCTCAGCAGCCGCAGCAACGGCGCGGGCGTCGCGGCGGGCAGAGTGGTCCAATCGGGTTCTTCCCTGAGAATCGCCGCCAACGAATCCTGCGCCGTCGATCCATCGAACAGGCGCTTGCCGACCGCCATTTCATACAGCACCACGCCGAAAGCCCAGATGTCGGCGCGCTTGTCCACATCCTGTCCGCGCGCCTGTTCCGGGCTCATGTATCCGGCCGTGCCCATAATCATGCCTGCCTGCGTCCCAGGCATCATGGTCGGCGAATCGGCAGTCAGTTCGGGTTCCGCACCGGCCTTCGCGAGACCGAAGTCCAGCACCTTGACCGATCCATCCGGCCGTATTTTGATATTTGCCGGCTTCAGATCGCGATGCACTATGCCTTTTTCGTGCGCGGCTTCCAACGCGTCGGCAATCTGTTTCGCGATACCGAGCACCTCGTCGAGGGGGATTGCGCCCTGGGTGATCCGCTCCGCCAGTGTCGGTCCCGCTACGAGCTCCATCACCAGGTAATTCGGGCCGACATCGTACAGCGTGCAGATATTGGAATGGTTCAGCGCCGCAATCGCGCGGGCCTCGCGTTCGAATCGATCCGTGAACTGCTGCGCGGAAACCTTGATCGCGACATCCCGCCCCAACCGCGGATCGCGGGCGCGCCAAACCTCGCCCATGCCGCCTTTGCCGATGGTCGACGTGATTTCGTACGGACCGAGTTTGTCGCCGGACTTGAGTTCCATGAGACTCAGAATTAGTTGGCACCGCGCCTGGCGAGTTCTTTATTAATCGTCTGCTGCAATCCCGGCAACTGGGTGCTCGCCGATTTCACGCCATTCACGAAAAGCGTTGGCGTGCCCCGCACGCCGGCAGCCTTGCCTTCGTTGATGTTCCGGGCAACTTCCGCATCCGTCGCTTTCGTGTCGATGCAGCTCTCCAGGCGAGCTGAATCGATCGCATTTCGCGCGGCCCACGCGAGGACTTTGGACTTGAGGTTCTCAACCGTTACATCATCCTGATTCTCGTAGTCCCAGTCGTAGAATTTCCAGAACGCCTGCGGATTCTGCCGAAAGACGCAACGTCCCGCGATGGATGCCGCCCGGGCCCATGGGTGGATCGATTCCAGCGGATAATCCTTGAACACGATGCGAACCTTGTTCGGGAACAACTCAGGGATCAGTTCGCGAAGCAGCGGCGCTTCCGGCCTGCACGAAGGACACTCGAAGTCTCCGAACTCGACGATTGTCACCGGGGCGTCCGGCGGTCCGAAGATGGGTTGGTGCTCGATATTCAGTTGGACCGCAATATTATCGGTCGCCGCCGGAGGGGGCGATTGCGCCAACATGGTCAAACCGGCAAGTAAGAGAATCGAAAGCCTCATAATTTCAGCCTAACCTTTCACCAAAGCTCGCGTTTGTCTTATCGGCGTTCATCCCGTTCATCGGCGGCTAACTTGCCGTTTTCAGCACTACGGCTTGCCGGCTGGCGTCTTCTCACGATACTCGTTCCAGTTCCTGAGCAAATGCTCCACAACCGCGTCCCCCACACGCCAAGCCGCCTCCAGCGCCGGGAGGTAAGCCGAGTATCGTCCCAGTTCCGTTCTCGCCAGGTTCTCGGCTGCAGTAACGCCGGGCGGCGGGAGATCGAAGTTGCTGGCAGTCCGCAGAACCAACACGCGATTCAGGTCAACCCGTTTGGCCTTGGCCAAAAGAGTCAGCGATTGCATGGTTCCGGTGTCCTCCATGGCAGTAGTCACAAAGTCGCCCTTGCCTCCGGTCTGATATTGGACCCAATCGGTGGCCCATTCGTCGAGCAGTTTGCCATGCCAAAAGGTTCCGGAGGAAAGAGTGTCGCCCTTCATCACAAAGGGAGGACGCCGCGCATTCACAGAAGAATATTGGTTTCGAGCGGTTTGCATCGCTTCCGAATCGGCAAGCGGGACGTGCTCTGTCAAGCGAAAGGCCCATTCCACCAGGCCGGGGTCCAGATGGTAGACCTCACCCTCAGTGGAATCGCGGGGTTGCTGGTAAGGAACTGAGCCGCGTAACGGCAGATAACCAGTTTTCCAATCGGATGGAATCTCACGGGCGTCGATTTCGCGCGCCAGATCCCCGTCGACTACCCACTCGGCCCAAGCCGCCGAGCCCAGGCTGCCGCGCGCGGGACTGATCCCGGCAATACCGGCCACCAGCCAGTAGGCCCTCGTGAGGTCGAAACGCGGATCCATGCCAAGAGCCATGATTGCGGCCGCGGACTTCGCCGTACCCACGCCAGTAAGAACGGCCAGCACGCCGTCCCGGTTCATTCGCAGATCGTGAAAGCCCTGCGGAAACGGGATGACGCGGTCGAGCTTATTTCGCTCGACCCAGTACTGAAGCTCTCCCGGCTGATCGCCGGTGTCGGCGCCTCGCTCGAACATCGCTATTACGACGACCTTTACTGGAATCGGCGGCTCTTTGGAAGAGGCGGCAAAGGCGATCAGGACCGCCAGGATAGCAGCCAGGAAACCTGGAATCATGCCATATCCTAACGCGGCGAGAACTACCGCAGTGCTGGCGTTGAAGCCGGCGGACGGCGGTGCTTCGTTGCCTGCTCATAAGCGTATGCGAGCTTGATCAATTGCGCTTCCGACCATGCCCGGCCGTAGAATGTTATACCCACCGGCAGTGTGTTGCCGCGCGAATAGCCCATCGGCACATTGATCGCCGGAAAACCCGTTGTCGGCGAAAATACCTGGCTGTTGTCGCCGGCCGGCGTGGTCAAGTCGCCAATCAGCCGCGGTGGATTGCTCCATGTCGGATAGACGAACGCATCCAGCTTCAGGCGGTCCATCGTCTTCACTACTACTTGGCGGAATTGTTCGCGATAGGCGTCGTCCGCCTGGCACGCTTCCGACTCAGGGCCATTCGCCGGCCCCTTCTCGGCGTTCTCCAGCCGCCTCTCCACCGAAGGATGAAATTTTCCGGACTTCAGAATCGCCGTGAGATCCGCCACGGGAACCTGCCCCTCGCGATCCGCCAGAAAGCGATTCAGGTCGTACTTGAAACCCATGCACGCGCCAGCGCTAGTCGAGCGTTTGACTTGATCAAGTCCCTCCACCTTCGCCGGATCGACCACCGTTGCGCCCGATCGGCGCAAATCCTCCAGCGCTGCCATGAAGATCCGGACAATCTCCGGATCGGTTGAATCCCGCTCGTATGCCTCATGCAGCACGCCGATTACCGCTCCTCTCAGTCCATTCCGATCCAGCGACTTGCCGTAATCGGGGATGGCGCGTCCCTTCGCCGCCGCTGTCGCCGGATCTCTTGGATCTTCCCCCGCGATCACCTGAAACACCTTGACGGCGTCTTCGACGGTGCGGGCGATCGGTCCCGCTACATCGGCTCGCATATTCAGAGGAAACACGCCGGCGCGGCTGGTGAGACCCATCGTGGAGCGAATACCGACGAGAGACTGATGGGATGACGGTCCGCGAATCGAATTGCCGGTATCGCTGCCGAGCCCGACCAGTCCGAAGCTGGCCGCGATCGACGCCGCTGTTCCACCGCTCGACCCCGCCGTCGATCGATCCAGCGCGTAAGGGTTCTTCGTGTAACCCGGCAGAATCGAACTCACCGTCTCGACGGGACTAAACGCCCACTCGGCCATGTTGGATTTCGCCAGCACAATCGCGCCCGCCGCTTTTACACGTGCCACTTGAGATGCATCTTCCTTCGGCAGATAACCGGCAAACGCGAGCGCGCCGTCCGAAGTCTGTAGTCCTTTCGTTTCGAAGTTGTCTTTGACGATCATCGGCACGCAGTGGAGCGGCCCGGTCAGGCCGGACTGAGCAAAGCGACGGTCCATCTCGTCGGCCTCTTTCGTTGCGTCGGGATTGATCGTCACGACGGCGTTTATTGCCGGCCCGTTCTTGTCGTAAGCCCCGTTCTTGTCGTAAGCATCGATGCGCCGGATGTAAGCGTCCACCAGCCCCCGGCACGTCAGCCTCCCGTCGCGCATTGCGGCGTGGACCTGCGCAATGGTGGCTTCTTCCACTTCGAAAGGCGCGGCCGTTTGAGCTCCCAGATAGCCACAGGCCAGTAACACCGCGGCGAATAGACGACCACTCATTCCGACATGATGACAGACACGGGCTATTACGGGCGCGCGTCGGCGATACTGTAGGCAGTGATCTCTTAGATTTACCCACCCTCCCCATGAGATTGATCCGAGGCGCACCCGGCGCCGGCAAGACTGCACTCGTATTCCGCGAATTCAAAGAAGGTCTGCGCTCCGGCGTGAGCGATCTCCGAATCGTCGTCCCCACCGCTACTCTTGTCCGCCATTTCCAGCACGAGTTGGCGCGTGACGGCATCGTCTTCTCACCCCGCTCCGTGATGTCGTTAAACCGATTCCTGCTCGAACGCGCGGTCGTTCCACCAAACAAAACCGCGCAGGTCCCGGACAGCCTGCTTCGCGTGATTGTGTGCGACGCACTCCAACGGCTCAAGTTCCCCGAATTCGCCTCCGTTGCCACCACCGAGGGCATGGCCGCCACTCTGATCGATACCATCGACCTCTTTGAAAACGCAGGCTGCACTCCTGACAAATTGGCTGCCGTCCGCAAGCTCGGCCCGCACGCAAAACCGTTCGAGAAGTTGTGGCGCGCCGTGGGCGAAGCCGTGCGCCAATCCGGCTATCATATGCGCGGAGATCTAATTCAGGCTGCGGCTGGCAACACCCCGCCCACCCGCGTATGGCTCGACGGGTTCCTCAATTTCAGCCCGATTGAACTCGATTTCCTGCGCGATCTCGTGAAAGTCTGCGACGTGACGCTGACGATTCCGGACTCCCCTGCCGCCGGCGATATCCACAAATTCGCCCTGCAACTCGGCGCGGAAGATCGTCTTCTGCCAGGTAACCCTCGCAAACCCGTAACAACACTCGTCACCGCCCGCACGCTTGAACGCGAAGCCGACGAAATAGCCCGGCGCATTCTCGCGCTCCACCGACAAGGCACGGAATTTCGCCGAATCGGCGTCGCGCTGCGTGATGCCGCAACCTATGTGCCCCTGCTCAAGGGAACCTTCGACCGCTTCGGCATCCCGGCGCGCTTCTACTTCAGCAGCCCTCTGCGAAAACACCCGGTGGCGATATTCCTGAGAGGCCTGATCTCCGGCGCGCTCGATGGTTGGGGATTTGAAGGCGCCATTGAGACCTTGCGGGCACATCCGCGCTGGGGCAGGAGCGCCGACTTCGACCGCTTCGACTTCAAAGTACGTGAAGCGATGCCGGGGCGCGGCGCTTCTGAACTGCTTGCCCTTTGCGAGTCCACCTGGTTGCGCGAAGAGCTCGCCGTTTGCCTTAAAACCGAGGCGTGGAAGACCAACCTGTTAACGCCCGCCGAATGGTCGAAGCGGTTCGAGACGCTCGCCACAAATCTGTATCGCCCCGGAAGGCTCGATATCGCCCGCGACCACACCGGTCTTGAATCGGCCCGCAGCCATGTTGCCGCCTTACGGTCATGGGTCGACACCGTTCAATCGCTGTCTGCCATCGACTCAATCACCGCGCCGCACCCCCAACCCGTCGCGCTCGAGGATTTCTGGCGCGTGGCGTCTGTCGCTGTCGACGCCGCGGTCGTCCGCCCCATCGACGACCGCGCCAATGTCGTCCATGTGATGAACGTTTACGAAGCGCGCCAGTGGGATATCGCCTCGCTCTTCGTCTGCGGCATGACCGACCGCGATTTCCCTGGCAGGCATTCCCAGAATCTGCTGTTCCCGGAGACTGACATCGATCGCCTGCGCGCCGCCGGCATTCCTCTGCGCAAAGCCGACGATTACGGTCGCGACGAGCGTTGGCTCTTCGATTCGCTTCGAACGCGCGCGGTGGATTCGCTGTTTCTCAGCTATCCGGATCACGATGCGGCCGGCAAGTCCGTACAGCGTTCGAGACTTCTCGACTTCGATCGACAAGCCGAACCCGCGCAGCTTTGCAAGCTGGCCCCGCGCATCGCGGCGCCAGGCTTGGGAACATCCGGGCGCGTCGGCTCGTCCGAACTTAAGGCGGAAATGGCGCGTTTGCACCAGACCATAAGCCTGACCGCGCTCGAGGATCTCGCGCAATGCCGCTTCAAATTTTTCGGCGGCAGAACGCTGTCGCTGAAAGCCGCGCCCGAGCGCCCCGGCGAGCGCCTGAACGCCCGCGTCACGGGATCCATTTTGCACGTGGCCCTTGAGCGCTGGCTGGCCGGCAAAAGCCGCGATTTTGTCGAAGTGTTCGAGGAAGTTTTCGACGAGACGTGCCGCATCGACCACCTCCCTGCCGGATACAAATTGGAAGTCGAACGCATTCAGTTTCGTGAAATTGCCCGGCGTGTCAGTGCCAACGACCTGTGGACGCCGGACTCCTCTGAAGCGGAGGTAGCCCTTGAAATTGAATTTCCGGGGCCTATCAAAATCAAATGCCGCATCGATCGCCTCGACACGTTCGGAGACTTCTGCGTAATCGTCGATTACAAAAGCAGCAAAACCACCAGCGTACAAAAACTGGTGGCCAGCAAGACTCGCCTGCAGGGGCCGCTTTACGCCCTCGCCGCGCGTGAGAACCGAAATCTCAACCCCGTCGCGATGCTTTACTGGGCAGTTCGCGAAGACGAGCGATACGGCTGGGGAAAGATTCCCGGTACCGATCTCGCATTCCAGCCGATGCCCGAGAACTGGGCCACCGACGCCAAAGCACGCACCATCGAGCGTCTCTCCGGTTTCCTCGGCGGAGAAGTTCACGCGCATCCGGAAGAAGCCGGCCAGTGCCGTTGGTGCGATTTCGCCGCCGCCTGCCGCGTCGAAACTCTCGTCGAAATCGAGAAGGCACGCAGTGCTTGAATTCACCGCGGATCAAAGCAGCGCCATCCAGTACCGCCGGCTCGATGCTTGCGTGGTAGCAGGACCCGGCTCCGGCAAGACAACAGTCCTCGTCGAGCGCTACCGGTCGCTCATCGAAGACTACCGCTTCGATCCCCGCCAAATCCTTGCGATCACATTCACCGAAAAAGCCGCCGCCAACATGAAAGCGAAGCTGGCGGAACTGTTCGCCCATAAGCCGCTGCATCTCCGCGATCTCGAATCGGCCTGGGTCTCGACCATTCACGGCTTCTGCGCCCGGCTGATTAAAGAAAACGCGATCGCGGCCGGAATCGACCCGCAGTTTACCGTCCTCGACGCGCGCGAATACGAGGAACTTCAATACTCCTGTCTGACCGCTGCGCTGGATGATCTCGTAGAACATCGTCGCGCCGAAGCACTGGAACTCATCGAAGCCCTGCAAACCCCTTATCTCATCAACGACCTTAAAAACGCATACGACGGCATTCGCTCCGCCGGCAAAACCATAGCCGAGGTTCGAGCAATGGAAAATCCCGGCGCCCATGTGATCCCGCGCGGGATGGCCGAAACGTTGCTTGGGCTCCTTGCAAACTGGCCTGCCAATCTCAGCGACGCGCAAAAGAGACACCGCGAGGAATTACTCGAATGGGCGCATCGGCTTGGTGGCGCTGGCGATCTTGTCGCCGGTGGGGTGACTTCTCTCGCTGAAATCGTAGAACTGGTAAAGGCTCATCATATTCGTCTTGGCAGTGTCCCAACATCGGAAAGAGCGATGCTCGATGAGTTCAGAGACGCTCTTCCCCACCTCATCGCCTCCGCCGTAGATCGCCACACCGCTCCCTTCCGAGCGCTCATCTTCGACGTTCTCACGCGTTTCGACGACCTCTACACCGAACGTAAACTAGCCCTCGGCGCTCTGGACTTCAACGACCTCGAACGCCGCGCCGTCGACCTCCTTCGCCGCAACGAAGACGTCAAGACCCGCGTCCGCGCGCAGTTTCGCCAGGTGATGCTCGATGAATTTCAGGACATCAACCGGCAGCAGTCTGACCTGATTGAACTCGTATGCGATCAGGACGTGTTCTTCGCCGTCGGCGATGTCAATCAGTCGATCTACGGATTCCGCCACGCTCAACCTGATATTTTTCGCGAGTACGAAACCCGGATCGACAATTCCGGCAAACATTCGGTGCAGCTTCTGCACAACTTCCGCAGCCGGAACGAGATCCTGCGCTGCGTCGAATCGCTTCTGAACGGCGCGGAGGGAATTGTCCCGCGCGAACTCGTGGCGGGCGCCTCGTTCGTACACAAGTCCATACCATCCATCGAAGTCTTGAAAATTCACGTCGGCGATGACGACGAAGACGAACCAGCTGCAAGAGAAGCCCGCTGGATCGCCCATCGCATCCTTTCGCTGCGCGGCACGCTCCAGGTGGGTGCGAACGAAAATACTCGTCACGCCGATTTCGCCGACTTCGCCGTTCTCTGCAGGAATGGCGATTCGATGAAGCCGATCCTCGAAGCCTTCGACCGCGCAGGTATTCCGTACGTGAGCGGACGCCGCCAGTCTTTTCTCCTGTCGCGCGAAGGCCTCGATATCACGGCGTTGCTGTACACGATCGCGAATCCACGCGACACCATCGCGCTGGCGACAGTCCTTCGCTCGCCGCTCGTCGGCATCGGCGACGAGACGCTGCTCCGCATGCGCCTGCTCGCTTCATCGCTTTCCGACGGATTGAACATAATCGCGCATGACAGCGCCAAACTGGCCGATTTCGAGCCGGATGACGCCAACAAAATCGAACGCTTTGCCCATAATCTGAGACGCTGGCGGGCGGAACAACCGGTGATTCCGCTCGAGCTCCTGCTCGTGCGCGCGCTGACCGACTGCGGTTTTCAATGGACGCCCGGCACCGTTGCTGCCGGCAATGTGGAAAGCTTCCTCCACCTCGCGCGCACTAAGGGCGAACAGCGCGGGCTGCTCGACCTCCTGAACGAAATCGAAAACCTTCAAAAAGCTATCAACCTCGAATCGGATCTTTCGGACAAGGACCAGGGCAACGCGGTTCAGGTCATGACCGCGCACTCCGCGAAGGGACTTGAGTTTCCCGTGACGATTATCGCCGCCATGGATAAAGGCACGCAGCGCAATTCGGCGCCGGTGACTTTCACGCCGACTTTTGGCCTTGGCCTCAAGTGGAACGATCCGGCGGGCAAAAAGAAGAGCAAAGGCCTCGACGACTCATGGCAATTACGCAACTCCGATGAATTGAATGATCGTGAGAAGCAGGAGGAACACCGTCTGCTTTACGTCGCCATGACCAGAGCTGAGGAGCACCTGATCCTCTCTTATTCGCGAGGCAGGAACAAACCGTCCAATTGGGCAAAGATCGTTGACGCGCTGATGCCGTCGGGCGATATTTCGATTTTTGAAACCGATTCCGAGCCGCCCGTGCTGCGCGCTTCAGACACTGACCGCCAGAACGAACACGACGTCCTCACCCTCGATCGCCCCATCGTCACGGACCAGCACGATTCAGCGGTCAACGTGACTTCACTCGCCGTCTTCGCCGACTGCCCGCGCAAGTATTACCTGCAGCGCTATATCGGCTGGAACGGCAGAAGGTCTGCCAACTTCGATCCTGAAGATCTGATGGAAGACGATAAAACTGACGAAACCGCCGCCGATCTCGGCTCGGCCGTCCATGAAATTCTCGCCGGAAAAACGGGCGCTTACTCAGCGGAAGCTCATCGTCTCGCCGATGTATTCCTGACAAGCGATCTTGGAAAGCGCGCCGCTTCAGCGTCTCGAGTAGAGCGTGAATGGGATTTCATCGTCGATATCGAAGGGACACTCGTCCGCGGAACCATTGACCTGTGGTTCGAAATCGACGGTGAGATCGCTATTGTCGATTACAAAACCGACAAGGCGATCGACGCCGAGGATTACGTACCACAACTCGCACTGTACGGCCTCGCCATCGAGCGCGCCTTCGGGAAGCGGCCGGCCCGCGCCTGGCTGCATTTCCTGCGTTCCAACACCGTCGTGGATGTCCCGCTGGATCGCAAAGTCGCGAATCTGCTCGCCGAACTCCGCACCGCCCAGGACACGCTGCGATTCGATCTCAACGAAGGCGATCACTGCCGCGCCTGCCAGTTTTACCGCAGCCTCTGCCCAGCCGGACTGGATGTTACCGCTTCACCAGCGCCTCAAGCCGGCCAAACGCCTTCTCAATCCGCTGCGGCTTCTTGAGCACACCGGCAAACAGATCACCAACCCGCGCAAATCTCTCCGGCGCATTTCCGATATTGAACTGACTCGGAAGCAGCGACGGCGTCACTTCATCCCACGCAAGCGGTGTCGACACGGGCGCTCCCGAATGCGCCCGCGCCACGTAAGCCGCGGATATCGTCTTACTCTCGGCAATCTGAAGGTAGTCAAAATAGACGCGATTCTTTTCCCGCGCGGCCACGGATCGCGGAGTTGTAAAAAGGTCGGGCCGCTCCGCCGCGATCATTCGCGCTATTACTTCCGCGAACGTTCGCGCCTGCTCATAGGAGTAAACCGGTTCGATAGGAATGAAGATGTGCATTCCGTCTCCGCCAGTGGTCTTCGGATAACCCGTGAGCCCGACGGCATCCAGCTTCTGCTTCACCAGCAGCGCCGCTTCCACAATCCTGGCGAACTCGCACTCCTGCGGATCGAGATCGATCAAGATGTAGTCCGGATGTTCCAGCGATCCGACCCTGCTCATCCAGGGATTCTGGTCGATACAACCGAGGTTCGTGAGATAGAGCAGGCTCGCACGATCGTCGGCCAGCACGTATCGGATGCGATCCACCGTCTTGGTGTGCAGCCACGATGGATACCCGGCCGGCGTGTTCTTCTGAAAGAAATACGGCTCATGAATTCCATTCGGATAGCGCTTCAGCGAAAGCGGCCGATCCTGAAGATGTGGCAATAGCAGCTCGGCGACCGAATCGTAATAGTTCAGCAGATCGCGCTTCGTGTAGCCGTCTTCGGGATAGTAAAGCTTATCCAGATTGGTGAACTTGAGGCTGTGGCCATCGATTGTTGTCGTCACCTCCTTTCGGTCGTTCGGAAGAAATCCGGGCTTCGGAACCTCCTCCCGGCTGACTTCCCTGGATGGCTTGTCATCGCGCAGACCCAGATAAACCGGCGCACGAAGCTTTTTGTCCCCCGTCCAGTTCGCGAACTTGATCTGCGCCACGAGCTTCGGCTTCACCCAAACCGTGCCCTTGGGAATCTTGTCCGCTGTGGCAAACGGCATTTTCGTAATTGTCAGCGGTTCGAGCAGAGTCCACAGCTCGGCCAGATTACGCGCATTGAACCCGGTCCCGACGTTGCCCGCATAATGCAGCTTCCCGCCTTCGTAATAGCCGAGCGCGAGTGATCCGAAGTGTTCGCGTTCACCCGGCGTGTACCCCGCGATCACAAACTCCTGTTCGGACGTCAGTTTCAATTTGAGCCAGTTACGGCTGCGGCGCGATTCGTAAACGCTCTTGGTGTTCTTGGCGATCAGACCTTCAAGCCCGCTCTGACGCGCAACTTCCAGCAGATCTTCTCCCGCATTCTCGAAGTGATCCGAAACGCGGAGCAGCGGAAACGGCTTTACGATCTTCTGCAGCAGCCGCTTCCTTTCGATCAACGGCACCCGGCGAAGATCGTAACCATCGAGATAGAGCAGATCGAATACGTAGAGATGCACCGGGTTCTTCTGGCCCATCTTCGCGATCGAGTTCGCATCCTGCGAGTGAATCCTCGGCTGGATGAGTTCGAAGTGCGAGACTCCTTTGCTGTCCAGCACGACGATTTCCCCATCCAGAATGGCCTGCTCCGCATTGATGTAATGCGGCAGCACCTGCAACTCCGGATACTGCCGCTCGCATCGATTGTTGTTTCGCGTGTAAATAGTTAACGCGCCCTTTTCGACGAATGTGAGCCCGCGCACGCCGTCCCATTTCACTTCGAAGATCCACTCGGCGCCTTTGGGTAACTGCTCCGCCAAGTTCGCCAAGTTCGCCAACGACGCGCCCATGGGTTCAAAGAACCCCGGCACGGGGGCGCGAACGGCTCCGGCCACCTTTTCAGGACGTGCGCCGGTTACTTTTTTTTTGGCGGTCGTCTTCTTGTGCGCCGGCAGATCGGCCGCAATCTCTTCCTGCGTGCGCCCGGTCTTCACGCTGTGACCGAAGGCCTCGATATCCCAGGGCGTCTGCGCAGCCTCGTCCTTCTTCTTGATGATCAGCCACTCGTTTCCCTTGCCGCGATTCTTCATGTGGACGATCGCCCACGTCCCGCTCAGCTTCTCGCCATTCAGCTGGAAC